>Ga0153929_1000410_pt1 | contig 16320 bp, 11 predicted proteins | sample TSNJ013MetaG_FD_104689 | JGI IMG/M metagenome (GOLD analysis project Ga0153929, IMG submission 104689) | Attine ant fungus gardens microbial communities from New Jersey, USA - TSNJ013 MetaG | ecosystem: Host-associated > Fungi > Mycelium > Unclassified | place: USA: New Jersey, Wharton State...
ACCGCCAGTACTACTTCTTCACCATGGGTGGTAAACGTCTGATCCGTGCACATGATGTTCTCCTTTGAACAGGACTCGACACGCTGATTTTACGTATCAGTTCCTCGACGCCCCTGCTCATAGGATCTAACTCCGCCACAAACGACAGCCGATAAAAAAACCCGCCGCCGGCAATCACCGGGAGCGGGTTTGGACCGCGTAGCAATACACGGTCACGAGACACATCGCGTGTGTCGAAGTACTGCGTTACAACCTGCGCTTACGGACGGCTGCCCGTCGGGAACGGCCATGCAGCGGCCGGATTCAACGCCGTCTTGACCGTTGCAGCCGGGGCCGGCGCTGCAGGTGTCGTTGCCGTCGTTGCCGGTGCTACAGCAGCCGTCTTCTTCGCAGCGGCAGCCTTCTTGGCCGGAGCCTTTTTAGCAACCGGAGCAGGCGCTGCAGCAGGAGCAGGCGCCGCAGCCGGAGCAGCTACAGCAGCCTTCTTCGCAGCAGGGGCAGCCTTCTTGGCGGGCGCAGCCTTCTTGGCGGCCGCCTTTTTGGCAGGTGCCTTCTTAGCAGGCGCCTTTTTAGCAGCGGCCTTCTTAGCGGCAGCCTTTTTGGCAGGGGCCTTCTTGGCCGCAGCCTTCTTGGCAGGCGCCTTTTTAGCAGCAGCCTTCTTCGCAGGCGCCTTCTTGGCGGCAACCTTCTTAGCCGCTGCCTTCTTCGCAGGGGCCTTCTTGGCTGCAACCTTCTTCACGGCAACCTTCTTGGCAACAGCTTTCTTCGCCGGTGCCTTCTTCGCTGCAACCTTCTTCGCCGCGACCTTCTTCACTGCGACTTTCTTGGCGGCAACTTTCTTGGTTGCTACTTTCTTAGCTGCCGGCGCCTTCTTCGCTACCGTTGCCTTCTTGGCGGCCACTTTCTTGACAGCCGGTTTTGCTGCAGCTTTCTTTGCGACGGATTTCTTGGCTAATGCCATCATTTTCTCCTTCAGGTTTCAAGATGAGAGTCAGTTCAAACAACACCCTTCGTCAAAACCCGCTTCCCGCGTGGGCTTCTCAGGACGCACGCTGCGAAGCGGATTATTCATCGGCGTACGCTGATGGAGCTTGCTTACGCTAATGAATACGGCAAGGCGCGCGGTGCCACAAGGCACAGCGCGCCAAATTAAGTCAGCACCTGAAGAGGGTGCCGGCAATCGCTTGATCGGGCCGTCGGCGCTGCCGACGGCATATTTCGGGGGGAAGTTTGCCCGTCCCACTGAAGGGTCCGCAAAACGCCTGTCATCTTTTTGGGCTGTTAAGCCACAAGGCGCACTTTGCATCAGGCGACCGTTCTCCTAAACCTGTTGGCCGGCGCGCGCGCAATCGTGATCGCACGCAATGGCGCCGGTTTGCCATTCATCCCGCATTCATCCCGCGCATTCATCCCGTCTACTCGGCGCCCTCTGTGGGCGCCCGGTCTGCATCTAATTCGTGGCGGCAATGCGTCCATTGCCGCTGGCTGACGTTGATTCGCTTACTCCCAGGTCAGCGCGCCGCCCGTCTGATACTCGATCACTCGCGTCTCGAAGAAGTTGCGTTCCTTCTTCAAGTCGATCATCTCGCTCATCCACGGGAACGGATTTTCTTCGTTCGGGAACAGCGGGTCGAGGCCGATCTGCTGGCAACGACGGTTGCAGATGAAACGCAAATAGCTCTTGAACATGGAGGCATTCAGACCGAGCACGCCGCGCGGCATCGTGTCTTCTGCGTACCGGTATTCCAGTTCAACGGCTTCCTGGAAGATCTCGCGGATCTCCGCGCGAAATTCCGGCGTCCACAGTTGCGGCTCTTCCAGCTTGATCTGGTTGATCAGGTCGATGCCGAAGTTGCAGTGCATCGACTCGTCGCGCAGGATGTACTGATACTGCTCCGCCGCACCCGTCATCTTGTTCTGGCGACCCAGCGCCAGGATCTGCGTAAAGCCGACGTAGAAGAAGAGCCCTTCCATCACGCAAGCAAACACGATCAACGACTTCAGCAATTTCTGGTCCGCTTCCAGCGTCCCGGTGGTGAAGGCCGGATCGGTCAGCGTGTTGATGAACGGAATCAGGAACTCGTCCTTCGCGCGGATCGAGTCGACCTCGTGATACGCGTTGAAGATTTCGCTCTCGTCCAGACCCAGCGATTCGACGATGTACTGATACGCGTGCGTGTGGATCGCTTCCTCGAACGCCTGGCGCAGCAGGAACTGCCGGCACTCGGGCGCCGTGATGTGGCGATACGTCCCGAGCACGATGTTGTTCGCGGCCAGCGAGTCGGCCGTGACGAAGAAACCGAGGTTGCGTTTCACAATCCGGCGTTCGTCGTCGGAGAGGCCGTTCGGGTCCTTCCACAGCGCGATGTCGCGCGACATGTTCACTTCCTGCGGCATCCAGTGGTTCGCACAACCCGCCAGATACTTTTCCCACGCCCACTTGTACTTGAACGGCACCAACTGATTCACGTCGGTCTTGCCGTTGATGATGCGCTTGTCGGCCACGTTCACGCGTGTCGCACTTGCCGCCGCGATGTCGCTGGCGCTCGGTGCCGCGGGAGCAACGAAGTCGCTCGCAAAAATATTCTGTGCCGCTGACGTTTGATGGGCCGTTTGAAGAACGCCATGACCGGCGGCTTGCGTCGCGCTCGGAGCTGCTGCACGCGATGCCTGGCTGACTGCTTGGCTGAAACCCGCAACCTGACCCGCCGGGTTACGCAACGTGTTGTGTTGCGAACCGTTCGAGGGAGTTACGGCAGTGGTCTCGTCATCCCAGTTGAGCATAAATTCTCACCATCAATTTAGATCGGTTTGTACCATCTTTCCATGAGCGATAAAAGAGCTTGCTCATAAAAATCCTGTTTTAGTGTTGACGCTGCTACTTGCATACAACACTTTGCGTTGAGCTCACTGCTTGAAGCTTCATGCGAAGTCTCTTTGAACGTGTTCGATGCAGTGCTTGCGTAGTGCTTCTTCACGCTCTTTCAGCGTTGCTTTTGCGTGTGCCTTGCATCGTCCGGCTCTGCTGTGAATCGTCTTGCGTGTGGTCTTGCGTGCGAAGTCAGCGTCGTAGTTAAAGCGTGTGATCGAACAGCTTTCGCTGCGTGATTGCTTCGATGAAAACCTGGTGTGTCTCTCGCGGGTCTCTCGTAATTGATGAGCGTGACCGCGTTCAAAACCGATCGAGCGAACCTTCGGATCACCCTCTTCGACGACCCGCTTCGACCTGCTTTTCGAGTGCTTCCCAACTCCGGAAAACCGTCGCCGGGCGCTCGCGATTACACGTGTCTTGCTGCGGGAAACGGATGCGTTGGCGTGTCTCGTTTCCATGTCGAAAGTGTAGCACTCGACGTCTCCGGCGCAAAGGCAAAACCACAAAATATTGGGTGTTTTGAGCCGGTGACGACTACCTATAGTACAAACGAATACGTCATGCAAGGGCGGATTTCAAGCGTAAAAATGCGGCCGCGAGGTCACTGGACGCAGGCATGAATCACCCGGCAGCACCCGCTTGGTCCACGGCTTTTCAACCTCGCTTGTCGCGCAGCGGGGTAAGCAATTCGCGCAAGTTGTTGTGATCGATTTCGTGCATCAGCGCGAGCAGCCGGCCGAGTTGTCCTGCAGGAAAACCCTCACGTGCGAACCACGCGAGATAGTGGCCGGGCAGGTCCGCGATCAAGCGGTCCTTGTACTTTCCATAGGGCATTTTCTGCGTGACGAGACGCTGCAGATCTTCCGGGTCCATCGTCGTTCTCCTCGGGTTTATCGTCGCGAAGTGTCGCTCATCACGGCACGCCGCGATGTCGCTGTCATGATATCGATGCCATAATCCCAGCTTCCCGCCGCGAAGAGATCCCCTTCCGTTCTCCATGTCGCTAGCCATCAAAGCTTTCGTTGCCCCTCTCATCGTCGCCTGTGCGATGTTCATGGAAAGCGTCGATGCCAACGTCATCGTCACCGCGATCCCCGAAATGGCCAAAGCGTTCGGCCGCGATCCCGTCACGCTGAAGATCGCCGTCACCAGCTACGTGCTCGGCCTCGGGGTCTTCATCCCGATCTGCGGCTGGGTCGCCGACCGCTTCGGCGCGCGCACGATCTTCCGCCTCGCCATCGGCATCTTCGTCGCCGGCTCTCTCCTGTGCGCCGCGTCCACCTCGCTGATCCCGTTCACGCTCGCGCGTTTCGTCCAGGGCGTAGGCGGCGCGATGATGGTGCCGGTCGGGCGGATCATCATCTTCCGCTCGGTGCCCCGCTCCGAATTCATCCGCGCGATGAACTACCTCTCGCTGCCCGCCATGTTCGGCCCGGCTGTCGGGCCGCTGCTCGGCGGGTTCATCACCACCTATCTGCACTGGCGCCTGATCTTCTTTATCAACATCCCGATCGGCATCCTCGGCATCTACCTGACCAACCGCTACATCGGCAACGCGCGCGAGCCGCATCCCGGGCCGCTCGACTGGTTTGGTTTCTTTCTGTCGGCGAGCGGCGGCACATTGTTTCTGCTCGGGCTGTCGCTGATCGGCGGCGAACTGGTCTCCAATCGCACCGCGACGGGCATGGCGCTCGCCGGCGTGGCCTTCTTCATCGTGTATTTCCTGCACTCGCGACGCGTAAAACTGCCGCTTCTCGACCTGCGCTTCCTGCGCGTGCCGACGTTCCAGGCGAGCGTGGCGGGTGGCTCGCTGTTTCGCATCGGCTTGGGCGCAGTGCCGTTCCTACTCCCGCTCGCAATGCAGGAAGGGCTCGGCATGAGCGCGTTCAAGTCCGGCTCGATTACCTGCGCGTCCGCGTTCGGCGGCATGTTCATGCGCTCACTGGCCTCGCGCGTGCTGCACCGGTTCGGCTTCCGGCAGACGCTGATAGTCAACGCGGCGCTGTCGGGCATCGCGATTGCCGCCTGCGGCATGTTCTATCCGGGCACACCGACGTGGGTCATCTGGGCCGTCGTGCTGCTCGGCGGATTTTTTCCGGCGTTGCAATTCACGAGCCTCAACTCGCTGACGTATGCCGAGATCGAAAGCCGCGATGTGGGTCGCGCGACGAGTCTCGGGAGTTTTATCCAGCAGGTGTCGCTGGGACTCGGCGTGACGGTGGGTGGCATCGCGTTGCAGATTTCGCATGACCTGCAGGGACATCCGCAGATCGTCTGGTCAGATTTCTGGCCGGCCTTCGTCGTCGTCGGATTGTTTTCGTTTCTTTCGATTCCAATTACCGCGCGGCTCAGTCACAACGCGGGGCATGAGATATCGAGGGGAACGCGGGGGTGAAGCGGGTGTGCGGCTTTGCTGTGCGGCGCTGACTGCACGGACAAGGCGCAGGTTCATAGCGGAAAGAGCCAACGCTTCCAACACCTCGGTGCCTGCCTCGAATCCCGAACGCGGCTGCCTGGCTGTTCGGCCGCGACTATCGTCGATACAAATAAAAAGGCCGGTATCGAATTCGCCTGCCCCTTCCACCTCGGTGCCTGCCTCGAATCCCGAACGCGGCTGCCTGGCTGTTCGGCCGCGACTATCGTCGATACAAATAAAAAGGCCGGTATCGAATTCGCCTGCCCCTTCCACCTCGGAAAGAACCAACGCTTCGTACCGGCCTTCAACGTTCAATCTCACCGCTAGCTGACTGGCGAGAGGCCGATTGCATCGGTCTCTCGCTCACTACACCTTACTGGCAAGCCTCGCACTCGTCGAAGCCGGCATCGCCCGGGCGCATCATGCAGACCGGACCATCGGCTTCTGTTTCGGCCGCAACGGCAATTGCCGGTGCCGCAACGGCAGCAGCGTTGAAGCCACCTGTCGACGATCCGTGCGAACCCTGCGAGCCAAAGCCATTGCCGTTCGCGCCTGACGCTCCACCTGCACCACCCGCGCCGTTCCCCGAGTTACCCGACGGCACCGAATTCAGCTGACCATGAGCGACCGTCGACTTCTCGACGTGCGTGGCGGCCATCGTGCGGAGGTAATACGTGGTCTTCAGACCGCGCAGCCACGCCAGCTTGTACACCTCGTCCAGCTTCTTGCCCGACGCGCCCGCCATATAGATGTTCAGCGACTGCGCCTGGTCGATCCACTTCTGACGGCGCGATGCCGCTTCCACCACCCAGGTCGCGTCCAGTTCGAACGCGGTGGCGTAGATTGCCCGCAGATCCGCCGGAACCCGGTCGATGCGCGACAACGTGCCGTCGAAGTACTTCAGGTCCGAGACCATCACTTCGTCCCACAGACCGCGTTCCTTCAGGTCACGCACCAGGTAATCGTTCACGACCGTGAATTCACCCGACAGATTCGACTTCACGTACAGATTCTGGAACGTCGGCTCGATACACGCCGACACGCCGATGATGTTCGAAATGGTCGCGGTCGGAGCGATCGCCACGCAGTTCGAGTTGCGCATGCCGTAGTTAGCGATCCGCGAACGCAGCTCGGTCCAGTCCATCGACGCGCTGTCGTCCACTTCCACGTACCCGCCGCGGGCTTCGGCCAGCAGCTTCAGCGAATCCTGCGGGAGGATGCCGCGGTCCCACAGCGAACCGCGATAGCTCGAGTAACGGCCGCGCTCCTGCGCCAGTTCCGTCGACGCGTAGTAAGCGTAGTAGCAGACCGCTTCCATCGACGTATCGGCGAATTCGACCGCTTCCTTCGACGCATACGGCGTGCGCAGCAGGTGCAGGCAGTCCTGAAAGCCCATGATGCCCATGCCTACCGGACGATGCTTCAGGTTCGAATTCCGCGCCTTGGCAACGGCGTAGTAGTTGATGTCGATGACGTTGTCGAGCATGCGCATGGCAACGCTGATGGTGCGCTTCAGCTTGTCGTGATCGAGTGCCAGCGTGCCGTCGGCCTGCTTTGCCATGTGCGCGACCAGGTTCACCGAGCCGAGATTACAGACGGCGATTTCGGTGTCGCTGGTGTTCAGCGTGATTTCCGTGCACAGGTTCGACGAGTGGACAACACCCACGTGCTGCTGCGGCGAACGGATGTTGCACGGATCCTTGAACGTGATCCACGGGTGACCCGTTTCGAACAGCATGCCCAGCATCTTGCGCCACAGTTGCGGGGCCGGAACCTTCTTGAACAGCTTGATCTCGCCGCGCGCGGCTTTCTCTTCATACGCAACGTACGCTTTTTCGAACGGCGCGCCGAACAGGTCGTGCAGGTCCGGGCAGGTTGCCGGCGAGAACAGCGTCCAGTCGCCGTTTTCGTGAACGCGCTTCATGAACAGGTCGGGAATCCAGTTCGCCGTGTTCATGTCGTGCGTGCGGCGACGGTCGTCGCCCGTGTTCTTGCGCAGTTCCAGGAATTCTTCGATATCCAGATGCCACGTTTCCAGGTACGCGCACACTGCGCCCTTGCGCTTACCGCCCTGGTTCACCGCGACAGCCGTGTCATTCACGACCTTCAGGAACGGCACCACGCCTTGCGACTTGCCGTTCGTGCCCTTGATGTGCGAACCGAGCGCGCGCACGCGCGTCCAGTCGTTGCCCAGACCGCCCGCGAACTTCGACAGCAGCGCGTTTTCCTTCAGCGCTTCGTAGATGCCGTCGAGGTCGTCGGCAACCGTCGTCAGGTAGCACGACGACAATTGCGAACGGCGCGTGCCGGAGTTGAACAGCGTCGGGGTGGACGACATGAAGTCGAAGCTCGACAGCACGTTGTAGAACTCGATCGCCCGCGCTTCGCGGTCGATTTCGTTCAGCGCCAGGCCCATTGCGACGCGCATGAAGAACGCTTGCGGCAGTTCGATGCGCTTGGTTTCGTTGTGCAGGAAGTAGCGGTCATACAGCGTCTGCAGGCCGAGATAGCCGAATTGCAGATCGCGGTCGGCGTCGAGCGCGGCGCCCAGGCGCTTCAAGTCGTACTGCTGGAGCTTTTCGTCGAGCAGTTCCGCTTCCACGCCCTGCTTGATGAACAGCGGGAAATATTCAGCGTAGCGCGTGGCCATCTCGCCTTGCGAGACGTCTTCTTCCAGAATTTCGCGACGGATGGTGTGCAGCAGGATGCGCGCGGTGACCTGGCTGTACGCCGGGTCCTTTTCGATCATGGTGCGCGCAGCAAGAATGGCCGAATCATAGACTTGCGCCATCGGCACACCGTCGTACAGGTTCTTCACCGTTTCCGCGACGATCGGGTCCGCGTTCACTTCGCTGCCGAGATTCACGCACGCTTCGTTGATGCGCGCCTTCAACGCGTCCAGATCCAGCGGATGCGACACGCCGTTGTCGATCACGTTGATACCCAGCGCGTTCGCCCGCGTTTCCGGCGCATGCGCGCGTTCCTGCGTGCGCTTCTCGCGATACAGCACGTACGCGCGCGCCACGTTGTGCTCGCCGCCGCGCATCAGCGCGAGTTCGACCTGATCCTGGATGTCTTCAATATGGAACGTACCGCCGTTCGGACGGCTGCGAACCAGCGCCCGGATGACGCTTTGCGTCAGTTGTTCGACGAGCTCGCGCACGCGCGCCGAGCCTGCGCCCTGGCCGCCGTTCACGGCCAGAAACGCCTTCGTCACAGCGATGGAGATCTTCGACGGCTCGAACGACACCACGGTCCCGTTGCGGCGGATGACTTTGTAGTCGGCCAGTGTGGCGTCCGGTGCGAGTCCGCTGGTGCTCGGCTGACCCTGTGCGCCGATGGGACGCACGGAGGCGCCCTCGTAGGAAGTCGTGGCGTTGTCGGTGGTTTGCATGTGCAAATCTCCAGGTGTTCGATGGTGCGGAACGTCCGCGGATTGAGATGCGTGCCGTGCGTGGTGGCTGCCTGTTGCTTTGTTGCTGTTCACTACTGCTGCCAACCGCGCACGACGATGAAATTGAAAATGGCTAAGCCGGGACAATTGCCGGTGCCGTTCTTGCGCTCGGCCCCATGGTTTTCCCATGAGACGGTACGCTTCAAACCGACGAAGACAACCTCTCTCGCTACGCCTGTTTGCCTCGGTCTTTCAAACTGAATGTCGACGTTTTTTACGCGACAAATCAGTTGCTTACCCGGTGTTTTCTTCTATGGCCGGACAAGCATGCGGCGCCGGCTCTATGAGCGGGGCGCCGCCTGGACAACACAACATATAGTGCGAATTACGTCTCTGAGCACCAAGTATAGTGGCATTCCGCACAGTCTCAAAAACTTTTATTTGCTGAAGAATGGCCTTCAGAGGGTTGACTTTTGCAACGCCAAAGTCGGATAAGGGAAAACGCGCCAAGGTGCGCCGAACACACGCGAACGCGCTGCAATGCAAAATGAAAGCCCTTCCGGTCCGTTGGAAGTACTGGGCCAAGGCCGGTGGTAGATAGAGAACGATGGCGAGACGCAGTGCGTCACCGCGGCTCAGTAACTCACGCGGCAAACACTCGATCAAGCGTGAACGAGCAGCGAATCAAACGTCGCCGAGATAGGGAAAGTACTGAAGCGGGAGTTGCGTATCGCGTTGCAGTCTTGGCCATTCGAAGTACGGACCCGGATCGGTTTTACGACCCGGCGCGATATCCGAATGACCGGCTAGCGCTTCGATCGGATAGCGGCGAGTGAGGGCCTGGACGACCTCATTGAGCGACGCGTACTGCGCGTCCTCAAATGCACATCGATCGCTGCCTTCCAGTTCGATACCCACCGAAAAATCGTTGCATCGCTCACGCCCGAGAAAGCTCGACACGCCCGCGTGCCATGCGCGTTCGTTGCACGACACGTACTGTTCGACGCGGCCATCGCGATGAATCACGAAATGCGACGACACCCGCATGCCGCGCAAGTGGTCATAGTACGGATGAGCGTCGTGATCGAGACGGTTCTGGAAGAACTCGGCGATTGCGCTGCCGCCGAATTCATCGGGCGGCAAACTGATGTTATGAACGACAACGAGCGTGGGCTCGATCCCCTCCGGACGCGCTTCGAAGTTCGGTGACGGCATTTGGCGCGCCACCGTGTACCAACCGTCGGCGTCGATCAGACCGGCAACGTTCATCGAGCGTCGCGGCCGGTGGGATGAGCGGCGTAGCGCTGGGCGTGATCGGCGCAGCAGAAACGATGCCCGGCCGCCACAATCGCTTCGCTGCTGGGCGTATGCACGCCGCACTCGGCGCAACGCACCAGGGGATCGGGGAGTTGCGGCGCGGAGCCGGAAGCCGTCGGGCCATGAGACGCGCGCGTGGCCCCTGCTCCGCCGCCCGCCGGGTGGCCTGTTTGCGCGCCGGCAGCAGCTTGGGCGCGCCTGAGCTTCTTGAACAGCCACTGGCTCGCAAAGAACACAAATATCAGCAGGAGAAGTTGGCGCATGATCTTACTAATAGTAGAGGCAATAAATGCCCGTTGATTCAGACAACCCGTCAAGCAACCGCGTCAAACGACCGCGCGGTGCAACAGCACTTCAAAAACGAAGCGGCTGCCCACATAAGCGAGCAGCAACGCGACGAACGAAGCGAGCACCCAGCGCAACGCGGCGCGGCCACGCCAGCCCGACACGCGGCGAGCGGTCAGCAGCGCACCGAACATCAGCCACGACAGAATCGCGAACACGGTCTTGTGATCGAGCTTGAACGCCTTGTCGACGAGTTGTTCGTTGAACGCGACACCCGATATGAGCGTCAGCGTCAGCAGCACGAAGCCAGCCGAAATCAGGCGGAACAACAATTTTTCCAGCGTGAGCAATGGCGGCAAGGTGTCGAGCCAACTCGACACCCAGCTATTCGACGTATGCCGCGTGCTGGTTCCGCGCATGTTCTGCAAGCGCTTTTCCACCATCAACATCAGGATGGCGTGTAGCGCGGCGATGGCGAACAGCCCATATGCGATGTTCGCGATCAGGAAATGCAGCTTGAACATGGGCGCGGCGGCATACGACAGCACGCGCACGCCGCCAAAAATCAGCGGCATGATTGAGGCCACGCATGCAAGCGGCAGCACGAGCAGCCTCAAGCCGTCGAGCGGGAAGAAAAAGCTTTCTATCCAGTAGATGCCCGCGCCCAGCCAGAACATGGCGGAGAGCGCGAAGGCGAAGCCGAACACCATCGCGTTTTGCGGGAAGATGGTGGTGTGCAACAAGAGGCCATGCACGAACAACGCGACGCCGAGCAACACGCGCCCCATCGCGCTCATGCCCGATGCCTTCGACGCCCGGCCGCTCTGCATGGAGTTGGCCATGCCCGTAGTGCCGGCAGTCATCCCCCCGGCCAGGCGACCGCCCGCCGGCATGCCCGCCAGCGCCGGCTCGACAGCCGTGTTGCGATGCGCGCGCCAGCCGGCTACGGCAAGTCCGCCGTAGAGAAGCGCAGTGAGGGCATACAGTACAATATCCATGTTCGAAGTTTACACCAGGCCCTGAAGCCGCGACGTCTTCCCCCTCTTGCCAGGTCGTCTTGAAGCAAGAGCCGCCAGGACGCCGTACCTCATTACTGTTACCCGGCACCGGCCGCACTCTCCACACGCTCCCATGCTCGACACACTCACTACACGGATGGCGCGCGTCGTCAAGACGCTGCGCGGCGAAGCCCGGCTCACCGAGGCCAACACGCAGGAAATGCTGCGCGAAGTACGCCTGGCGCTGCTCGAGGCCGACGTCGCGTTGCCGGTTGTGCGCGAATTTATCGCGAAGGTGAAGGAAAAGGCGCTCGGCGAAGAAGTGCTTTCCAGCCTGTCGCCGGGGCAGGCGCTTGTCGGCGTCGTGCAGCGCGAACTGACCGCAATCATTGGCGGGGATTACGAGGGTAAGGCCGTCGAGCTGAATCTCGCTGTCACACCGCCGGCAATCATCCTGATGGCCGGCCTGCAAGGCGCGGGTAAAACCACCACGTCGGGCAAGCTCGCCAAGCTGCTACGCGAAAAGCACAAGAAAAAAGTACTGACGGTCTCTGTCGACGTATATCGTCCGGCCGCTATTCAGCAGTTGAAAACGGTGACCGAACAAGTCGGCGCGGACTTTTTCCCGTCGGAGCCGGATCAGAAACCGGCGGATATCGCACGCGCGGCGGTGGACTGGGCCAAACGCCACTTCCATGACGTGCTGATCGTCGATACGGCCGGCCGACTCGGTATTGACGAAGCGATGATGAAGGAAATCGCCGAGCTGCACGCCATCCTGAAGCCGGCGGAAACGCTGTTCGTGGTCGACGCCATGCTCGGCCAGGACGCGGTGAATACGGCGAAGGCGTTCAGCGACGCCCTGCCGCTGACCGGCGTGGTGCTGACCAAGCTGGACGGCGACTCGCGCGGCGGTGCGGCGCTTTCAGTGCGTCACGTGACCGGCAAGCCGATCAAGTTCGTAGGTGTCGCCGAAAAACTGGATGGGCTGGAAGTTTTCCACCCGGACCGGATGGCGAACCGGATTCTCGGCATGGGCGACATTCTCGCCTTGGTCGAGGAAGCACAGAAAGGCGTGGATGGCGCGGCCGCCCAAAAACTCGCCGATAAAGTCAAGAAAGGCGGCGATTTCGACCTGAACGACTTCCGCGCACAACTTTCGCAGATGAAGAAGATGGGCGGTTTGTCGTCGCTGATGGACAAGCTGCCGGCGCAGTTCCAGCAGGCCGCGGCAGGCGCGGACATGGGCATCGCCGAAAAACAGATGCGTCGCATGGAGGGCATTATCAACTCCATGACGCTGCTGGAACGCGCGAAACCCGATCTGATCAAGGCGCAGCGCAAGCGCCGCATTGCAGCGGGTGCGGGCGTTCAGGTCCAGGAAGTCAACCGCATGCTGAATCAATACGAGCAGATGCGCGGCATGATGAAAAAGCTGAAGGGCGGCAATCTGCAGAAGATGATGCGCGGCATGAAGGGCATGATGCCGGGCATGCGTTGAAGCTTTTGTTTCGGTCTGATTCAGCTTGATTCGAATGACCCGCGTTTCACTGAGGAACGCGGGTTTATCATGTGGCGCTTAGCGCCTCGTTTCCCCTATTTTTAGCTCTACACCCTCGCCGCCTGCCCTTATGAATCGCGAAGAAGCACTCCACATTTTCAGCCACTCCGAAGAGATCGTTTCGGCGCAAGACGTGACCGCGTCGATCGAAAGCATGGCGAAAGCCATTGGCGCGAGCACCGGCGAAGAGTTTCCACTCGTGCTGTCTGTCATGGGCGGCGCGGCGGTGTTCACCGGCATGCTGCTGCCGCACCTCGACTTTCCGCTCGAGTTCGACTACATCCACCTGACGCGGTATCGGAACACGACCAAGGGTGGCGACAAGATGGAATGGCGCGTGGCGCCGGCGGAGTCGGTGAAGGATCGCGTCGTGCTCGTGCTCGACGACATTCTGGATGAAGGCGAAACCATGGCCGTCATCCGCGACCGCATCATGGCCATGGGTGCGAAGAAATTCCTCTCGGCCGTGCTGTGCGAGAAGCTCATCAATAAATCGAAACCCTTGCGCCCGGACTTTTGCGGCTTCGAAGTGCCTGACCGGTACGTGTTCGGCTGCGGCATGGACGCGAAGGGATACTGGCGCAACCTGCCTACTATCCGTGCGCTGACTGAGGGCGCGTGAATTGTCGTGAGCGCTTGACGCGAGCCTGAAGGCCGCGCAATCCTCTGCCAGGTTGTTCTTCGATCAAGTTAAAAAGCCGTTTCAACTCACGTTGAAACGGCTTTTTTGCTTACGCTTGCTCGCTTTGACGTTTAACCTCGAAAGTCGCTGCCGGCGTTCCAGGCAACTTGACGTCGACGGCGGACGCTAACCGTGAGGCTGAAGTATCAGCCGCCGGTGGCCAACTGATGTACGAAGGTCCGTATCCCGGTGAGGATCATCTCCACCGATATCGCGACCAGCACCAGGCCCATCAATCGCTCGAACGCCGTAACGGCCCGCTCGCCCAGCCAATGCTGGATCTTCTCGGCCAGCACCAGCACGACCGCGCAGACCATCATGGTGACCGTCAGCGCGCCGACCCATTCCCACATCTGCCCCGGTGCCTGCGATGTCAGCAGCATCACCGTCGCCAGCGCCGACGGACCGGCCAGCGCGGGAATGGCCAGCGGCACGATCAGTGGTTCGCCACCACGTGAATCGCCGCCCATAGGGCCGTCGGGATGCGGAAAGATCATCCGCAGCGCGATCAGGAACAGCACGATCCCGCCACCCAGCCGCAACGACAAATCGGTCAGGCTCATCGCGCGAAGAAAGCGGTCGCCGACCAGCATGAACAACAGCAAAATCCCGAAGGCGATGGCTACTTCGCGCAGGATCACAACCCGCCGGCGTTCCTTCGCCACACCACGCAACGCGTTGATGAAGATCGGGATATTGCCAAGCGGGTCGGTGATCAGAATCAGCAGCACCGTCGCCGAGAGGAAGTTGTACTGCACGTTACTGAGCCACTCCACGGACCAGTGCGGCGCGCACCTTCTCGATCACCACGTTCGCCGCGTCGTCCAGCGGCAGCAACGAGGCTTCGGCGTCGCGTCGCGCCTGGTACTCGAGCTTGCCTTCCTTCAGCCCACGGTCACCAATCACCAACCGATGCGGCACGCCGATCAGTTCCCAATCCGCGAACATCACGCCCGGGCGCTCGCCACGATCGTCCAGGACCACGTCAATGCCCGCAGCCTGCAGTGCCGCGTAGAGCTTGTCGGCTTGTTCGCGAACCGCGTCGCTGCGGTCATAACCCATCGGGCACAACACGACTTCGAACGGTGCAATCGATTCCGGCCAGATGATGCCCTTGGCGTCGAAATTCTGTTCAATCGCCGCGCCCAGGATCCGCGTGATACCGATCCCGTAGCAGCCCATCTGCATGGGTGCAGGCTTGCCGTTTTCATCGAGGAACGACGCGCCCATGGCATCCGAATACTTGGTGCCAAGCTGGAACACGTGGCCCACTTCAATGCCGCGGCAAATTTCCAGCGTGCCCTTGCCGTCCGGCGACGGGTCGCCTGCCAGCACGTTACGGATGTCCGCCACGACCGGTTCCGGCAGGTCGCGGCCCCAGTTCACGCCGGTGATGTGATAGTCCACTTCGTTCGCGCCGACCACGAAGTCGCTCATGTTCGCGACCGTGCGGTCCGCGATCACCTTGATCGGCTTCTTCGTGTTGATCGGGCCGAGATAGCCGGGCGGCGTGCCGAAGGTATCTATGATTTCAGCTTCGGTAGCAAAGCGATAACCCGCCAGACCCGGTTGCTTGTTCGCCTTGATGTCGTTCAGCGAATGGTCGCCGCGCAGCATCAATAGCCAGATGGTCGGCTCGGCGCCTTCGTTTTCCGTCGCGAGGATGATCGACTTGATCGTCCGTTGCAGCGGAATGTCCAGCAGTTCAGCGACCGCCTCGCATTTCGCCTTACCCGGCGTGGCCGTCTTCTTCATCTCCTCCGCAGGCGCCGGACGCGTGGCGTTCGGCGGCAGCGCGTCTGCGGCTTCCACGTTCGCCGCGTAATCCGAGGTCGGGCAATATGCGATTGCATCCTCACCGGTGTCGGCAATCACGTGAAATTCATGCGAGCCGCTGCCGCCGATCGAGCCGTTATCCGCCGCGACCGCACGGAATTCCAGGCCGATGCGGGTGAACACACGCACGTAGGCATCGAACATTTTCTTGTACGACTCGGCGAGGCCCGCCTGATCGCGGTCGAAGGAATACGCGTCCTTCATGATGAACTCGCGCCCGCGCATCACGCCGAAACGCGGGCGGATTTCATCGCGGAACTTGGTCTGGATCTGGTAGAAATTGACCGGTAACTGCCGATAACTCTTGATCTCACGCCGCGCGATGTCGGTCACCACTTCTTCGTGCGTCGGTCCGATCACGAAATCGCGGTCATGACGATCCTTGATGCGCAGCAGTTCGGGGCCGTACTGTTCCCAGCGCGCCGATTCCTGCCAGAGTTCTGCCGGCTGCACGGCGGGCATCAACAATTCGAGCGCGCCGGCCCGGTTCATTTCTTCACGCACGATTGCCTCCACCTTGCGGATGGAGCGCAGGCCGATAGGCAGATAACTATAGATACCGCCTGCCACGCGGCGAATCATGCCCGCACGCATCATGAGTTGGTGGCTGACGATTTCTGCGTCGGTGGGAGCTTCCTTCAGGGTGCCAATAAAGAAACGGGATGCTTTCATTCAAAAATTTTCCAATGCGGGAGCGCGTCGATTGAATGGGTTTTCGACCCAAACCTGCGGACATGCAGAACGTGCGGAACGAGTGAACGACGGGACAGCGATGCGGTAAGGCGTTCGCCGCCCGCCCCGGCACCCAAGCGAACGAACCCCGATTCGGGTTCGTGCCGGTGCGCCAGGCCCGTTATCTGTTTATAATCAAAGCAATTTTAAAGGATTCGAAGGTGGTTGTATGCTGGATCGTGAAGGCTTTCGCCCGAACGTCGGCATCATCCTCTTGAACGCGCACA
>Ga0153929_1000411_pt1 | contig 16277 bp, 15 predicted proteins | sample TSNJ013MetaG_FD_104689 | JGI IMG/M metagenome (GOLD analysis project Ga0153929, IMG submission 104689) | Attine ant fungus gardens microbial communities from New Jersey, USA - TSNJ013 MetaG | ecosystem: Host-associated > Fungi > Mycelium > Unclassified | place: USA: New Jersey, Wharton State...
ATTATGTATTTTTAATTAAAAAAAAAACCTTTAAACTATAGTTATTATTTAGTATATATATGAGAAGGATATGGGAAAAAATAGAGCTGAATAAGTATAACAAAGCTTTATCTAATCATAACTAAGATTTATCTAATAGTTCTTTTTTTACTTATAAAATGCAATAAATTGATTAAAAATCAAAAAAAAGTACAGAAAATTAAACAAAGTATTGGAGAAAAGAAGTATAGTGAACTGGGAACTGTTGGAAGAAAATAGTATAGTAGACTGAAGATAAGACTACTAGCAGTTATTAGAGAAAGGAAATATAGCAAACTGTAGACTATTAGAGAAAAAAAATATAATGGACTGCATACAGTACTACTTACTTTATACACTGCAAACAATACTACTAGAAAAAAAGAGTATAGCATACTGCAGTGCATATACAAGACTACTTACTGTTATGCTTACACAGACTGTTGAAAAAAGAGAATATAGCAATCTAACAAACAATATAGTATTAACTTTACTCAGAATTAGTAAAGAGTTCAAGTTGAGCTAGAGGTTCAGATGAAAACCTTGTCTATTATATATATAAGAAAGATATAGGAATGATGCTTACTTAACCAATACTTAGCCAACATTTCACAAGCATTTGTTAGCTATTTCTTTCTTTTTCTTTAAAAAATTCTCTTTAAATTCATATAAATTCACTAAAAACTCAAAAAAATCAGAGAAAATTGAAATAAACAATAAACAATAGTTTGCTAATAAATATAATACAACAGAGTATCTTAAAGGCTACTATACCTTTTTTTTCTCCTATTCAACCCAAATTAGATATATGGGAGTAAAACAAACATGTACAAATAGACAGTAATAGTATTAGCTCATTGAGTTTTCTATTTTCAATCACTATTCTCTATCCTCCTCTGCTGTTTCCTCTTTACTTTCTGACTTTTCTACTTTCTATATCTTAACTAGATACTAAACTCTAGGTGTAAAGGAAACAGTACTCTGCAGCTGTAGTATAAAACGTGGTTGGTTTGACTAAGCTTAGGTTTGCTCTCCTAAACAAACTGTTTTCTTAAGCAGTGTTATAGTAGTATATCTATATACTTTTTTATTAGTAACCTAGTGCTTGAAATCTATTATAATCCTTATATGCAAGAGAATAACAACTACTCTTTAAGAGAGTTGTTTAGAGTAGGGATCTCCTTCTTAGAAGTGATAGTATACCTTTATTTTTAGGATAGTTGTAAGTAAGACAGTTAGACAATTGTAAAAGATAGATTCTGTTGAAGAAGAATATTAAGCTAAAAGAGCTAAAACTAGAGCTAGACATCATATAAATAATCCTAATCATTATTATTATTATCATTATCTTTACTCTTTACTTTAGAATGTTTCTCCTACTCTTGTTTAGAATAGAGGAAGAGAAAGAAAATATTATTTACCTTCTCTATAAATTGATCCTAATAATTTTTTTTATTATTCTTTGCTTCAAAACATCTTTTCTGCTTCTGTTTGGAATAGAAAAAGAGGAGAAAGACATTATACCACTCCTTTATACCTAAATAAAGCAATAGCTAATTTATATTAATAACAACAAGTAAATTAAGTGCAAATAAAACCAATTGCTCAGATTAATGAAATAATAATTGAATGGAGAAATGAAGAATATGATAGTCTAGATTATGATAAATAGCAAGTAAATGAAGATAGTAATAGAAATATAGACCAAGTCAAAGGAAAACCTTGGTAAAGTTTAGATTGTTGTAAGTAATAGATTTTGAATTTATTAACAACAAATTCTTATGGAATATATAGAATAATAATGGTATAAATGATAAATTGAATCAAATTAATAATAATAAAAATATAGTATGTTAATTTTTGTATTATAGAATTTAGTATACTTATAAGTTATCAGGATCAAGAAGCTATTGTTACCAATAATATCCCACTTCCTATTCTTTATCTTACACCTTATCCACTTACTAAACAGCTATTCTTGGAGACTGATATATAGTATAACAACTTGGGTATGCTAACTGTTGTTTGCCTTTACTGTTATGCTTTTTACTTTGACTATGAGAAACTTAGATCCTTATGGGTTAATCATCCCAAATTTGGTATATACTATCTACAAGAACAGATCCAACTACCTCCTCTTCAACCACTTACTAGAATTCTCTACAATTACTTGACTGGAGATGATTATTCCTCAAGAGAATTTTGCAATAATATATGACAGTATAATACAGTATTTGCTATGACTTCAGTGGAAGTCAAAATTAACAACTTAGTTACCAGGCAGTCCAGTCCCTACTATTTCAAAATCTAGGGAGAACTTCATCATCTTACTGGTGCTTTTCTTCTTTATGTAAGTCAGACTCCAATATATGTACAAATCTATATCCTTGATATAGTAGAGCAGCTCAGTATTAGGAAAGCCAACAATAATAATCTAGATTCTGTAGTAATAGACAATATTCAGATAATGCTTCTGGATAGTCATCCATATATTGGCTGGTATCGTCATGTATATGAGTTTATTAGAGACAAACCAGCAGATGAGCAGTAGAAGATCAGGATTAGATTACATATAAATCTATAAAATAATCAGCAAACTCACAATTTACCTACTACTGAAGAGATTGTAGTTATTATTTCTAAGAAAGGAGTCTATCATGTAATAGATAATAGAAATATAGTATTATAGGCAAGAGGAGAATAACTTGAGCAAATAAGCCAGAACAGTCTTTTATATGCTGTTTTTTATTATATTCTGTTGTTTCTAAAGAGAGAAAATGAGTGGCATCCAAGAATTCTAATCTATAGTACTTAACTAAGAGAACAAGAGAAGAATAAAAGACAGAGAGATGGAGAGAAATAGACTTGCTTATAGGTAATCTCTGATATATGCTACTATATCTATTATCTTTATATCAGAAATGATCCTCAGCTACCCCTCTTCTATAATAAAAAGCTATTTCAGCAGTTTGTTGTTAATGCATAGGTAAACTGTGAATAGAAGAAACTCAACTGGGCTAGGATATATCAACATACCTTTAGATCTAAGCTCTACCAGGGACTATAGGATGCTACTGTATATAATAGACATAATGGAGAAGATGTTAGGCCTTTGGAATACAAACTCATTCTTTTTTCTTCTTATATGGGAAGTTCTAGGTATATGACTCAGTTGTTTTAAGATGCTATAGCTATTTGCAGGTATTTTCACAAACCAGATCTATTTTTTATCATATCTACTAATTCTAAGTAGCCAGAAATTGTTTAGAATCTTTTTTCTGGACAGACAGTCACTGATTGTCCTAATATTGTATCATGGATCTTTGAGCAGAAGAAGAAAGCACTTCTCAAGCTTATTGATAATGTATAAGAACTTAGACTGTGATGTCTTAGAGCTACTTTTAGTCTGAGTTAACAAGAAAAACTTGATAGAGTTCTTATTCAATTGCTATATACTACTTATATATATATTGTATTTACTTCTATTTATAAAGTCCTATATATCTCCTTTAAGATATTCTCTCTCATATGTTTATTAGCTGTTTTGGCTATGTCATAAAATAACCTTCTTCTCAAGGTTTCTTATTCCAAGGATTTTTACAACTCATAGTAGAGATTGCAAATATTTCCTATTTTATTGTTATTTGCCTCTGTTTACTCTCTGAGTTCCAAATTTTCTTGCTCAGTTTCTTCTTTCTCTTTTTTTATCATTTTCATTGTTTTTTGTTCTCTTATTCTTTTTTTTTTATTGTCTCTAATTTCTTTCCAATCTTGTCTAGTATTTCTTATTGTATTTTTTGTCTGATCAACCAAATAGCTTTTTTGCCATAAATTGCCCTAACAGTTCTTCTTTCCTAAATATTTTTTCTTTTCTTTTTTGTTTTTTGATATCTTTTATATTTTGTTAGTATTTCTTTTTAAATTCTTTGACTACTTTTTTTACATTCTCCAAATTTTTCTTTTCTTTCCAAGTATTAGATTCAGCTATGAATCCTTTCTACTATACCAAGTATTTATCTTTCTCCCTTATTTATTACTTGTTTAGAATTCTCTTGACCTTCTATTTCTTTTCTCTTATAATTATGACTAGAGCTAGTTGCTTTTTTCTCTGCCCCTTTACTTGCCCTATATATTTTTGTACTCTACTAATATTAACTACCAGATGTATTTTTACTGTACTAGATAGTTCTAATTCTACTGCACTTAATGATATGACTTTCTTTATCTTATAAGGCTTTACAAATTTCTCCATCAACTTCTCTATCCTTCTACCAACTATTTGGTATTTCAAATCCTTGGTACTGAGTATCACCAAGTTCTCTACTTTGTACTCATCAGCTTCTGTCCTATTTTTATCTGCATACTTTTTCATCTCTTCTTGTGCCTTTTCTAGTACTGCTTTTGTCTCCTCTTGAATCCTCTTTATTTTTGCCACAAATTTCTCTACCCTTTCCTTCTTACTTCAAACCCCATTCTAGAATCTTATCCATAGTTTGCTTTACTTTGAAGAACAATGTCTTTGTACTTAAGTATGCTTTGTTATTGTATGCAAACTCTGCTGTTCCTAACTAGTCTGGCCACTGTTCTTGCCTATAGTCAATAAATATTCTTAAGTACTGTTCCAACTCCTGGTTAACCCTTTCTATTTGGCCATCTGTCTAAGGGTGGAATACTATTGACATCTTACTTTTGATCTCCAATATCCTATTCAACTCCTTTATTAATTCTACTGTGAACTGTAGTTTTTTATCTGAAATAATACTCTCAGATAGCCTATACAATCTCTATACATTGTCCTTGAATAGCCTAGCCAGTCCCTCTGCTAACATTTTCTCTATAGTAGAAATAAAGTGGACTATTTTTGTTAACCTATTTACCACTACTAAGATTGAGTTGTATTTCTGGGCTAACAGCAACTTAGTGATAAAGTCTGCTGAAATATGTGTCCAAGGTCTTTTTGGGATTGAATTGGGTATTAATTTGTCTACTGGCTATTTTGTATGGTTCTTATTCCTTTGGCAGAAATCATATTCTTCTATATATTGCTTTATCTCCTTGGTTACTTCTAGCTACCAAATATTTCTGGTAACTAGTTCTACTGTCTTCCACTATCCTCCATGTCCTTCTACTAGTGAGTCATGATGTAATCTAATTATTTCTGCTCTCAACTTATTATCTTTAAGTACATATATCTTTCTTTCTTTATATATGATATTATTTACTTTTTTTTACTCTTTATCTTACAACATTTTTACTCTAGCTCATTTCATTTCATCTACTACTCTAACCACTTTGTTATCTTTTACTTTTGACTGTCTTACTTTTTCTAGTAAGTCTATTCTTTCTACTATTACTTCTACCTTCTTTGTTTTTCTCACTTCCAACTATTCTGGCTTTACCAACATCTCATTCTTATTGTTTCTTTCTACCCCTATTTTCTAGTCTGGCCTCTTACTCAAGCTATCTGCCTTCTCTATTTTACTTCCTGGAATATACTTTAATGTAAAATTAAATCTTGATAGATATAATGTCCATTTTGCTTGTCTTTTATTCAATTTTTGTACCTTTATGAAATATTTGAGATTTTTATGGTCTGTTCAGATCTCAAATTTTATTGTTGTCCCTTCCAGAAAATGCCTCTATGCCTCTAAACATCTAACTACCACTAATATTTCTTTGTTATAAATTTTGTAATTTCTCTTTGTATCACTTAGAGATTTAGAAATGAAAGCAACTGGTCTCCATAACTCATTAGAGCACTTCATTGATAGTACTCTAGTAGCATAGTTTAAAGCATTTGCTTCTATCCTAAATTCTTTGTCTAAATCTGGGACTGCCAATACTAGTCTAGTTGTAAAGATTTCTTTAAGTTTATTAAATGCTTTTTGCTGCTCCTTTCTCCACTACCACTTTACATCTTTCCTTGTTAACATATTCATTGGCCTTGCTACTTGAGCAAAGTCTTTGATAAACCTCCTATAATAGTTGGCAAGGCCTAAAAACTTTCTAATATCTTTCACATTTTTTGGTTCTAGCCAACTCAATACTCTATTTACCTTTTCCTTTTCTATTTTAATCCTAATGGGTCCTATAATAACTTCTAGAAATCTAATTTTCTACACCTTCCATATATACTTCTCTGGCTTAATATACAAGTCATTCTTCTCTAGCTTTTTCAGTACTTCTTTCACAATCTTGTTATGTTCTTTTTCTATTTCTGTTTCTATTAGTACATCATTCACAAAAGCTGCAACTTTTCCTTCATTAATCATGTCTCTCAGGATCTCATTTATTATTGCCTAGAATATAGCTAGTGAATTTGTCATTCCAAAGAACATAACTGTTGGCTTGAAGAACTTTATATGAGTTGTGAATAGTCCCTTTTACTTGTCTTTTTCCTTAATTCCCCAATTGTTGAAACCCTACCAAAGATCCATTTTAGTAAATACCTACTTGCTCTCTATGTTGTCTATTAAGTCCATAATTAATGGAAGTGGATAGTTATTCTTTATCATCTAGTCATTCAGATTACAGTAGTCCATTACTATTCTCTTTCTTCTATCTTTCTTGTTTACAAAGAAAACTAGTGATGTCTGGAGGGACTTCAATGATCTGATGTATTCCTTTCTTAACTGATCCTCTACAAAATTCTGAACTTCTTCCCTTTTATTTTTGGACAAAGAGTAAATTCTTCCTTTCCTAGGTTTGAATGTCTCCTTGAAATCTATGGTGTAATCCTAGATTTTCCTTATTAACATCCTTTCTGACTCTATTTTCCCAAATATCTTTCTCTACTTTAAAAATTTCTGTGACATCATTTCCTTAATCTTTCTGTAGTCTGCTTCAACTTCTTTTTTTCTTTCCCAATCTTCTTTATTGTCTACTGCCCATCTCACAATCCTTTCTTCTTCTAGAGCTGCTATTCTCTTCCCTTTCTGTCACAAACTTCATTCAGACCATAACTCCAGAAATACTTAACCAATTTCAACAATTTAATTGGCCACTGAAAGCCCCTAAGAAGACCTTTCAAATGGTACCAAAAGTATCTCAAGGCAATCAGTATTCATTGAGTTATCAGCAGATCAGTTGGTGATTACCAAGTTACCAAACACTAAATTACTGATATCTCAGGAACTGCTTGACATAATTGTTTGCTTCAATATCTATTATAAAGCTCTCTTTAATGTGCTTCTTTTGGCTATAAATAGATCCTAAGGTGATAAGATCCCATAGAAATACAAGGTTCTTTATATTTGCATATAATATTGATCTATTACCCATAGGTTATTATTTGTCCTTGAATAGAACAAAGAACTACCCTAGATAGTTAGGTTATTTCTATTTTAAGAACAATAGGCACTTCTATATATAAAACAATAAATAGTGATTATGTAGTAGGCCATCCTGGTATATAGACCATTATAATTATATATTTAAGAATTATATATCTAAAGATAAATCTCAAACTTAACAATATTTTTTGCTGCTTGTCTAACTTTGCTTTTTTGAGCTATTTGATTATCCAATCAATTAATTACAAATCAGTAAGTAGCTATTTGTGATAAAACACTCTTATTTGTAGTATTTAACTTCTCTACATCTAAAACATTTTCTTTCTTCTATTGTTTTTTGTCTCTTTATTGTGACCTCTTTTTTAATGTCACATTTCATTACTCTACTCACCAACACCTCAAACTTATTCTTGGAAATCAGTTTCTTCTTTATCTCCTTTTTCTTATTTTTATAGTTATAGGCTAGATACTTGAACTTTTTATATTTCTAAGAAACTTTTTCCTTTCTTTTCTCAATTTCTGTTCTTAGTTTGGTAAGAGTATACTGTTGGTTGAGCATCTTGCTTATGAGAAACTTATATTGATCTAGAGATATAGTACTACATCACCAGAGAAGTCAAATAAACAATGATCTTACTAATACTATATCTACTAGGGCATAAGATCTTTATTCAGCTAGATACTTACTATCTTATTTACTACTACTCTAATAATATAGTTATACTATTAAGTTCTTTTAAGCCTAGAGTCTGGTTATATTATAGTGGTCCTAAGTTATATTATCTAGATAACAAGGAAAATAAGAGAATAAGTTGGCAAGGCTCTGTGATGAGTAGTGCTAATGAAAGAATTGAGTTTTAGTATAAGGTTCTAGCTGTAATGACTTAAATCTACTTTTAGTCTAAGTTGACAAAAAGAACTTGATAAAGTTCCTATTTGATTATTGTATACTATTTATACATATTTCATATTTACTTCTATTTACAAAGTCCTATATATTTTTTCTAGATCATTTCCTCTTATATATTTACTAGTTATCTAATTAAAAGAAAAGAAAAAGAAAAAGAAAAAGAAATAATAACTTAGCTATTTTGACTATATTATGATAAGTTACTACTTATATTATGGAATTACATTGGGACTATGATTATTATCAGTTCTGGACTAATAATAAGTGGATAGTAGAAGAGATAATGGTGATAAAAAATGAGGAAGACAAAGATGATGTAATAAATAATGTGTTAGCATATCAAGATTAGGTTGGACTTCAGACTTAACTGAACTAATTATAGACATTAAACTATAGGAAAAATATTGGATAAACCTTGGGGTAATTATAGACAAATCTTATAATAGTTATAAACTTTAGAATAAATAGAGAAATCTTGGACTAACCTATTTATAGACACTAACTCAACTAGTCACTCACTGTTACTTACTAGTACTTAGGATAGTAGTTTCTGTGACATTACTAGTTAGGATAAATACAATCCAGAAAGAAAAGAGAATGGCAAGTTCTCTCTTTCTGTAGTTTATCTGAAAACCTACTTCTCTTGGAACCCTACATTCCTTCCAGTCTTTGGACTAACTTGTGGAGTATGACTGAAAGCCTCAATAATCATCCTTCTGATATAACTCTTCTGAAAACCTTAATCAGATCCTTTGCAGAGAGGTGAAGAGATATCAAGTGTTGACATAGGCTTGAGGTTGAAGTGTATATTCACCCTTGTGGTCTAGAGTCTTAACAACTTATACAAATGTTACATGGTCTGTGTATTAATCTCCTATAATCACATGATCTTCTAGAATGTTCTATCCTATTTATATCTTTTCCATACTATTTATAGATTGATTCCATTATATCCTTTGATGTTATTGACCAAGTTGATGAATGTGCAGAAGAGAGTTTTCTTCTTTGGAGCTGTCTTATAACACAATGACATAGTAGGAATGGTCAGTACAAACGAGGCATAATTACTAGACCACTTCAACAGTGATCGCTCAACCAGTTTTTTGAGGTGAAGAGAGGTTGGCATCAAGCCTGCTATGGCTTCAATGCCATAGGATGGGGGTGTGAAGCCATTGCTCTCTTTAAAGCCATCAGAGACATTTTGATAAAGAAGCAATTTTGGACAAACACATGATGTTGAATTGCAGTCAGGAAAATTGTTATACAGCGCTTTCATTCCGATTCCATTTGCACAATTCATCCTCAGTGTTGTGTTCCACAAGTTCCCACACAAACATACTCCAAATAGGGGAGGGGCGCTCAGAAATAAGTCTGGCCATCATTGACCATCATATCAAGTCATGAGATGTCTCAACAATGGAAATTCAAGACTAAGAACTATTGAGTTTGATCACCAACTGTTCATCCGTCAAATGTTCAAACATGATGCCGTTGACAAAAGACATGTTGTTTGATACGCGGCAAGTTGACTGGTCGGTGCAAGGCACGAGTTTGAGTTTTCCAGGGATCCCAAGAAAAAGTAGAGCCCAAAAATAAATGGGCGGCTTGTAGTCATACATTACTTGTTCGAGGTTTCAGGCTAATGCCCCGGAACATATATGATGCAGAATTGAATGATATCACTGGCGGGTACGCGTGGCAGTGCCATACATAAAGGAGAGTGTGCAGCACCCGTGTTTCTCGCTTCCTGCCTCCACATCATTACAAGTCTCATGGGTGCCCAACAAAGCCGCTCAAGTTCCTCGTCAGCCACAGAGACTCATACTCACAGATTTACGCGCCATCTAAGGCGACACTCAGGCCTTGACAAGTTGTTCAAATCATCAAAAAACACCGAGACGAACGAGTCCGAGGGCAGCGGCAGCAGCAGCAGCAGCGAGGGCGCATCAACGCCAGCAGTGACGCCTGCGAATGGAGGTCTTTCTCAGGGCACACTGGGCGGAGGAGCAGTTTCAACAGCAACGCCGGTAAGTGTAGTAGTGTTGCCCAAACACTATCCAAATTAATCACATTCTCCCACCCTAGGTTCTTACTCCTGCTGTCCAGCAAAGTGTGTCACCCATGTCTCCAGTAACAGTCCCATGCTCTGTGCGCATATCCACCATTGATTCATTCACTATACAAACCACTTACAAATAGTATCGAACCGGACGGACGCTCGGCAGCGGAACCTATGCTATTGTCAAGGAGGCTATCCACATCGATACGGGCAAATACTATGCCTGTAAAGTTATCAACAAAAAACTTATGGAAGGTCGGGAATACATGGTACTCATGTCTCTGTGTGTCTCTCGACTTGGCAGACTTCAAATTTTTATCTCTAGGTCCGCAATGAGATCGCTGTCCTGAAGAAAATCTCGAGTGGCCATTCCAACATCGTAACTCTACGCGACTACTTTGAAGTATGCGATCACTTTCCAAATTCCACTTTTCCTAACTCATAGAGCGTACTTAGACCTCCCACAACCTCTATCTGTGCTTTGATCTTTGTACCGGAGGTGAACTGTTCGACCGGATATGTGCCAAAGGCAACTACTACGAAGCGTCAGTTTGTCTGTTATGGATTCCTGTCCTGAGGCTTTTCTCACTTTCCCTAGTGACGCTGCGGACCTTGTGCGAACCATATTCAAAGCTGTGAAATACATCCATGACTCTGGTGTCGTTCATCGCGGTTCGCACTACCTTCCATCTGTTTATCGTCATTTCAATCATCAACATTTGATTTTCTAGACCTCAAGCCTGAAAACTTGCTTTTCCGAACACCAGCCGAAGAGGCTGACATCATGATTGCTGATTTCGGCCTGAGCAGAGTTATGGATGATCATAAGCTTACCCAGCTGACTGAGATCTGCGGTACTCCAGGTGTACGTTCTGTCCCCCTATTTCACAGCACCATCAAACTCAGAGTATCCTTAACTTAGTACATGGCTCCAGAGATCTTCAAACGGAGTACGGTTTGGCATTTCGATCACTAGTGCACGCAGCTCAACGATTTTGAACAGCCGGTCACGGAAAGCCTGTTGATGTATGGGCGATGGGAGTCATCACCTACTTCCTCCTCGCAGGTTACACTCCTTTCGACCGCGACACTCAACAACAAGAAATGGAGGCTATTATTGAAGGCGACTATAAATTCGAACCTGCAGAATACTGGGCAAACGTTTCACAAACCGCCAAAGATTTTGTCAAATTCTGCCTCACTGTCAACCCCGCTGATCGTCCCACAACTGTTCAGGCTTTGGATCACAAGGTTCCTCTCTTTCTTTGCTTTTCCAGTGCATTTGAAATAACTGGATCATAGTGGCTGGCCGATGAGAAACCTCACTTTGTCACTCGCGATGGACAACCTGCCGATCTCCTGCCTCACGTCAAGAAAGCATTCAATGCCAAACAAGCTTGGCGCAAAGCTGCTTTCAGTATCACTGCTGTCAGACGTATGACGACTCTTGCACAACAATCCAACGGGACCAATCATGCGCGAATTCGTGCCGAACTTGACCAATACAAAGAGGAATCCGAGAAGGTACGTAGATGTTGCGTCATTCTGAGCAATTGTTGATGCTCTACGGACTTTATAGGAGGCACTGGAAGATGCTTCAATTACGCACCAACATCAGGAAGAAGGGGAATCGATAACTCATGACGAACTGGTCAAGCGTTTTGAACAGACCAAAGTCAAAGAGTAGCTTTGAAAATTGAATCGGACTTGTGTATCTATTCTCATTTTTGATTTCATCATGGCGTATTTTTACTATGTACATCTGACAACCTGCTGATAACCCAAGATGATCGATTCGGCCGAAATATAATTAGTTTGTGATCATCCGGACATACAGGTCTAAATCTTGTACTTCTGTACCACAATCTGATTTTATCCTTATTACCATGCTCCGTCTCGCCTGTCATTCTCTCAGGTCTACTGCCAGTCGAACACTAGCTACTGCTGTTCCCAACGATGTTGTCAACATTGTTGAAGTCGGGCCAAGGGACGGACTCCAGAACGAGAAAGGCAGTGTCATCCCTGTGCAAGTGAAAGCCGAACTCGTGGACCGACTGGTTCGAGCCGGCGTCACGAATGTCGAAGCAGGCAGCTTCGTCAGTCCCAAGTGGGTTCCCCAGGTAAGCCACTCTGAATCTCACTAGATACACTCTGATTATCCATTCATTAGATGGCTGGAATCGCCGACGTTTTGAAGCAAAAAACCACTATTCCCGGAGTTCATTACGCCGTTCTCGTTCCAAACCAACGAGGTTTGGATGATCTCGTCTCCCTCCTCTCTTCTCAACCCTCCTCCCCACCTCTCACAGACGAGATCTCCATTTTCACAGCTGCAACAGACGCTTTTGCCCGTGCCAATCTCAATTGTACCATTTCTGAGTCTCTCACTCGTCTTACACCCGTCGCCCAAACTGCTCTCAACAGTAACCTTCGTGTCCGAGGATACGTCAGTGTTGCAATTGCTTGTCCTTATACTGGTAAAGTCGACTACAAAAGGGTAAGAGAGATATCAAAGCAGCTGATAGAGATGGGTTGCTATGAGGTTAGTCTTGGTGATACTGTAGGTCAGGGTACACCTTTCGAGGTGCAGGAGATGATCGAGGAAGTCACGAAAGATGTCCCCGTTTCGAAACTCGCAGTAAGTGTTTACGATCTTCACCTGTAATATAAGGTCTGAATCCTTCCTAGGGACATGTGAGCTCAAATATCCAGCTTTATATTCCGAATCTCATTCGTTGATAGTTCCACGACACGTTTGGTACAGCAGTAAGCAACGTAGTTGCTTCGCTCGACTCTGGTATCCGCACCATCGACGCCTCAGTTGGTGGACTTGGCGGATGCCCATACTCTCCAGGCGCAACAGGAAACGTCGCAACAGAAGACGTCCTCTACGCCCTCCGAAACTCACCATACTCAGTCGCAGGAACAGTCAATGGTACAATCGACTTGGATCAGATGGTCGACATTGGATGGTGGATCAGCGAGAAGCTTGGACGAGAAAGTGTGAGCCGAGTGAGCAGAGCAATTCGTGCACGCAAGACAAGAGAAGAGCAGGAAAAAGCGAAAAGCAAGTTGTAGTCTTATACACATTAATTATTCCAGTATATTTATCCTCATAGTATTGATACTAGTTCAATGACGATTAACGAGATCTAATCTAAATGTGAAATACTTGGCGTTAAAGATCAATCAAAATATAATCAATCGCCACCAGTCTCCAACAACTTAACGATCCCAAAAGCACTACCTGCAGCTATGCCACCCACCATGAGAGTGCCAAATGCACCCCAGATATAACCTTTAGCACCGACACCCGCTCCGGTCACTCGTGCCTTGATCGCTCCAAAAATAAGCAACACAATACCAGTGACCAGACACGAATAGATGAGTGCGATATGGGCTTTCGGGATGAAGAAGTACGGCATCAAGGGAATAAGACCACCGATAAGGTATCCCATCCCAATCGTAAACGCCGATACATAAAGACGAAGAGTTGGGACTTCCTCTGAACACCGTTGGTCAAAATTACAAACATCAACGATGACATCAAAGACATACCCAAACCTTGTCCAAATCTCAGCAAAAAAGCAGTCAAACCGACTTCTTTACTCCATTTCAGCCCTTGATGTTCAGCTTCGTGGCTACTCGTCGCAGTCGTTGTAAACTCTTCCCCATTATCGTTTACCTCAACCTCACGTAAACATTGCGCCACCGCATGACATGCTTTATCATCAACACCGACAGGCCCTAGGATCTCGGCAACTTCACGCTCCATTTCTCCGGCACAGCTACGTTTGACGCGCAATGCAGTTTGGGACTGAAGGTACCGGTAATGATCACGTTCAGCCTGAGAAGCAAGGAAACCACCAATACCCATGGAAATGGCACCAGCAATGAGCTCGGCAATGCCGCCGAGAACTACAAGTTTTGAATTGCCTAGAGAAGAAAGGCCAGCAGTAAGAGCAAACGGTACTGTCAGTCCATCTGAAAGACCTATAATGCTATACCCAGATCAGAAGATGTGTTATGAAAACACCAATACTGAAATGTAACTCACACATCTCTGACAACATCAGGGTCTATAAGGGTGCGCTCTTCTTTCCTGAGCTCTTTGCAACAGATTCCGTCTGCGCGGGAATGTCGAGAGCACTTGGCAAGTAAAGGCGTCACTACACCCGACTCTGCACAGTCTATCGGCCATACTGGGGCCCTCGAGCTGGGAGAAGTACCCTGCCTATGAGGCAAAGGAACGACAGTAGCGACTGAAGAAATTGAATTATCCGATACAGACATGGTGGAGATAGAGATGTTCTCTACTCAATATGGCGATGATCAATGTTGAGTCACGTGCGTTTTTTTGGCCCGGCAATTTTATTTTCCGCAGGCTATGTTGCGAACAGTGTAAGTACGCTGTCCGAGCCAAAGCCGATTGTCTGAACATCGTCTAGGAAACCACGAAATGCACGTTCAAAGCGGGCTATGGAGGCCCGTCTGCCGAAAGAGGTTGAGGATCCTCGCACATGTGTTTTCGTCAAGGGAACTCATACTGGTGAAATAGTAAACTATGCCATGAAGGAGCTCGTGCGTTATTCTCATGTCTCGTTGAATTATCTGAATGCTTCCTACTAGATGATCTTGAAACGTCCAAATGCAGTTGCATTTAATAAGAAAAATGAGATCTACCCATTTGACTCCTCATCGGACTCCCAATCGTCTCTCGAGTTCTGGTCCAATAAAAACGATGCATCCCTCTTCCTCATTGGACAATCTACCAAGAAGCGACCAAATGGTCTCACTTTTGTCCGCATGTTCGACAGTCGTGTCCTCGACATGATCGAAGTCGGTGTCGACAACTTTGTTAGCATGGCCAACTTCAAGGTACATATCTCCATCCCTCCTATGCCTTCTCATCATATTTCTGTTCAGACTCCAAAATCAACACCGGGAAATAAACCCCTTCTTCACTTTGCTTCAGACCTCTTCGAAACCCATCCCCGCTTCTCCCAACTCAAATCCATGCTTATATCCTTTTTCAATGGCGAGACAATTGAATCTGTCTGCTTACCGGGCGTTGAACATGTCATCAGTATCTCACTTGGACCTACCCCCCAAACTCTCACCACCGCTTCTACCGACCTCCCTAATACAACTCCCGAAAACCCCTCATCACTCCCCAAAGTCCACATCCGTTCCTACACCATCAAACTAAAAGCTTCAGGCACCCGCATACCCGCAGTTGAACTCAATCCCATGGGACCTTTCCTTGATCTCTCCCTCCGACGATTCGCACCACCTGATCCAGAACTTCTCAAGCAAGCGCTCAAGAGACCGAAACTCAAGAAGCAAGATGTCGAGAAGGGACTCGGGAAGAAGAAGAAGAATATGGAGGTTGATGAGATGGGCGATTTGAGGGGTCGTGTTCACGTTGCTAAACAAGATTTGTCAAGGTTGCAGACGAGAAAAATGAAAGGTTTGAAGTCGAAGTTTGAAGAGGAAGATATTGAGGAGCCAGAGGCACCAAAGCAGAAGAGGCAGCGGTCTTTGTGATTTTCCTAGTGGTCTGTACGGTTTTCTATTGCTGATTAATGGTATATCGTTCACTACACACTACAAGCTATGATACCAGAAGCCAAAGATAGAAGTATCCAATCCTCCATAGATAGCTTTCTATCAAAAAAAAAAGAAGAAAAGAAAAGACAGACAGAGACAGATAGATGATGATAGACAAAGGCAGAAACAGAGAGCTAAAGACGGAGCGACAGAAAGATGCAGAAACAGAAACAGAAAGAAAGAGAAGAAGAAGAAGAAGAAATCGAAAACCCAAACAACTGCAATGTGTCAATACCTCCTACAGTTACGCTTCGGAACTTATCAAGTATCGTCAGTACGCCCTTCACATATCAACATGAGATTCACCTTGCAAATAGTCCTCTGGTGCAACTGCTATCCGATCCCTAATGGCGGACGGCATTGAATGTTCTTTAAGTGGCGTTCCAGC
>Ga0153929_1000412_pt1 | contig 16251 bp, 18 predicted proteins | sample TSNJ013MetaG_FD_104689 | JGI IMG/M metagenome (GOLD analysis project Ga0153929, IMG submission 104689) | Attine ant fungus gardens microbial communities from New Jersey, USA - TSNJ013 MetaG | ecosystem: Host-associated > Fungi > Mycelium > Unclassified | place: USA: New Jersey, Wharton State...
ATCAAATCCGCAAATTGTGGCGTTCCCATTGTCAGGTTTCATCCGTGTGGAAAGTAAATTGACAGTAGTGGTTTTCCCTGCGCCATTAGGCCCTAAAAGAGCAAAGACACTGCCTTTAGTTACGGCAAAATCTATCCCTTTAAGTACGTTAAGATTTTTGAATGATTTTTCAAGGGAAGTTACTTTGATAATCGTTTCATTCATTTGTTTTACCCCCATTTTAGTTCCTACTATAATTATCAAACATATAAATGTATGTATGTGGTTATTAAGAAACTGCCATAGGGCAGTAATCTTAATTTTAGATATTTTCAAATGCTTTTTCGACTTTTTCCCGCAACTCGTTACCCAAAACAGGTAATTCGATATTATCCAGCAAATATTTTAGATAGTCATATTTTTGCATATATTCTTCTTTCGAAACTGGAAAAAGGATAGGATTAAACCACATAGTCATTAAAATCAAAAAAGTTTCAGCAACCTGCTGTGGGTATTGTACCGTAATTGAGCCATCTTCCAAGCCTTCATCAAAAAATATCATTAGTTTAGGGGCTACTGAATTAACACAATCTCGTAGCTGCTTGCTTACAAATATATGGCTACTAAAAACCGATGGGAGCGATTTAGTAAATTCAAGCTGTTCTTCATTAATTACAGATAATTGTAAAACTTTTTTCAATTTCTCAAATCCATTTAGGTCTTTTTCTTTTTTTACAGTTTCAAACATATCATCTTTATTAAACATGCGGGTAGTGACAGCATCAATTATTTCGTCTTTTGACTTGTAATGGTGGTAAAAGGCCCCTCTTGTTAAATCCCCTAATTCATCTATAATATTTTGAACAGTTGTTTCTTCCCATCCTTTTTCAAGAAACAGTTTTGTAGCTGTATCTAAAATACGTTGCTCGGTGATTTCCGGATATTTATTTCTAGCCAATTAAACGCCTCCTTATCATACATTCATCTGTTTGTATATATTAGCATGAATTGTGCTGTCTGTCAAGGAGGATATTTTTAGGTGTGAGGATATTTTTAGGAGGAATCGGCATGAAAAATCAGTTGATATTTTAGACAAATTAGGGTATAATATTGATATAAATATGACCAAGGAGTGGTGAAAATGAAACCAATTATTCGATCTTCTAGTGATTTACGGAAGAATTATAACAGTATTGCGGAAATATGCCGCAATAGTAAGGAACCGGTTTTTCTAACCAGAAATGGAGCGGGCGATACGGTGATTATGGACATGGAAACCTACAGCCGCCGGGAGGAAGACCTGGCAACCGCCGAGCGATTGTTAGCCGCCGAGCGGGCTCGTCTGCATGGAACCAAAGGATATACACCGGACGAATTTGAGGGCAATATGCGTGAGGCGATAGCCAGAGGATCGGCGCATGGCGAGTGATGAGAGGATTTATAACATCAGCATCGCACCCGCCGTTAGCGACAGAATGTCCGATCATTTTGAGTTCTTGGCGCGGGTCAGCGCAGATGCAGCTGACCCGCTGCTGGCGGAATTGATGGAAGGTGTTCGCTCACTGGAAAGAATGCCGTATCGGAATCCTACCTATAACCGACCGTATCTAACAGTTGGGAAATATCGCTACATGATTTCCGGCAAACGATACCGCATCATTTATCAGATTATGAATGATACGGTATTTGTGGATGATATCCAAGACTGCCGGCAAGACGATGCCCCCTGTTTGACCATATCTCATGAGGAAGAAGAATAACAAAAACATTTGCATGTGCAAGGGGCGGCTTTATGTAGCCGCCCTTAGACTATCAAAGAGCTAGATTATATACTTCATTTTTGGTTGACTCAACCAGCGATTAGATTGGGGAAAAAGAGCAGCACTGAATATAAATTTTTAATAGATGTCGTCAAAAATCCAGGCAATTAGGCTACTCTTTTTGCATATACTTTCGATACGTAGAAGGTGTTATTTGTTCTAATTTTTTAAATGTTTTGACAAAATAACTTGATTCATTAAACCCTAGATCATCGCTAATCTGAGAAATGGGAAGGTCAGTTTTTTCCAAAAGTTGCTTAGCCCATTCTACTTTTTGTCTTGTCATAAAGGAAGTAAAGGTTTCATTCGTTTCCTTAACAAATAAACGACTAAAGTGGCTAGTGCTTACATGACACAGCTTAGCCATTTGTTCTTGTGTTATATGTTCGCCCTTATGCGTTTTGATGTACTCAAACGCCGGACATAAAGTTGTATTCTTACAAGATGGGATTTGATCTTGTGACGTATTTAGATAAACATTTGTAATAACGCTATCCAGCTCGTTTTTAATAGACTTAATTTGTTCTAAGGATGTGATATTAGGGTCTAGTTCATGCCTTATGCTCTGTTTAAGCGGTAATAACTTTTCATACATTTCTTTAATGATACTTTTATTAATCGCTTCTTCTACGATGTAATTAGATAAACTAAATAGCATGTTAGCCATGACCCTAACTTTCTCTAATGACATTTGTGGAATCGCATAATACAAATTCTGTAAATTACAATCATCGTATAGATATCTATTGGTGGGCTTATATATCTGTTCCAACTCATCAGTTTGCGTGTTTGGTAAACGTACCTGTCCAGCCATAAGAGCGCCTATATAGTTTCCTTCTACAGAAATTGGTACCGCTATGTCTACAATGTTATTGTGGCAATTATAGATGTAAGGAGCATTTTGGCGTACTGCCTCCAACCCACCACGTGAATCACATTTATGGCAGGACTTAACTAACTGAGGGTCTTTACGTACAAGAGTACAGAATGGGCGACACTCACTGTGGATTGTAATAGGGATGCCTTTATAATCCACAGTAAGAATAGCTAGTCCTGTGGCTTGGGCCAGAGAATTTTGTAGTGTCTGCCATTTCCCTAAATCTAGAATCTGGTCTAGGTGCAGGAATTGTACCATTGGTTTAGGAGGGGGCAAGGCGATTGATACCGCAAAATGTGTTGCTGAAGGCCAACCCTTAATAATCGTACCAACGATTGCGGCTACCGATGCCCCTACCAGCCACTCCGCTGTTTTATATACGGAGGATGGGGCCTTTGATGACTACGCTTATTTTAAGCAAAGTCCTAGCGTGGTGCTTATTGATACCAATGTGATTGCAAACGCGCCTACTCGTTTTTTAGTATCGGGTATGGGCGATGCATTGTCTACTTATTTTGAAGCCCGAGCAACTGCGGCATCGTACTCCAACGTAAATGCCGGGCTGCCCTGTGGAGCTCGGGAAGGCTTGTGTTCCTCAGCCAAATATACAAATACAGCTTTAGCTCTTGCAAAGCTATGTTATCAAACCTTACTAGCTGATGGAGAAAAAGCCAAAGCAGCAAATGAATGCCAAATGGTAACACCTGCACTGGAAAATATCATCGAAGCTAATATCCTTCTTTCAGGGCTCGGATTTGAAAGCGCAGGATTAGCCGCTGCCCACGCAATTCATGATGGCCTAACTGCACTGGAGGGAACTCATGCCTACTATCACGGTGAAAAGGTAGCTTTCGGAACCTTGGTACAACTCGTATTGGAAAATGCGCCAACACAGGAAGTTGATGAGGTTTTAAATTTCTGTTGTTCAATAGGATTGCCTGTTTGTCTTGCGGATATTGGCGTAAATAGCATTACCGATGAAGAATTAATGGAGGTGGCAAAAAAGTCTTGCATCCCTGAAGAATCAATTCATTCTATGCCATTCCCTGTATCCGAGAATTCGGTTGCCGCCGCGATCATTACTGCTGATCATATAGGTAGGGCCTATAAGCTGAGGAGAGCGCATAATGAAAAAGCTTATAAACAAGCCTGAAAGTATTGTGCAGGACATGTGTAAGGGTATTGCCCTGGCACATCCGCAATTGGTTCTAAATCAGAAATATAGAATACTACTTAAAAAGGAGTTAACTCCTAATAAGGTTAGCCTGATCAGCGGTGGTGGCAGCGGGCATGAGCCTGCTCATGCAGGTTTTATTGGAACAGGAATGCTAGACGCAGCTGTCTGTGGTGATGTGTTTGCTTCACCCTCACAAATACAAGTTTACCAAGCAATACAGGAAGCGGCGAGTCCAAAAGGGGTTTTGCTAATCATCAAAAACTATAGCGGCGATATGATGAATTTTAAAAATGCCGCATATCTGGCGCAAGAAGATGGGATCGATGTAGATTATGTGAAGGTTGATGATGACATTGCAGTACAGGATAGTCTTTACACTGTTGGACGCCGAGGGGTTGCAGGAACGGTCTTCGTCCATAAAATCGCTGGAGCGGCAGCAGAAAGAGGCCTATCACTGACACAGGTGAAGGAAATCGCCTTAAAAACCATTTCTAATGTGAAAACACTTGGCGTTGCACTCACCTCTTGTACTGTTCCAGCAAAGGGCACTCCCACTTTTGAACTTGGTGAATCCGAGATGGAATATGGCGTAGGTATTCACGGTGAGCCTGGTATAAGCAAAGAAAGTATCGTTAGTGCAAAAGAACTTGCTGATAATGTAATCACGTCATTGTGTAATGAACTTAAATTAGTGGATTGCAATAATGAGCGCGTGGCTGTATTAGTCAATGGATTTGGGGCCACGCCTCTGATGGAACTGTATTTGCTGAATAAAGAGATTGCAAGGGAGATGAATCATCGTGGTATCAACATAGCCCGTTCCTTCGTTGGTAATTTTATGACCAGTATTGATATGGCCGGCGCCTCGGTTTCCGTATTGAAGCTAGATGATGAGTTGGAAGATCTATTAAACCAACCTTGTATGACGCCAGCATTCCGTGTCGATGGTCCAGTGACATCAGTGCCGTATAACCTTGTTCAAGAGATTGCAGATGAGGGGGAAGAGGACGTCGCTTATGGAATAGAAACTCCGGATAGTTATGCTGTTATACAGGATACAATTACCCTTTCCAATATGCTATATATTGTAGATACCATGTGTGACGTCATCATTCGCAATGAAACTTTTTTCTGTGAATTAGATTCTCATGCAGGTGATGGGGACTTTGGAATGAGTTTAGCTAATGGTTTCCGTCAACTAAAACGAGAATGGAAAACCATCATCTCACAACCAAACCTGGATATTGCTACATTCCTTAATGCATGCTCATTGATCATCATGGAAAACTGTGGGGGCGCTTCCGGACCGATTTGGGGATCGGCCTTTAGAGCGGCGGGGAAATATGCGGCTGAAAAACAAACATTAACAGTAGGTGAATTTGCCAAGATGTTGCAATCTGCAATGCAAGGTATTCAAAATACTGGGGAACGCTCATTTGGACGTGGGGCTGTAGTGGGTGACAAAACGTTGATTGATGCGTTGTCCCCCTGTGTTGACGCTTGGTTGGAGATCGCACGTGAAAAAGGCGATTTTTCTAATGGATTTAGGCTTGGTACAGAGGCGGCGGTGGCAGGGGCTAAAAAAACGGAAACTTTTGCCGCACGCATGGGAAGAGCTGGTACGGTAGGTGAACGCAGCATTGGTTATCCTGACGCGGGCGCACATGCATTGGGGGTAATATTCATTGATATTACAAATGCTATTCAGAATATAAATAATTTTTGAGGGGGGTAATAGTAAAATGGAGCAGAAAAAGAAAAGTGCTAAGAGATTTCTGGTCATAGCAATCGCCATCATGCTTGTCAGCATGATTGGAGCGTCGCTGGCGCAGACCAGCGGCGGCAGAGTTACCATCAAGGATATTCGCTTTGAGACAAGCACAGGCTATCAAATGAGCGGGTTGCTCTTGGTGCCCAAGGGCGTCTCGGCGGAAAATCCCGCGCCTGCCGTCATAGCCAGCCACGGCTATTACAATAACCGGGAAATGCAGGATGCGAATTATGTGGAGCTTGCGCGCCGGGGATATGTCGTCTTCTCAATGGATTTGCCCACCCACGGCAATTCAGAAAACACCAAAGATACGATGGGCGACATCACATTGGGAATGTACGAGGCTGTCAAGATGATTGGTTCGCTGAATTATGTGGATTCCTCAAAAATAGGCGTTACCGGGCATTCATTAGGCGGAACCGCGTGCGATGTATCCGTCCAGCTTGATAATGCTGCGCCGCTTCCGTTAATATCGGCTGTGCTCATGAACTGTGCACCTGGAACATATATGGACGAAAGCGGCAATTACACCAATATATACGGCAACCGGGACGTTGGCATCCTATTCGCCGCAAATGAGGAATTATTGGTTACGGACGAAATGGGATTGTTATCGGTGGATCCGAACGCAATTAAAGTGCCGGGGGCTTATTATTGGAAATCTACTTGTGCACAATCTTTCCTGTATTTCGGCATCGATCCCGTTGGCCAGGAATTGCGCAGTGCGGAAACCATATACACTGAAAACATCGATGGAAAAGAGGCTATCAGGACGATTTATCAGCCCTCGGTTACCCATCCCTCGTCTCACTTCTCAAAACAGTCCACAATCGACACTATTGAGTTTTTCGAGATGACGCTGGGCGGGCAAAATCCTATAGCGGCTTCCAATCAAATCTGGCAATGGAAGGAATTATTTAACTGTTTAGGCCTTGTTGGCGTTGCAATGTTCCTTATGAATTTTGCGATTCTTATGGTCTATACTCCCTTCTTTTCATCACTGCGTGCAAACGAGGTCGTCGCGCCGATACCGCTTCAAAAAGAAGGGAAAATTTGGTTTTGGTGCAGCCTTGCGGCCACGGCACTGTTTGGGGTTCTCATCTTTTCCCCATTGTGCAAGGCGTTGGATGGAGTTGAAGGATATGGTTATAATCTGGTATTGATTCCGCAAACCTCTCCGTTTGTCATCGGAATGTGGGCGATGCTTTGCGGCCTGTTTTCTATACTATGTATGGTCCTTTTCTATATCTTCCATGGAAAGAAGAACGGTTTTAGACTTGCCGGACGTGGCGTGACCATGCCCTTCAAGAAGATCGGCAAGACCGTGCTGCTGGCTTTGATCGTAGTAACCGTAGCCTATGGATGGGTCTTCTTCGCCGATTATTTCTTTAAGACCGATTTCCGTATTTGGGTGCTTGCCATGAAGGCGTTTGAGGCGGACAAATTGCTTGTTTCCATTCTCCCCGCTATTTTGTTCCTGGTTTTTTATATAGCCAATTCGGTGGCAATCAACAGCTTCAATTACAACGATATTGGCAAAAAGAGCTGGATAAATACGCTGATTACAACGCTGTTTACTGTTGCGCCGGCGATCATTCTGTTATTCATTCAATACTCTGCTTTGCAGACAACGGGCTTCTTTCTCTTCAGAAGTACGTTTATGGAAAGAATAAGCACAGTTTGGCTTTACCCGTTTTTGGTCATATTGCCGGCAACGACCGTGCTTTCACGTAAAATCTACCGCATTACTAACAACCCCTACCTTCCGGGCATTATTAATGCACTGATTATTACCTTGATAAGCTGCACCAATACAGCGACTTGGTTGTAAAAGATAATAGATTTAAAGTCGACTAAATATGTAAATAATGAAAACGGCCTTGTCCGGCAGAGCGGAGATAATTGAAGCGCCGCCGGGCATGATGCCGAAGGTGATCCGTAAGATAGTATGGAAAAGCCGACGACCGTCGGTGGCTTAAATGGTAGCGCCGAAAAAATAATTATGCCGATATTTTCTGAAATCCAAGCAATCAAAGGGATGCTAGAAAATATCGGCATAGTTTTGCTTAATAGATGGATTAATATTAGGTAACCTTATTAGAATCTACAGCGTCCATATTTAATATGAAAGCGAAGCTGAGAGCTTATTCCTCCATTTTTTGTTTTCTACTTGACAAATCTGATCTTTCTGAATATACTGTATATGTGCATTAAAGTACAGCTTAGAGGTGATAATTTGAACATTGTGATTTCCAACAACTCTAACCTGCCGATTTATGAGCAGATTAAGGAGCAGGTTAAGACTCAAATACTTTCGGGGGAATTAGTAGAAGATGAAATTCTCCCCTCGCTTCGGCAACTTGCGCGAGATTTGAAAATAAGTGTGCTAACGACCACAAGAGCATACAATGAGCTTGAACAAGAGGGGTTTATAACAAGCCGCCAGGGCAAAGGATTTTATGTCATGTCAAGCGGCTCTGACCTCATACGCGAACAACTCATCCGTGAGGTGGAAAACAATCTTAACGGCGCTATACAAGCGGCACAAAGGGCTTCCATGTCAAATGATGAAATTATCAGCCTTTTAAGGCTTTTGATGGAGGTGGAAAATGACGGATAACTATTTGGAATTAAGAGATGTTCGCAAGCGCTTCACGGGCTTTGTTCTAAACGATATTAGCTTTACTTTACCAAAGGGGTATATCATGGGGCTAATCGGCCCGAATGGTGCGGGAAAGACAACAACAATACAGCTCATACTAAATATGCTCGAAAAAGATGCTGGAGAGATTTTAGTATTTGGCGGGAACAATGTACAAAACGAAAGTCGGATCAAACAAGATGTCGGTGTCGTTTTCGATAGCAGTATTTATGTAGACAGTTGGACAGTCAAAGATACCGAAAAGGCTATTTCAATTTTCTATGAAGATTGGCAGCATGACGTTTTCACGGATATGGTATCACGCTTTGATTTGCCACACGGCAAAAAAGTGAGCGAGTTTTCACGGGGTATGCAGATGAAATTGATGTTGGCCTGCGCGTTTTCTCATAACGCCAAGCTGCTCATTCTTGACGAGCCGACCAGCGGACTTGACCCCGTTACCCGTGATGAGCTTTTAGAGATTTTGCAGGACTATATAAAGAACGGGGAGAGGAGTGTCTTATTCTCTACTCATATTACATCGGACTTGGAGCGTGTTGCCGATTACATCACTTTTATCAATCAAGGCGAACTGTTTTTTACAGGTAGTATGGAGGAATTATTGGGTAAATATCGACTTATCAAAGGAAGACCTAAAGACCTAACGGTAACGCTTGAAAAAAGCGCTATCGGATTACGAAAAACTGATGTCGGGTTTGAGGGACTTATCGGCGCAAAAGAGGCCGCGCAGTATAAGGAATGTGTCATTGATACCGCAACGATAGATGACATCGTTATAAATGTAAGCAAAAGGGGGCAAAGAAATGACTAACTCTTTAAAGATGGTCAAATTAGACTTTTTTACGATGAAATCACAGCTTGCTTCGTATGCAGTCATTGTATTATTTGTATTGCTTTTTGGTTTTATGGGTTCATCTATAACCTTAATTTGTATTAATTGCGCTTGGTTTGTGGCCTTAATGTCAACGACGATTTTTGCCACGCAAGAGAAAAATAATTTGAACCGTCTATATGGTTCACTTTCGCTAAAACTCAAAGATATTGTACTTGGAAGATATATTTTTACGGTCATGAGCTTTGTCTTGTCATTCATAGTCGCTATCGTCTTATTTTTTGGATTAGCGCTGTTTCAAGGCAATTCATTTAAATTATTTGATGTCTTTCTCAGCTTTGGTGTGTCATCCTTAATCTTTTCTGCCATTGTTGGAATGCAAATGCCTGTTTTCTTCAAGATGGGCTACATCAAAGCAAGAGTTTGGATTTTTATACCCTTTGGAGGAGTTATAGGATTAGTTGTTTTATTTGGGGTTGTGAAGGGACTGTCCGGCATCATTGCGTTTATGAGGTCAAACGAAACAATTTTAGTGATCAGTTGTTTACTCGCAAGCTATATCATTCAGTACCTTTCTTATCGTGTTTCCATCATTGCTTATCGCAAACGGCGCTAAGGGGGGCGGTTTTATGAAATGCAAAACCTGTAAGAAGCGGATGCAATTGGTTTCGGTGAGCCATGATTTTGTCATTAAAGGTAAAGGTATAAAGGTAGTCAATATTCCGGCTGAACAATGCTCCGGAGGTGGGAGAGTAGAGGTTTCCGCAGGGCAGAGCATAGTCGTTTTAATTGCCGATCCTATAATATGGGAACCCAATATTCTATATTGCCGTTCCCTTCCATATCTACAATTTCGCTGCTCTTGGTAAAATCATACATGGCATTTTCGTTGAATTGGCAAGTAGACTGTGGGAACCATTCTTTATAAATATAATCTGCAACTGGCTGTAAAGAGTCTTGTGGCCTGCCGTAGAAGCAAAAAACGACATACTTGCTTGCGGGCAGTTCCTTTGTGATCATTCCATCGGGTATTACGGAAAAATCCGCAACCTCTGCAACACCATAAAAATCAAATATAGGCTGCTCATTCTCACAAGAGAAATTTTTAGTATAATCATTTAGCCCAATCAAGTAATTCTCATCAGAACGGTTAGTAATCTTTTCTTTATTGGCTTGAAGCTGTACCATACATTCACCAATAACAGCAAATCCATTTTTTGTATTCGCGGTATATCCAATCAGCAAAATTTTTCCGCTTTCTATTGTCTTAATGTCCATAATCATATCTCCTCTTAATTGTTTCTTCCCATCTACTGTGAATTTGAGTTGTAAAGGGTAAAAATCTCTTTTTTTTCTTAATGCTTGTGGGCTACAGTCAAACAGTGCCTTAAATGCTACTGAAAAGGATTGCTGCGTTTCATATCCCGCAAATAAAGCAATTTCCATAATAGATTGATTAGTAAAAATAAGTAATCTGGCCGCTTCGGTCAACCGCCGCCTTTGCACATATGAATGGACAGTAAAACCTACAATACTTGTGAACATTCTATGCAAATGATATTTTGAATACCCAGCTTCATACGCTATACTTTCTAAATCCAGTTTATCTTCCAAGTGGGCTTCAATATAATCCACTATCCGAGCTATATTTAGTAGATTGTTATCCACGTTTCCACCTCCCACGAACATTATAGTAAAAAATTCAAATATATTTTTCACATTTCTTGCTATTTTTCATTTTATCTATAAATATGAAAACTGTGGGGCTCTCACAAGTTTATCGAAAAATTGAATTAACAAGACGATAGTAGAGTGCTTTTGGAATACAGGATGTTAATAGTATCAGCATTTTCGTAGATATTCCGGATATACAGATTGCCCTGTTCTTTTTCATGGCTTTTACTGATTGCGCAACTACCTGCTCAGGCTCCTCCCAACGCAAAATACCCCTGTTCTTTTGGCGATCCTTACTCATTCCCATTTTTTCATGTAAATCTGTCTTTGTAAGACCGGGGCATAACGCTTGTACATATATGTTTGTATCGATCAAATCAAGGTATAAGCCTTGCGAAAATTGCCTTATATAAGCCTTCGTTCCGGAATATAGAGCGTTCTTCCGCGCAATCATATAGGCGGCGTCGGAAGCAACATTGATAACCGTTCCCTCGTTGCAGGAAATCATATGCGGCAACAGGGAATAGGTCAATCTAATCATACAGGTAATGTGCAATTCGTTCATTTGAAGCCAATTATCTAAATCAGCTTCATAAAATAGTTTATTCAATGCAAAACCGGCATTGTTGACCAATACAACAGCCTGTTTTTCTTTGCCGAAAGCTATCAGCTTATCTTGAATAGACATGTCCGATAAGTCGCCTTCAAAAGCGGTTGCTTCTATATCAAATTTATTTGTAAGTTCCTTTACAGTATTCTGTAATAATGCAGCCCTTGTTCCAGTGGCAATTATGTTATAACCCTCATGTGCAAAATGAAAGGCAAATGCTTTTCCAATCCCACTTGTCGCGCCGGTAATCAATGCCCATTTGCCGTTAGACATTGATATCACTCCCCATCGATTTTTTCAGCAACCGTATCAAACTTACTGCCTCAGTCCTATCCAACCTATCAAGTATTTGCGATAGGTAAGAATATTCCAGCTCTAAATGCTCTTTTTGAATGACTGCGCCTTCTTTTGTTATGTGCAGGGAGAACGCCCTTTTATCGCCGCTTATTGAAATGCGTTCAACATAGCCTTTTTTAACAAGACGGTTTACTGCGCTGGTTAGTGTGCTTTTAGGGATATTTAGCCGCTTACAAATTTCCTTCAGTATTATGTCGGGATAATCGTGTAATAGCTGCAAAATGCTGATCTCCGTTGTTGATAATTCGCTTATATGCGAATACCTTTCATCCTCCATTTCTCTCTGGAATTGCCCCATGAGTATATGCATAATTTTGTTGAGTTCTTTTATTTCATCTGTATACATAATGCCCTCCCCAAATAGTACGAGTATCGTACTATAATAATACGATACTCGGCGCAAATTGTCAAGTTGAATTTACGATATAAAGGGAGTCCCAAGGCAACAGCCGCAGAAAACCGTGCTCCCAACCCGCGCTGCTGTGTGATATAATTGTAAATAAAAATTTTTCCTCAAAATGAAATTTTTTGGCTCTTAAAAAGATATTACTAGTGAAAAGCTTTTCAAGGAGACATCAATATGTTTACAGACGTGCAGTTTACCCAATGCGCTCAAGAGTATATGGATACAGTATTTCGTGTGGCGTTCAGCTATATGAAAAGTAGAGCGGATGCCGATGATATCACGCAGAACGTACTTATTAAGCTCTATTATGCGAATAAGGAATTTGATGGTGACGCCCATGTAAAGCATTGGCTTATTAGGGTAACCATCAATGAGTGTAAAAAGGCGCTTTTGTCGCCGTGGAGGCGTTCTGAGCCAATCGAAGATTACGTAGCCGCGCTAACCTTTGAAACGAAGGAGCATAGCGAACTGTTTTATGCAGTGATGGATTTGCCGAAGAAATACCGAGTGGCAGTTTTCCTATATTATTATGAGGATTACTCTACTGACGAAATTTCACAGCTGCTCGGGATACCAAAAGCGACTGTATGTACCCACTTGAAGCGAGGGCGCGAGAAACTCAAAATTAATCTTTCGGAGGCTAACGGCTATGTATGATAAAAAAATATTCGAGGAAACTTTTTCCAATCTTAAAGCCTCTGAGGATACACTTTCGGAGGTTTTGAAAATGACAACCAAAAAGAAAAGACCCTATAAAATTTTACGCATAATACCTATCGCTGCCGCCTTTATTTTTCTGTTTAGTGTAACAGCTTTAGCAGTTGCAGGTTTTACGCTGTATGAAAACCCTGCGGCTATGCTCCGTGCTTTCTTCGGAGAAAACGGGACAGTAAAAAGCGATGGCATCGTCGAATATGACGAGTTTGGCAAACTTGATGTTAATCTTCCCGGTTGGGAGCGTGTTCCTGTGGATGAAACGTTGGCTGATGAGCTTATAGCTCCCTATATCTCCGGGGAAACCGCTTCGGCATCGTGGGAGGGATACACTCTGACCGTGGAGGCAAATTTACATGACCCGATTACCGGCGCGGGACTTCTGTATTACACAGTTGAAAACCCCGATGGCATAAGCGGATACGAAGTATTTTATAACGGAGAGTTCGGCTGGGTTACCGGCGCGGGAAATATATATACTAGTGTTAAGATGGTTTATGAGAAATCCTATATTGACGAGGCGAAGTCTACCGAAACGAAGCTATATATTTGCTCTTACTATGTGGAAGATGAAAACACAGAAATTCAAATTTCTATCGGTGTTCAAGAGCAGGATTCAGTTCCTATATATGAAGGAGGCCCTATGGGGCTTATCCGAAAGGATCATGAAAATGTAACCATTAAGCAAGCAAACGGCGGCGAAATTCCAAGCCTCAGCTTAGCCGATGGAAAGGTAGTGGTTTCTCCGATTGGCATTCGCATCTATGATGAAGAATTGGGCTTTGACACTGTAAGCTACATTCACTATATAGCCTTGCGGTACGAGGATGGCTCCGAATATGTGCTGATTGATGATGACAGCTTCGTTGAAAACAGAATGTATGCTTTGGGTACGGGATTGACGGAGAGGTATTTTACGGTGATGCTATTCAATAGAATAGTAGATATTAACAGCTTGTCTGAAATCGTACTTGATGATGTAGTAATCAAAGTTAGGTAAAAGTACGGACAGATACAGTGCTTTTCCCGACAACGAATACAAAACCGTTGTTTTGAGGACTAGGCGCATCGGCAAAGAACGGCGGTTTTGAAAATGAATATTTAAGGCCGCCGTATTCCTTTGAAAAAACTGGATAGCGGAGGGGGTGTCATTTTAAGCGGCAATGAGTTCCCGCAAGATCGTATCATCGCGCCTTTGTACGCTCTAATATTTGATAGCATAAATATGTCAAATAGGGAGACGGATTTTTCTTTTGACCAAAATCCCATCCCTTGAATTTCTGATATACTGCTTCCGGTGTGAATAATCCGTGTTCATCTTGCTTGCTTTTAATCATTGCAGCCATTTCCAGCATACGCTTATCAGATTTAGTAAATTCAAAATGGCTCAGCACATCCACAACGCTTACGATGTCATACCACATGGCTGGAGCTTTTAACTTTCTGAAATCAGTCCCCATGTAAAACATATACGGATGACGTTCTAAACTGTTTTCCCACAAGGAAAGCAACCCCGTCGCTGTAGTTACCGCAATATCGGTTTCACGGTACTCGGGAATAGCCGATAGTAATTTCAGCATAATTAAAGAAGCATAGGGGCAACAATCGTCTTTTCGCCCCGGCCCTCTGAATTTGCCAAATTCCTGCGAAACGGTACACGGAAAGCCCGAATCTTTATGAAAAGCGATAAGGTAATCCACTCCCTGCTTTATATGCTTTTCATAGTCAATTCCTGCTTTGAGCAGCGCCAATAACAATAACGGCGCGTCGCAAAGACACCAGCCAAATATATCCTTGCCGCTTCCTCCGAAGTGTTTGGGGATGTTAGTCAGAGATTGATATATCCCGTTACCGTCTTTATGTTCCATGATTTTTTGGGCAGCGGTCTGTATTTCCGGCACATCCGTGTCAAACCCGATGTCTAAAAGAAACAGGAGCTTATGAATCGGCAAATCGGGGTTTTTATGATTACTCACAAGGATACTGTGATAATCGGATATGTCGTTCAGGTATGTCCTGATTTTTGGGTCAGAAAGTGTTTGAAGCCGCAAATCCGACAGGTCATTTTTGTTCTCTTTAAGGATGTTTATTCTTGCGGCATATTTTAACCATGCATTTCCATTTTTAAGAATGAAATTGATAGCGTCCATAATATCCTCCGTCAACAACAGGAACCAGAGGATGTTTCGATACACCCGCTTTCAGCCGCACAGCCAATAAATTTTCCGAAATGTACAGAACGGTCACCGATTACTTTGAACGCTTTATTATATCGTGTATTGTAGAGCATTGAAGCCGTATTTCCGCAGACAAGCATAGGCTTACCCGTCAAAAAACGATGATGGTCATCAAGGTCAAAGAAATGCGGGTGTCCCGGAATACTGCCGTTATAATAGGCGATCTGTCCATAATCCTCGCAAATATCCTCTAAATCATCAAGTTTGAACGCTCTCACCGTTCGCGATGAAAATGTCGCAAACCCAAGTTTATTTTCAATGTCCTCACTGCCTAAATTGAGGTTGCGGATACTCGTATAACGGAAATCCGCCCATCCGTTTGACGCCATTATCCTGCGGAAATCTTCGGTATATAGCGCGCCGCCTAAACATTCACCACGCAATACAGGATCGGTCGTAAGTGATTCCGGGATACGCCGGTCTGCAAAAACATCTGAAAAGAATAACTCCCCACCCGGTTTAAGAACACGGTATATCTCTTTGAATACCAGCTCCTTTGCGGGAGAAAGATTTATCACGCAATTAGAGATAACGACATCGACGCTGTTATCTTCAATTCCAAGCGATTTTAAGTCCTCAATATACCCTTGCAGAAATTTTACGTTTGATAATTTGAAGCCAAAACGCTCACGCTGCTCATCTTGATATTTCTTTGCGATTTCTATTTGTTCAATCGTCATATCGACACCAATTACACACCCCGATTCGCCCACCAATTTAGAAGCGATATATACGTCTCTGCCCGTTCCACAACCCAAGTCAAGGACAGTCATGCCTTCCAGCAAAGGCGGTAAAGGCGAACCGCAACCATAAAACTTATTCATTATCTCATCTGCAATTAGGGGCAAAATATTTCTGATTTCCGCAGGCGGTTTTTCAATACAGCAACATGCGCCGGATTGAAGGTCAGAATTGTCCTTTAATTGTTTTCCATAATACTCTTTAACATTTTCGATTACGGACGATTCACCGCGGCAATCACCGGATGTACAACAGCTGTTTTTTTCACTCATTTTCAGCAATCTCCTTCATAAGTTATTTCGTCTAAATACAATTGCAGGATGTTACTTCTGTTAGTAACTCCTTGAAATTCCGAACCTTCCCTTTTTCATCTTGCTTCCTATTCCGTAATCAG
>Ga0153929_1000415_pt1 | contig 16217 bp, 15 predicted proteins | sample TSNJ013MetaG_FD_104689 | JGI IMG/M metagenome (GOLD analysis project Ga0153929, IMG submission 104689) | Attine ant fungus gardens microbial communities from New Jersey, USA - TSNJ013 MetaG | ecosystem: Host-associated > Fungi > Mycelium > Unclassified | place: USA: New Jersey, Wharton State...
GAGAACGCGGTCACGGCGGCTGCGATAGACGTCGATGGCTAATAAGGATTGGGCTTCAGTCGATGAGTTCATTCAGCGATTGTAGCGCTGCCTCCGCGATGCTTCACTCCTTCGCGTCGGGCGCCTGATCGGCGGCGGGTTCCGCTGCTGCCGGCCGATTCCGCACGCTGCCCGCGATCAGGTCGAAGCGGAACAACCGGCATTCGAGCGCGCCGTTGAAGAGCGGTGTTTTTGTCGATTCACGCAGTCGCAGCAATCCTGGCAGTTTTCTATCCGATGTCAGCACGTACGCGCGCCAACCCGGAAAGCGTTGTTTCATCGCGTTGCCGAACGAGATGAAAAACTCCTGGTCGGCGGGATCGGGTTGCGCGCGGATGAATGCGTCCTCGTCTTCGTCGTGACCGCGGTTTTTTGGTTCGCGAAGCTCGCCGCGCGGGCCGCGTCCGCGCACTTCGATCCGTTCGCCGTATGGAGGATTCGCGACCAGGATCCCGGGGGTGTCGGACGGCGGTGTCATATGGCGCGCGTCGATCTGTTTCAACGACAGCTCCGGCAAACCCGCGCGTTCGAGATTCGAGTACGCCTTGTCGAGCATATCGCCGGAAATGTCGCTGCCGTAGATCTGGATGTCCGCACGCGATGACTGCGCGGCGCGTTTGGCATCGACGGCTGCACCCTTCAGCTTTTGCCACGCGTTCACATCGTATTGCTTCAGCTTTTCGAAGCCGAAACGACGCTCGACGCCCGGCGCGATGTTTAACGCGACTTGAGCGGCTTCGGCGAGGAAGGTGCCGCTGCCGCACATCGGGTCGTAAAGCGGTGTGCCGGGCGTCCAGCCGGTCAGGCGCAGAATTCCTGCCGCGAGGTTTTCACGTAACGGAGCGGCGCCTTTGTCCAGCCGCCAGCCGCGTTTGAAGAGCGGATCGCCGGAGGTATCGAGATAGAGCGTGCATTCGTTCAGCGTGAGGAACGCGAAGACGCGGACGTCGGGTTGCGCGGTATCGACGCTTGGCCGGTTGCCCGTCAATTCGCGCAAGCGGTCGCACACGGCGTCTTTTACACGCAGGGTCGCGAACTCGAGACTGCGTAGCGGGGATTTGATCGCGGTGATGTCGACGCGAATGGTTTCGTTCGGCGAGAACCATTTTTCCCATTGCTGCTGATACGCGAGTTCGTAGATGTCGTGCTCGCTGCGATACGGGCCTTGAGCGAGTTTCAGCAACACGCGGCTCGCGATGCGCGAATGCAGGTTGGCAGCCATGCCGGCGGCCCACGAGCCGCGGAAATGCACGCCGCCGGGGACTTCCTTGCCGGTGCGGAATTGCGAGCCATCCACGTGCTTTGCCCCGATTTCGCCGAGTTCGGCCGCAAGCGGGGCCTCGAGACCGCGCGGGCAGGGGACAAACCAGTCGAAAAGGAAAGTAGTGGCCATGGGGCGGTGCTTTTTTGGGAATCGAAGGGGGATATTGTACGCGGGGGGAGAGAAGCGGACGGGCTATACGCAGCCAGGTACGACGGATCAACAAAAACGCCGGTGTCTCTCGCGAGCACACCGGCGTTCCGTTTTACCCGACAGCGGCCCTCACTCCACCGCCTTCACCATATCCTCGATTACCTTCTTGGCATCGCCGAAAACCATCATCGTCTTGTCCATGTAGAACAACTCGTTATCCAGCCCGGCATACCCTGCCGCCATCGACCGTTTATTCACGATAATCGTCTTCGCCCGATACGCTTCCAGAATCGGCATGCCCGCAATCACCGATTTCGGATCGGTCTTCGCCGCCGGATTCACCACGTCATTCGCCCCGAGCACGAGCACCACGTCCGTCTGCTGGAATTCGCCGTTGATGTCCTCCATCTCGTGGACCAATTCATAGTCCACTTCGGCTTCAGCCAGCAACACGTTCATATGCCCCGGCATACGACCCGCCACCGGGTGAATCGCGTACTTCACGTCGATGCCTTTCTCGATCAGCTTGTCGGTGAGTTCCTTCAGCGCATGTTGAGCGCGCGCTACGGCCAGCCCATACCCCGGCACGATCACCACCGTTTCGGCATTACCGAGCATGAACGCGGCGTCATCGGCGGAACCGGATTTCACCGGACGTTGCTCTTGCGCACCGCCCGTTGCCGCCGCACCGCCTTCGTTACCAAACCCGCCCAGCAGCACGTTGAAGAACGAGCGGTTCATCGCGCGGCACATGATGTACGACAGAATCGCACCCGACGAACCCACCAGCGACCCCGCGATAATCAGCATCGGGTTGTTCAACGAGAAGCCGATACCCGCCGCCGCCCAGCCCGAATACGAATTCAGCATGGACACAACCACCGGCATATCCGCACCGCCGATCGGGATGATGATCAGCACGCCGAGCGCGAACGCGATCAGCGTCATGATCACGAACGGCAACCACGACTGCGTCAGCATGAAGATGATGCCAAACCCGAGCATCGCGAGGGCGAGCAGCAGGTTGATCATGTGCTGCCCGGCATACACGACCGGCGCGCCCTTGAACAAGCGGAACTGGTACTTGCCGGACAACTTCCCGAACGCGATCACCGACCCGGAGAACGTGATCGCACCCACGAACGTGCCGATAAACAGCTCCACGCGATTGCCCACGGGAATGGGTTCACCCAGCGCAGCAAGACCAAATGCTGCGGGTTCCGAAACAACCGCATACGCAATACACACCGCGGCCAGACCGATCAGCGAGTGCATCGCGGCAACCAGTTCCGGCATCTTCGTCATCTCGACTTTCGCCGCGACATACGCGCCAACCGCACCGCCGACCACGAGCGCCCCGAACAGCAGGCCAAGCCCGAGCGACAGATCCGATCCCAACGCCGAGGCCTGCTTCACGATCAACGCGATGGTCGTGAGAATCGCGATCGCCATGCCGGCCATGCCGAACGTATTGCCGATACGAGCCGTCTTCGGATTCGACAGCCCTTTGAGCGCCTGGATGAAACACACCGAGGCGATGAGATACAGGAGAGTGACAACGCTCATGCTCATTGCGCGGCCCCCTTCGAAGCGGTGGTGATCTGCTTCGGCGCTTTCTTCTTGAACATCTCGAGCATTCGCCGCGTCACCAGGAACCCGCCGAACACATTGACGGCTGCCAATAAAACCGCGAGCGTGCCGAAGAACTTGCCGGCATCGCCAATCGTCAGGCCGGCCGCAAGCATCGCGCCGACAATCACGATTGCGGAAATCGCGTTCGTCACGGCCATCAAAGGCGTGTGCAACGCGGGCGTGACGTTCCACACCACGTGATAGCCGACATAGATCGCCAGCACGAAGATGATCAGATTGATGACCGTGTGATTTACCAGTTCCATGTCAGTCTCCTTTGATCCCGCGCGTGACCTGGCCGTCGCGGCACAGGAGCGTCGCGGCGACAATATCGTCGGCCATATCGATGTTCAGCGTCCCTTCCTTCGTCACAATCAGCTTGATGAAATCAAGCAGGTTGCGGGCGTAGAGGGCTGAGGCATCGGCGGCGACCATCGAGGCGAGATTGGTGTAGCCGACCAGATGCACGCCATGTTTCGTCACGACCTGATCGACTTCGGTAAGCGGACAATTGCCGCCGCGACGACCTTCGTATTCGGCGCCGCGTCCCGCAGCCAGATCGACGATCACCGAACCCGGTTTCATCTGCTGGACGGTTTCCGCCGCAATCAAAGTAGGCGCGGGGCGGCCGGGAATCAACGCGGTCGCAATGACGATATCGGCTTGTTTCGCACGTTCGGCCACCAGCACGGATTGCCGCGCAAGCCAGCTGGCAGGCATGGGACGGGCATAACCCCCCACGCCGACCGCGGCTTCGCGTTCTTCATCGGTTTCGTAGGCGACTTCCAGAAATTTCGCGCCCAGCGATTCGATTTGTTCCTTCACCGCAGGACGGACATCGGAGGCTTCGATCACCGCGCCCAGCCGCTTGGCCGTGGCGATGGCCTGCAAGCCCGCCACGCCCGCGCCGAGCACGAGTACGCGTGCCGCTTTCACGGTACCGGCGGCGGTCATCAACATTGGCATGAAACGCTGATAGATGTTGGCGGCGACCAGCACGGCCTTGTACCCGGCGATATTCGCCTGCGACGACAGCACGTCCAGGCTCTGCGCACGCGTGGTCCGCGGCGCGGCTTCCAGGGCGAACGCGGTAATCCCGGAGGCAGCCAGGCGCGCGTTGTTCTCGGCGTTGAAGGGATCGAGCATGCCGGCAATCACCGCGCCGGACTTCAGCAGCGGCAACTCGGCTTCGTTGGGCGAATGAACCTTGAGGACGAGATCAGCGGCAAACGCGGTGTTCGCATCGACCAACTCGGCGCCGGCAGCGGCGAAGGCGTCGTCGATATAACTCGCTGGCACACCCGCGCCGCGCTGCACCGTGACCCGGTGACCTTGCGACACGAGCTTCTTGACCGTCTCCGGCGTGGCGGCGACTCGCGCCTCGTTCGCCCGCGTTTCGGCAGGCACTCCGATATGCATCTTCAATCCTCCTCACGTTCTAGTTTTTGATTTGGCCGTGTGCAGTCGCTCGCGTGTTGTCAGCAATCATCTTGCATGGGACCAGAGTAAGCGCTAACTCCGGTCGACAAAGGGGAGACGCCTGTGCACGTGATTAAGCGGTTATTTAAGCTGTTATTTGCGACTGATCGTCACTGTAACCGAAACATTCGCGAAAAATGACGCCATCGGACAACAACCTGCACGAACCCCGCGGGCGACGTAAAAACGCGCAAAACGGTAAAATACCGTTCCATGAAACCAGAACGATGGACACCGCGCGTGACGGTCGCGGCAATTGTGGAGCGGGACGGGCGCTTTCTCGTGATCGAGGAGCACACGTCCGACGGGCTCAAGATTAATCAGCCGGCCGGACATCTGGAAGCAGGAGAAACACTTGTCGACGCCGTGAAGCGCGAGACGCTCGAGGAAACGGCGCACCGTTTCGAGCCGGAAGCGCTTGTCGGCACGTATCTCACCCACTTCGAGCGGCCGGGAAGGTCGGTCACGTATTTGCGGTTTACGTTCTGCGGCACGACGTCGGGCGAAGTGCCGGGCCGCGCGCTGGATTCGGGCATCGTGCGGGCCATGTGGCTTACCGCCGACGAATTGCGCGCCTGCGCTGACCGGCACAGGTCGCCGGCCGTGCTGGAATGTCTCGATCACTACCTCGCCGGGCGGCGCGTGCCGCTCGACTTCATTCATACGCATTCGGTCGCGCCGGTGCAGGTCCAGGATTTGAATTCAGCTTCAGGTACCTGATTCAGGCAAGTAACGTAGAGAGCAAAATGAGCAAGGCCGGAAAACAGAAAGTCGTGGTGGGCATGTCGGGCGGCGTGGATTCGTCGGTGACCGCATGGCTGCTCAAGGAGCAGGGCTACGACGTGATCGGCCTGTTCATGAAGAACTGGGAAGATGACGACGACAGCGAATACTGCTCGACGCGGCAGGACTGGATCGACGTCGTGTCGGTGGCGGATCTGATCGGCATCGACGTGGAGGCGGTCAACTTCGCGGCCGAATACAAGGATCGCGTGTTCGCTGAATTCCTGCGCGAATATTCGGCCGGCCGCACGCCGAATCCGGACGTGCTGTGCAACGCCGAGATCAAGTTCAAGGCCTTCCTCGACCACGCCATGTCGCTGGGCGGCGAGACCATCGCGACGGGGCATTACGCCCGTGTGCGTGAGCGCGACGGGCTGTTCGAACTGTTGAAGGCTACAGATTCGACCAAGGATCAGTCTTACTTTTTGCACCGGCTGAATCAGGCGCAATTGTCTAAGACGTTGTTTCCCCTTGGCGAGATGCCCAAGACGAAGGTCCGCGAAATCGCGGCGCAGATCGGCTTGCCGAATGCGGCGAAGAAGGATTCCACGGGCATTTGTTTTATTGGCGAACGGCCGTTTCGCGAGTTCCTGAACCGCTATCTGCCCACGCAACCCGGTCCGATGAAAACGCCCGATGGCAAGGTGATCGGCGAGCATGTCGGGCTGGCGTTTTATACGTTCGGTCAGCGAAAGGGCATCGGGCTTGGCGGCAGCAAGGACGGTAGCGGCGACCCGTGGTTCGTCGCGGGGAAGGACATGGCGTCCAACACGCTTTACGTGGTGCAAGGGCATGACCACCCGTGGCTGCTGTCGCACTCGCTCGTGGCCGGCAATACCAGTTGGGTCGCGGGCGCCGCGCCGGTCGAAGGCACCGTTTGCGCGGCCAAGACGCGGTACCGGCAGTCGGATGCGCCCTGCGTGATGGGTGCGTCGGGTCCGGTGGATGGTCGCTTTGAACTCCGTTTCGACGACGCCCAATGGGCCGTCACACCCGGACAATCGGCCGTGCTTTATCAGGGCGATGTGTGCCTGGGCGGCGGGATCATTGAATCGGCGGCAACTGCACAGCCGATGCGGCGCGACGCGGGAGCCGCGCTGCTCACCGCACGATAGGCGTTTCCTCAGTACATTGCGCTGGTTGGAAGCGGGCTGCGGCCCGCTTTTTTGTTGTGCTGAATTCGCCAGAAAACGCGCTCAAATCAGTAATTCACAAAAAATCGGTACATACCCGGTGAGGCTTGAGACGCTCTGAGCAGTCCAGAGGGAAAAAATTCGACTGGATGCTTTGAAAGTTCACGTTGAAAATTCATGCCGAAAGTTCTTGACTATCTATCTTCTAGTAGATAAATTAGCGCCATGAATTCTCGCTGCATGATTCTCGCTGCATGGATGTCGCTGTATGAGTTTGGCAGGAGAAGTTGATCGATAGCAACGCTGCGGCAACCACGCAGCATCAGCACAACAATACTGTGGAAGTAGCGAGCCAGAACCGAAATGAATATCGACAAAGCCCCCGACAAAAATACTGTGCGCGAACAATTGCTCGATCACGCCCAGGTTTTGCTGATGACTCGCGGCTACAACGGGTTCAGTTATCGGGATCTGTCTGCGCTGGTGGGCGTGAAGACATCGAGTATTCATTATTACTTCCCGTCGAAGGAAGATCTGGTGCTCGAAGCGGTGAATACGTACAGCGCGGACGTGATGTCGTCCATTTACGCCATCGATAGCTCCGCCTCCGCCGAGAAAAAGCTCGACCGGTATGTCAAGTTGTTCGGAAAAATCGTGGGCGAGGGCGATCAGGTTTGTCTTTGCGGAATGCTTGCCGCAGATATTGAATCGCTTCCCGAAGATGTGCGGCATGCGGTCCAGGCTTTCTTCAAAGCTAACGAAACCTGGCTGGCAAAGGTGCTGGCCGAAGGTGAGAAGCAAGAAACCCTGAGAGTGAATGGAAAGCCGGAAGTGACGGCTCGCGCATTGTTCGCGGCGTATCAGGGAAGTTTGCTGGCCTGCCGTTTGTTTCACACTAAGGTACGCCTGGATGAAGTGACGCAGACTGTGAAACGTTAATTCACGATGTGGGTAAAAACGCTTTCCGAATGAATTGAAAGGGCATGTTTGCGACCGTCCGCTCGTCATCGTCGAGATAATTGTCAAGAATGATTAAGCGTGTACCAATATTCGCACTTATCGGTAATTTATCGATTTATCTATCTTCAGATAGGTAGATTTTGATTGCCGATTTTATGCGTAAGCGATTTATTTTGACGTTATTTTTACCGTCATCAAAAAAGCATTGACGGGAGAGCCAAGGGCTCGATCCGGTGTGCAAATGAAAGATCGGTGTCGGCGTTTTTGCGATTTGGCCAACCAGGCTGGCTCGCGGCGAATTAGGACCGATGCAATTAATGGGTCAGGCACCCGTGTGAATCGGGCATGTGCTGGATCGCATTGACGTTGTCGTCGCTGCTGTCGTGAGCAAGGAAACTAATAAAGAGTTTAGTTTGATCTGAGTTTACGTCATCGAGTTGTCTATCTATGAGTAGATAAATTATAACTTTGGGCAAACCTTTCGTAGGTGAGTCCTTCGTAGGTGAGTCCTTCGTAGGCAAGCCCTTCGTAGGCAAGCCCTTCGTAGGTGAGCTTTTTCAACGTGTTTCGTTTTCACCAGGCAATACCCGTCTTACCCCAACCGCAGCAACCCGGTTTTCGCACCGGGCCCTAACCCGCCGTCTCTTCACTAACAGGAGTGAACCATGTACAAGCTCAAGCCCCTCGCCATCGCCTCCGCTGTTGCTGCTTTGCTCGGAGCCAGCGCTGTTGCACAAGCCGCGCCCGTGCTCGAACCTGCGACGCAGCAGTTTATCGATGCACTCACAGCGCAAAAAGGCCCGCCGATCTACACCCTGTCCCCCGCCGACGCCCGCAAAGTCCTTGCTGGCGCCCAGTCGCAGCCGGTGTCGAAAGAGGCGGCGCAGATTGAGGACCGCGTGATCGAGGCTGGGCCAACGGGCAAGATCGCGATCCGCATCGTGCGACCGGCACACGCGAAGGGCGTGCTGCCCGTGATCATGTATTTCCACGGCGGCGGTTGGGTGCTGGGCGACAAGAATACGCACGACCGCCTGATCCGTGAGATCGCGAACGGTGCGCAGGCTGCAGTGGTCTTCGTGGATTACGATCGTTCTCCCGAGACAAAATTCCCGGTGCCGACGGAAGAAGCCTACGCCGCCACGCGTTACGTGGCTGAGCACGCGAAACAATTCAATGTCGATGCCACGCGCATGGCCGTGGCGGGCGACAGTGTCGGCGGCAACATGGCCGCGGCTGTCACCTTGATGGCGAAGGAACAAGGCGGCCCGGCGCTGCGGTACCAAGTGCTGTTCTACCCGGTCACCGATGCGAATTTCGACGATGGCTCGTACAACGAATTCGCCGATGGTCCGTGGCTCACCAAAAACGCGATGAAGTGGTTCTGGGACGCTTACGCACCGAACACGGCTGATCGGGAAAAAATCACGGCGTCGCCGCTGCGTGCATCGCTTGATCAGTTGGCGGGGTTGCCGCCTGCGCTCGTCATCACCGACGAAAACGACGTGCTGCGTGACGAAGGCGAAGCGTACGCGCGCAAGCTGTCACAGGCTGGCGTCCGGGTGACGGCGGTGCGCTACGCCGGCACGATCCACGACTTCGTGATGCTGAACGCGCTGGCCAACACACCCGCAACGCGCGCTGCAATTGATCAGGCGAATACCGTGCTGAAGAAGGCGCTGGCGAAGTAAGCAGGTGCTCACCAGCATGGAAAAGCCCCACGCGCCGTCAGGCGCGTGGGGCTTTTCAAGTCATTCTCGCTGCTTCAGGCAGGCAATGTGTCGATGAAAGACTGGCGCTGCGACAAACGCTGAAAGTGTTTGTCCAGATTGGGAAACTCCTCGCGCCAGTTCACTTGAGGCATCCGGTAATCGAGATAACCGAGCGCGCAGCCGCAGGCGATATCCGCCAGCGTGAAGTGATTGGCCGAACACCAGTTCTTGGCGGCGAGGCCTTTGGACATGGCCTTCAGGCCGTCGTCAATCTTGCGCTGTTGGCGTGCTACCCACGCGTCGTTGCGCTGCCCTTCCTCGCGCTGGGTGCTTTCCAGGCGAATCAGGACGGCAGCGTCGAGCATGCCGTCAGCGAGTGCTTCCCAGCATCGCACTTCCGTGCGCTCGCGGCGTTCCTGGGGCAGCAGTTTGCCGACCGGGGTGAGCGTGTCGACATATTCACAAATCACGCGCGAATCGAAAACGGCTTCCCCATCGTCCAGGATCAGGCACGGCACTTTGCCGAGCGGATTGTAACTATGGATTTTCGAATCGGATGCCCAGACGTTTTCGAGCACTAGTTCGCAGTCGATTTTTTTTTCTGCCATCACAATCCGCGTCTTGCGGACGTACGGACTGTTGAGCGAACCGATCAGTTTCATCATCTGTGTTGTCGTTTCTGCAAAAAGTAGTCACGGAGATGGATATTAACCGCCCGGACGCACGCCGACTGTAAATTCAGGATGGCGGCGTTGTGGTCGGGCGACAGAAAACCGGGCTCCTTTCGGTGCAACCGGGTTGCAGTCTGGTGGCACCGGGTCGTACCCGTGACAGGTACTTCGGCCTACGCGCCGCATCCTCTTGAGAATGCTCTTGAGGTATGACGCCCAACCGTATCAGCCGCGCTCATTGTGCAGGCGACGCCGCGTTCGCGGACATGGCGGCAGCAGGACAGGGAAGCACCGTCGGCACAATTGCCGTGACTTTTCCAGCCTTGTTCGCCGAAGCTGCGACCGGTGCCTGCACCGAACTCACGGTCCGAACCCCGGCGGAAATCTCGCTGGCGAGTTGATCGACAGCTCGCCGATGCCCCGCCACCAGCGCGTCATACCCGGCGTCGACAGGTTGTTCGGCCACCGTCCGGCAAGTCAGGACGGCCTGGTTGTTCACACCGCGCACGCTCCACACGGCGTCGATCAGCGCGCGCCGGCCGGGCGACGATTCGAAGCGCTGCACATTCACCTTCACGCGATACACCGGTACGCCCTCGGGATGCGGCGTCCCGTAGACGTCGATGGCGCCCAGCCGCTGCGACAAGTCCGCCGACAACGCGCGCCGGACCTCGTCGGCGGGAAGGGATGCCCAGCGCTCGTCCTCGAGCACACGGACTTGCGCCGAGCCATCCTGCACGACCATCTGGTTCTTCGCGACTTGCGGCGGCATGTCCACCGAGGACACTTCCAGATAGAACGAAGCAGGCGCAGCCGTTCTCGTCGCGGTTTCGCTACCGCTGAGCGTATAAAAGCGGCTGGTCGGCGAACTGCTGCACGCGGCGAGTGCGGCGACCAGACTTATCGCCGACACTGCGCCGACGGCTCTCAATACTCTGGCCAAGCTCATGGCTTATCTCCTGGTTTCCCGCGCACAAGCGATTCCGGATGACGTTCCAGATAATCGGCCAGCGCGTTGAGCGATTGCAGCGTCCGCGTGAGTTCCTGCAACGCCTGATGAACATCCGTCTGCAGCGGCGAGTCCTGCTGCAGCGTGTTTTGCGCCTCGCCGAAGGTCTTCTGAGCGGCGACGAGCGTATTGCGCGCTTCGGGCGCAACCTGCGTATCGAGTTGCTTGAAGAGGCTGTTCGCGTTTTTCAGCGCGCTGTTCAGGTTATTGCCGATGTCGTCGAAGGGAATCTTGTCCAGCTTCTTCGCGATATCCGCCACCTGCAGTTGCAGTTCGTCGAGCGTATTGGGGACGGTTGGCAGCTCGAGCGGATCGGCGCTGGCGTTCACGGTGGCCTTGGGCGCTTTCGGGAAAACATCGAGCGCGACATAAAGCTGGCCGGTCAGCAGGTTGCCGGTACGCAACTGTCCACGCAAACCGTTCGAAACCAGGTTCTGGAGCAATTCCTGTCCAGCCACCGTGTTCTGGCGCGGCACGGAATCCCGGAAGCGCTTGCCCAACCGGTCAGGATAGATATTCATGGTCACCGGCATCTGGAAGCTGCGCGATTTCGGGTCGTATTCGATCCCGATGCCTGTCACGCTGCCGAGCAGGATGCCGCGGAAATCGATTGGCGCACCCACCGCCAATCCGCGCAGGGACTGGTTGAAATTCATGACGACGCGGATTGGCTGGCCGTCCGGATCACGCATGGCGTCCTGTTCGTCCGAACCGAGGCGGAAGGTCATGTTGTCCGGCGCCTGCTGTCCGGGTTCCTGGTTCGGGGGTGTCTGGAACGCGATACCCCCCAGCACGACGGTCGCAAGCGACTGCGTGTTCAGCTTGAAGCCGCTTGCATCCAGCCGCAGGTCGACGCCGCTTGCGTGCCACCAGCGCGAATTCGTGCCGACATACTGATCGTACGGCGCATTGACGAACACTTGCATGGTGACGCCGGTCCCGTCCTTGTCGAGCGAAAAGCCGACCACTTGCCCGACCTGCACACGCCGGTAGTAGATAGGCGAACCGATATCGATAGAACCCAGCGACTCGCCGCGCAAGGTGAACTGCCGTCCTTTTTGATCGCCGGTCACGGCAGGCGGCGTTTCGAGCCCGACAAAATGGGTCTCGTCCTCTTTGGATTTCCCGGCATCCACGCCTATATACGCGCCGGACAGCAATGTGCCGAGCCCGGTCACACCGCTCGCGGCCACGCGCGGGCGCACGACCCAGAAGCGTGTGTCCTTTACCGCGAAGTCTTCGGCGACCTTGGTCAGCTGGACGTTCACGAGCACCCGCGAGTGGTCTTTCGACAGTGTGATGTCCTTGACCGTGCCCACATCGACGTCCTTGTATTTCAGCTTGGTCTTGCCGGTTTCCAGGCCTTCGGCGCTTGCGAAGCTGATGGTGATCGTCGGTCCGCGTCCCGACACGGATTTCACCACCAGCGCAATGCCGATCAGCGCGGCGATCAGCGGAATCACCCAGACGAGCGAGGGTATCCAGCGGCTGCGCGGCTCGATCACGGGTTCCGGGAGATTGGGCGGCAAGCCGCCGCCACCGCCTGCATTTCGCGACGGCTCGTTCGGGCCCTTGACGGTGTTGTTCGCAGGACCTTGCGGGCTAGTCATGTTTCTTTCCTGAAGGTTCGATGTGATCCCACATCAGTCGCGGGTCGAATTGCATGGAGGCCAGCATGGTGAGCACCACCACGCAGCCGAACGCGAGCGCGCCCGGCCCCGGCGTGATGACGGCGAGTGAACCGAAGCGCACGAGCGCCACGGTAAGCGTCACGACAAAGACATCGAGCATTGACCATCGGCCAATTTTTTCGACAATCCGGTACAACGTCGTACGCTGGCGGGGACGCCACTTGGAGCCCGATTGCGTGGCCCAGGTGAGAAACGCCAGCGTGCCGAGCTTGAGCATCGGCACGAGAATACTGGCGATAAAAATGATCGCGGAGAGTGGATAGTCGCCATCGTTCCAGAACATCGCCACGCCGCTCATGATCGTGTCGTCTTCTGAACCGACGATCGACGACGTATGCAGCACCGGGTATAAATTCGCCGGAATGTACAGGATCGCGGCAGACAACAGCAACGCCCAGGTGCGCGCGACCGAGTCCGGATTGCGCCTATGCAGCGGCGAGCCGCAACGCACGCAAAGCTGGCGCTCGGCCGTGAACACGCGCTTTTGCACGCGATTGCACGCATGGCAGGCGATCAGACCCGCTTCCTTGGCCGTGGTGTATATCGGCGCGGGCGATTCGGGTGCGCCGGAAGTGCCGGCAGTATCGGGATCGGGCTGATTGGTCATGGTTTTGTCGGTGGAGCCGCTGTGTCGGGCGGTGTCCCTTGTGGCGTCCCATGCTGCGGCGCGAACGGACGCATCAAGTCGGATGAGGGGCTGGAATGCGCATCGGCTGGATGAGCCGATACCGGGCCGGACCGGAGTCCGCCGAAAGGCGTGTACCGCAACGGTCCGTTACCTCCCACGCGCTCGGCGATTTCCCACAGCGCGCGCGGGTCGAAGGTGAGAATGACCGCAAACAGCAAGGTCAGTGCGCCGAACGCGAATAGCGCCGCTTCCGGAATCACGCGGGCGATGCTCACCATTTTCACCAGCGTGACGAGTATCCCGAGCATGAACACCTCGATCATTCCCCATGGCCGCACGAACTGTATCGCGCGCAGCACCTGGCTGAAGCCGGCCGGAATGAAACCCGCGCGCAAGGGCACGAGCAAATACAGCATGGCAACCAGTTCGGTGAGCGGAAAGAGGACGGTCGCGCAGAAAACCATGGTCGCGATCACTTCCATGTTCTCGCCCCACAACGCGAAGATTGCACCAATCAGGGTCGTTTGCGACGTGATGCCGTTCGTTTCAAGTTCGACAATAGGGAACGCCTGCGCAATCAAAAACGTGATCAGCGCGGCTAGCGTGATGGAGCAAAGCTTGTCCAGATTCGTCGACACGCTCTGATAGAGGGTGGCGCCGCAGCGCGTGCATTTCGCGGAACTGCGGGAAGGCAGCACGCGCTTATGAAACAGCGTGTCACATTCGTGGCATGCGATCAGATCGTCTTCTTCCATGGGCGAAATACTGGGCTCGTACTGGCGTGTTGTTTTAGTGTCTTGAAACTTTTGGACCGGGGCGGCTGCCTACAAGAGCAAGGGCCGGGCCTGCGGGCATGGTAACAAACGGCGAGGCCGCCGCGCGGAAGGTGTACCGTGACCGGGATTGCAGGCTATTTCCTGGCCGGTAACCGGTTCTCTCCGCTCCCTGACATGCGGGCCTTACGGGGCGCGGGTCGGTTTGCAATCGGCCTGTAATTCAGTCTGTGACCGGTTTTTGCTCGCGCGGAATGCTTCGTCCGCGTGGCCCGCTCACGGTGTCAGCAAGCCACCGATACCAGATTTGTAACGCGGGCGCAGACGGATCGGCAACTATTTCTTTAGCAAAAAGCCGTCTTTTACTTGTTCGGGTAGGATGGCGGCCTTGAGACCCTGTCGCCGGGGTTGTTGCGTTTGATCCGCGACAACCCGCTTCGGGTCAAGTCATCAATCTCGCACTCTTTTCCGGTGGACCACGTATGGAACGCAGCCCGAATTTCGCCAACTCCGAGCGCTACAGCCGGACCGCGATCGGCCTTCACTGGCTGATCGCGCTGCTGATTGTATGCGGCTTCTATCTTGGCTGGATCATGACCGACATTCCCGGTTTCACGCCAACCAAGCTCAAATATTTCTCCTGGCACAAATGGATCGGTGTAACCGTTTTCGCGCTCGCGGTCGTACGTGTGCTCTGGCGCGTCACGCATAGCGCTCCGTCCATGCCGCGGCGCATTCCCGCGTGGCAGAAAGGGGTCGCACATCTCACGCACTTTCTCCTGTACGCGCTGATGCTGGTGATTCCGGCCTCCGGATATCTCTACAGCTCCGCGGCCGGCATTCAGGTCGTGTATCTCGGACTGGTGCCGCTGCCGACGATCATCGGACCGGATAACGTGCTGAAAGGCACGCTCAAGATGGTCCATATCTACCTGAATTACACGCTGCTCGTGCTCGTGATCATGCATGTCTTGGCGGCGCTGAAGCATCAATTTGTCGACCGCGACGGTTTGCTCGCACGCATGCTCCCGTTCCTTCGATAAGCACCGCCTGTGTTCGCATTCAGCGGAAATAAGACGTAATTGATTCCTTGTTGTTGATAGCCAGTTTCCTGCGCGCGGGTTGCGCCGGATTGCGTTTGACTCTTCAATAGCGGCTCAACCGATTTTCCGGATGGCCTTAGGACATACATGAAACACGCGAAATTTTCCCGTTGGTTGCTTGCAGGCGTTTCCGCCGCATCGCTGGTCGCGGCGGTTTCCGCCTTTGGTCAAGCCCAGGTCGACACGGCCAAAAGCACGGTCACGGCGACATCGAAGCAAATGAACGTGCCGGTTGAAGGCAAGTTCAAGAAGTTCACCGCGCAACTCGACTTCGATCCGGCCAAGCCGGCTGCCGGCAGCGCGAGCATCAGTATCGATACCAGCAGCTACGATCTCGGCGATGACAGCTACAACAAGCAGGCGACCGACAAGGACTGGTTCGATACGGCGCACTTCCCGACCGCCACGTTCACGTCGACCGCAATTGCGCCAGCCGGCGGCACGAAGTTCAACGTCAGCGGCAAGTTGACCATCAAGGGCAAGTCGCAGAACGTCACCGTGCCGGTCACCGTGACGAGCCAGGGCGCGACGCAAACCTTTGACGGCTCGCTGCCCATCAAACGCACGCAGTTCGATGTCGGCTCGGGCGAGTGGAAAGACACCTCGGTCGTGGCCGACGAAGTTGTCATCAAATTCCACCTCGTTGCAGCCAAGAAATAAGTCAAGAAACAAGCCGAGAAACAAGCCAAGAAACAAGCGTTCATCGCTTTCAACATTCATCCTGGAAAACTCATGAAAAAGAACCTTCTGATTGCAGCTGCAGGCGCGCTTTTCGCGGCCGTTTCGTTTAACGCCATGGCTGAAGAAGTCACGTATCAGCTCGACCCGAACCACACGTCCCCGAGCTTCGAGGCCGATCACTTCGGCGGCATCTCGATCTGGCGCGGCAAGTTCACGAAGAGTAGCGGCACGGTGACGCTCGATCGCGCGACCCAGAAGGGCACGCTGGATGCGACCATCGACATGACGTCGATCGATATTGGCAACGACAAGCTGAACGGCGAACTGAAGAGCGCGCAATTCTTCGACGCCGACAAGTTCCCGACGGCGACCTACAAGGGCACGTCGATGAAGTTCAAGGGCGACGTGCCGGTCGAAGTGATCGGCGAACTGACGTTGCATGGCGTGACGAAGCCGCTGAACCTGAAGATCGAATCGTTCAAGTGCTTCACGAACCCGATGCTGAAGAA
>Ga0153929_1000421_pt1 | contig 16137 bp, 15 predicted proteins | sample TSNJ013MetaG_FD_104689 | JGI IMG/M metagenome (GOLD analysis project Ga0153929, IMG submission 104689) | Attine ant fungus gardens microbial communities from New Jersey, USA - TSNJ013 MetaG | ecosystem: Host-associated > Fungi > Mycelium > Unclassified | place: USA: New Jersey, Wharton State...
CATAGCGGTTTATTGGACGAAAGGCACCAGGGCATACACGCAGGAAGATTCGAGCAATCTAATGAAAACATATTTGAAGCTGGTGGTTCATAATTTTCCGACCTTTTTGGGAAATCAGTGGAAGCTTTTTTCACAAGCTTCCGCTTTAGTCAAAGACGCTTCGAATTGCACCGGCAATTCCGCTTATTTGTTCTCCTTGACAGATGAGGAAATTTACGATACATTTCGGGGAGATTTTGTTCTCAACCAGCCGATCAATGAAGTGCTGCGCAAACATGTGATCTCCGCGCTGGAATGCAGAAGCTACGCCAGTTATGAAAAAACGACCGTTTTATATCCCGTTTTTTACAATGTAATACCGCCTATTATTATTTTGATCTTTATGTTTATTTGCGGGTTTTTTACCAAGCGAATCATTTATTCTGCCATGAGCTTTTTGATTTTAGTCCAAACGGGATTGAATTTCGCCGCCGCTCCCTCAGCATTTTTCATGTATTATCTGCCTACTTATATTTGCGGGTATGGCATGGGTATTTTGTTTCTTCTCTCACTTCGGCATAGGAAGGAAGAGCAGGCGGAAAGCGCGGAGGCTCTGCCGGCGGGGGAGTTGAAGGAGTGAGAAAACTTATCCGGCAGGCGTTTAGATTCTTTCTGATCTCGGGCCTGGGGTGGCTGATTGATTTTTCTGTTTATTGGCTATTGACATCCAGAGGTGGACAAGTCGGATATTCCAACTTTATCAGTGCCATCCCCGCCGTTACATTTGTATTTTTTATATCCACCAGAAAAACGTTTATTCACAATCAAAGCCGTTTCCGTCTCAGAACAAAATACCTCATCTATCTCGCCTATCAATTTCTGTTATTGGTCGCGGTTTCGGCGGCAGGGCAAGCGCTGTATGGGATACTGGCTGTTCACGTGGTTCAGCCGGTCATCCTGCGGCATTTGAAAATAATCGTCAAGATCCTGATCACACCCATCACCATGACGGTCAACTTTATTGTAATGAAAGCATTAGTAGAAAAAGCGTAGGTGTGTTATGTCGAAAATATTGCTGTTTATCCCCTGTTACAACTGTGAGAAGCAAATTGTCCGCGTGCTCAATCAGTTGAGTGATGAAGTGCTGTCTTATGTTGCGGAAATTGTCGTAATTAGTAACCGGAGCACTGATCATACCGAGGCCGTTGTGATTGATTTTATAAACAGCCACCCGTCAATCCCCATCAAATTGCTGCGTAACCGGCAAAACTACAACCTCGGCGGGTCTCACAAGGTTGCGTTTCATTATGCCATTGACAATAGTTTTTCCCATGTCATCGTCCTTCACGGCGATGATCAGGGCAGTATTCGTGATTTGCTGCCGCTTCTGGAAAAGGGAACCTATAGAGAATATGATTGCTGCTTGGGGGCGCGGTTTCAAAAAGGTTCCCGTTTGTACGGGTATTCACCGTTTCGCACCATTGGAAATATCGTGTACAATTGGATTTTTTCTATCGCGCTGTGCCAACGGGTCTATGATCTCGGCTCGGGACTGAATTTGTATGCAACAGAAATGCTGAGCGACCTTTTTTTTGAGAGATTTCCGGATAAGCTCACATTCAACTACTGCATGATTATGGCAGCCAAGTATTATAAGCACCGGTGCTATTTTTTCCCCATCTCATGGCGGGAAGAAGATCAGGTGTCCAATGTAAAAATTGCCGGACAAGCCCTTCATGTGCTTGGAATGCTTGTAAAATACTTTTTTCTGCGCGGGTCCTTTATCAAATCGGAGCTCCGGGAATCGCCGGTCGTTCGATATGAGGCTGATGTGATGGGCCAATTCTAAGGAGAACTAGATGTCTAATAAACGAGGTCTTTTTATTGTTGCGGCGAGCGTTGTTTTTTTCTTATGGAATAAGCAGTCTGCGTTATTATCCCTCATCGAACATGGATACCACGATACAGTATGGCCTTGGCTTTTATTGGCCGTTGTTTTGTTTTTGTGTTTACATTTTTTTAAATTCATCCGTTACTATTTAATCCTCTTGGAGAGCCGGATTCCGCTGGGAGAATATATCCGCCTTTATATGCAAGTAACGTTAGTAAATATCTTAATTCCATTTAAATTAGGGGAGATATTCCGTTTCGCCATGGTTGCCCGCCAATGCAAAAGTGCCCGGTTATCGATCCTAAGTATTATTTCCGAGCGCTTTTTTGATACCTGTATCATCGTGGTTATGCTGATCACCCACGTTGTTTTTCTGAGGGGGGAATGGGCCGCTCCGCTGGTGTTCTTGGCCCTGTTTGTCGCTGTTTGCTTTCTTGCGTACTGGACCTATTGCTCCACTTCAAGATATTTGAACCGTTTTTTTGTTCTGAAGCCGCCCGTTCGCGGCGATGTGTATTGTCTACAGGCTCTGGACCGCATGGATGGCTGGTACGCCTGTGAACAGAAAATTATTCATGGCAAAGGCCCACTTTTGCTAATCTGTTCCATGTTTGCCTGGCTGACAGAATACTTCTTCTTTGCTGTGCTGGCAAAAATCTTCTATTTGCCTTTTGGCATGGATGTGTTCAGCAAGTATATCAGCAGTATTCTAACGGTATCGTCAGACTTCCCGCCGGTTTTTAATACCGCATATAGTGTTGTTGGTATCTGCACATTTGCTATGCTGTATTTATTGGTTGTCTGCGATAAGATAACAAAGGAGGATTTGCGCAAATGAACCAGCTGCTCCTTTTCATTTATGATGACCGCACCCTTCCCGACCATCATTTCTGCAAGGTGATCGGTGAGCAAGCGCGATTTTCAGAAATTATTTATAAACGGCAATCTTTTTATTCGCGAACCCGTTCTCTTCTGGATACCATCCAGGAGATAACATCCATTTGCACGGTAAAGCAGCCTGCCGATTTAGAATCTCTGGTCGCTCAGAAATCGATGTTCAATCCCGACACAAGAATGATTCATATGTATTCGTATGCGCTGGTCACTGATGAAAATCAATTTTCTCTGCTGGTGCAAAAACTATACTATTCTCAGCATAATGTGGTTGTCATGAACAACGATGTTCCTCTGCTGTTGTATTTTACCAATGCGGAAAGTTATCTGAGCTATTTGAGTGCCAATAACAATGAATCGAAAACCAGTCTGCTGAAACGTTTGGATTTAAGCAGCATGAACACGGACAGCCTCTATGATATTTCCGGCTACTCCTCCTTTATCCGCTTCTTATCCGGCGGCTTTGACGCCCGCTTTTTCAATACATTGAATGGCACGGATTACACCGTTGTAAAAAAATCCACAGACAAGAAAAAAATCAAAATGGAGTATACTTTTTACCACCTGCTCCCGGAAGAAATGCGCAGTTGGTTTGTGCTGCCCTATCACTATTCCGAAGGGGAGGACGGGGCCAGTTATACCATGGAACGGTATCATATGGCCGATATGGCGATCCGCTGGACGCACAATGCCATTCCCGCAGCCAAGATAGCTGCTTTTCTGGAAAAAGCAATGATTTTTATCAACCAGAGAAATAAAAAGACTGCGGACCGGGAGCAGTCCGCTCAAATACGCAACACGCTGTATCTGGATAAGGTTCAGGACCGGATTGCCCTATTGAAAGACTGCAAGGAATTTCCCCTGATAGAGGGCTACATAAAGCAGGGAACCGCCTACGAAGGAATTGATGAGGTCTTCGCTCGTTATAAACGCCTCTATGCCAATGCGCAAAATAAAATAAGGCATCTAAACTACCTCTGTATTGGCCATGGCGATTTCTGCTTTTCCAACATCCTATATGATGACGATACCCGGATCATGAGATTAATTGACCCAAAAGGCGCGCTGACAGAGGCGGATTTGTGGACCGATCCCTACTATGATATTGCCAAGCTGTCCCATTCCATCTGCGGCCTGTATGACTATATCATCAGCGGCCAATATAATATTGAGCTAAACCAATCGATGCAATTTGAACTCGATATTCCTTTTGACAATGTGGAGTATAAAAAGCTGTTCTATTCCAACTTGGAACGCAATGGGTTCCATTGCGGTTTAACACGGCTCTATGAAGCGTCTTTATTCCTCTCCATGCTTCCACTCCACATTGATCATCCCCATAAAGTACTCGCTTTTTTGTTGATTGCCCTGAAAATAATGAACGAGGTTGAGTCAGAATGGAAAATATAAGCTTTATATTTGACATAGACGGCACGTTATGTCCAATCAAGTCAAAAGAAGAACGATATGAAGACCTGATCCCTTACGACAGAATGGTTCGGAAGCTGAGGGACTATAAGCAAGCTGGCGCGCGCATTGTGCTGTTTACCTCTCGAAATATGAACACATATGGAGGAAACATCGGCCTCATCAACGCCAACACCGCGAAAGTCCTGCTTGATTGGCTTGAAAAATGGGACATTCCCTTTGATGAGATTATCTATGGAAAGCCCTGGCCTGGTCATCATGGCTTTTACGTAGATGACAGAAGCGTGCGGCCTGACGAATTCCTGCAACATACGGTGGAAGAACTTGATGCGCTTTGTGGGCAAAGCCGGAGGAGTATAAATGGGTAAGGAGGCACGATGCTGAATATTGTGATAACAATGGCAGGAATGGGAACCAGGTTCCGCAAAGCCGGATACACTGTGCCGAAATACCGGATTGAAGCCCATTCAAAAACCTTATTTGAATGGGCGATGCTCAGTTTGGAAGACTTCCGAAGTCCTGACAACCGGTATATTTTTATTGTCAGGCAAGAGGACCAGGCCGAAGCCTTTATTCGCAAGCAATGCAGCGCAATGAAATTGGACAATTGCATCGTCTTGCAGCTGGAAACGGCCACAGATGGTCAAGCGACAACGGCCATGAGGGCGATACCCCATTGTTCTATAGACGAGCCTTTGCTCATCTACAATATTGATACATTTGTGGAACCGGGTGAACTAAAGGCTGATGACATTGCGGGCGATGGATTTATCCCTTGTTTTCACGCGCCCGGTGATCACTGGAGTTTTGTTAAGCTGGGGGAACACGGTAGGGCCGTTGAGGTACAGGAAAAAAAGCGCATTTCAGAAAATTGCACACTCGGCGCTTATTATTTCAATACCTGCAACCTGTACACCCGGCTGTACCATGAATATTATGGTCAGCGAATTCAGGAAGACACTGAAAAATATATTGCCCCTCTTTACAACAAGCTGATTCTGGAAGGCGGTGACGTCCGTATTTCCATCGTACCTTATGATAGTGTGCATGTTTTGGGAACGCCTGAAGAATTGACGGTTTTTATTAATACATATAAGCTGTAAAATCCTTCAAATGTGCTTTGCGTTCCGATCAAACGGAATTAGGGTCCGTACATATTTAAAATTCGTGGTAAAATTAAAAAATCGTGTCACTATATGTGGCGAAACATACGAATGGGTTGCCCTTAATCCACACTAAATATTTGGAAAGAAAATTATTTGCAAATGCTATGTGAAATCATTTTAAAGATTACTTTCGTAAAGGTGCAAAATGTGACAATGGATAACAATTATAAGAAGTGCTCTTTTTTCTTGGGCATTTTGATTTTTGCTCTGGGGACTGTGCCTGTATCTGCAGCGAGTAATGCACAGGACAGCGCCGATGAAGCATTGTACTTAGAGGATAATCTATACGCTGTGCCGGAGTTTTCCTCGCATCTTCCGCTCATTGTAATCGAATTTAAAGGAAAAGACGATTCTGATTATGTTGCGCTGAAAAGCAATTGGCTTGAAGACGATTGGTTTAACAATTCCGTGATTTCCGTTTACGATAATGTAAGCGGCGGGGAGAATGCCCTGCAAGACAAACCAAATCTGACCGTGATCTCTAAAATCCAAATGCTTGCCGATTGGGAAACCGAAAACCGCGAAAAACACGATTACTACATCCGTTTGGAAGACGGCGGGGGCCAAGCCCAAGCGCATGAGCTTCTCGGGCTGCCGGCGGGCAGCGAATATTGGTTATTGGGCAGTATGTATGACAAATCGCTGATCCGAAACTATCTGGGGTATACCCTTGCCGCTGAAATCATGGACAATGCGCCAAAGGTTCATTTCTGCGAGGTGCTGCTTCAAACGGAGGAAGGGCTTCTTTATCAAGGGGTTTACCTCCTGGTGGAGCGGACTTGCGCGGAAACCGGCGTTTATATGAAACGTCTTCCAGAAGAAGCAGGCGGAATTCCTCTTTATACGCAATACACGCAGACGGTCTCCGGTTTAGGCACCCTGACAATCCCTTTTTACGAGCAGGAGCAGACAGAGGAAGACATACGCCAACTGACGCAAGATTTGAGTTATATGGAAGGTGTTTTGGCTTCCCGGGACACCATCCAGTTTTTGCAGTATAAAAATCTAATTGACGTAAACAGCTTCATTAATTATTTCATAGTGAACGAATTGATGGGAAATTACGATGCCGCCCTGAACACCTTTTATTCCTATCAAAATACGAGTCAACATCTGCTTCAGGCGGGGCCGGTCTGGAACTTTGAGCGATCTCTGGACAATGAGGTGGATACGTCCATGGAGTTGGACGAAATACCCATGGCGGAAGCGCCCTTTTATGCGGATCTAATCAAAAGCGCGGATTTTGTGGATGCCTTAAAGCGCCGCTATCAGGAATTAAAAAACGGCGCCATCAGCGCCGATCGTTTGATATCTTTGATCGATTCCACTGTGGAATATTTGGGTTCAGCGCAAGCCAGGGATTGGGCCAGGTGGGAGCATATTTATCAGTACGACCCATTAATGTCCCTGGAACCCTATCCCTCCCAAGGCGATGAACCCTCCAGGCTGCGGCAAACCAAAAGCTATGAACAGGAAATTACGAAACTGAAGTATGTCTTGATGGAGCATAGCCAGCAAGTTGTGGAAGCGATTCCTCTCTTGCGCAGTGAGGATAGCATGATAACAGAAGCGGACAATTACCAAAGAAATACGCTGCTGTTTGTTGGTTTTTTCGCTGTATTTATAGTGGCCATTGCATTTGCCAGAAGACAGAATTTGCGGTAAAGCGCGAAAAAAAACATAAAATAAGGAATGGGATAACATTGTGAAAAAGCAAAGAAAGCTAGTAAAATCAGGAAAATCTCATCCGTTGCTCCTTTGGACAACGGTCATCGCTACAACAGTTTATATCGTTTGGCGCCTCCTGTTAACCCTTCCAACCCGCTCCGGATCAGTGACTTTTGCACTTGGGCTGCTGCTGGTAGTCGCAGAGCTCATGGGCGCAATGGAGGCGTTAATAGAATACCGTCAAATTAACAAAATCATAGTACCTGAACTTCCCGATATTCCGCTGGAATGGTATCCTCACGTTGATATTTTTATTGCCACACACAATGAAGCTGCGCGATTGCTTTATAACACTGTGAATGCGTGCACTTTTTTGAACTATCCGGATAAGGAAAAAGTGCACGTCTATTTATGCGATGATACGGACCGTCCTGAGATGGCGGAATTAGCGCAAAAGTTGAACGTTGGCTATTTTGGCCTGTCCGGCAATCAGCATGCGAAAGCAGGAAACCTGAATCATGCGATGAGTAAAACGGATTCTCCCTTGGTTGTTACGCTGGATTCGGACATGATTCTCCGCAGTGATTTTTTAATGAAGACCGTGCCATACTTTTTTCTGCCAAAAGTCAAAAAAAATGAGCAGGGAATTTGGGTGGAACGGACGGAATCTGAAATTGACCCCAATTTTAAGATTGGCTTTATTCAAACGCCGCAGAGTTTCTATAACCCGGATCTGTTTCAATATAACCTCTATTCTGAACAGAGGATTCCCAATGAACAGGACTATTTTTTTCGTGAAGTAAATGTCGGGCGCAACGTGGATAATGCTGCCATATATGCCGGATCGAATACGGTGTTGTCCCGTAGCGCCCTGAAAGAAGTCGGCTATATCGCCACCACCAGTATTACGGAAGATTTTCTTACCGGGCTGCGGATCCAGAAAAGGGGATATACCACCTATGCCACCTCGGACGTCCTTGCTCACGGGCTGTCTCCAGATTCCTTCAAAAGCTTGATCAATCAGCGTGAGCGCTGGGGGCGGGGATGCATCCAAAGTATCAGGCAGGAACGCATCGTCATATCATCTGAGCTCAGCCCACTTCAAAAGGTCAGCTATTTCGCAACGCTGCTCTATTGGTGGACTTACGCGCGGCGTTTGATTTATATTGTTGCCCCCATCCTTTCCGTTCTTTTCAATTTATATATTGTCGAGGCTAGCCTGTGGCAGGTTTTGGTGTTCTGGCTGCCCTATTATCTGCTTTATAACCGCACGCTGCGCATATTATCGGGTGATATCAGAAATCAGCACTGGAGTAATGTGTGTGATACGATCCTGTTTCCCTATCTCATGGCACCAATCCTTTTTGAGTCGCTTTGGCTTAAGAAAAGAAACTTTGTAGTTACGGAAAAAAGCGGAGTGAGCCCACCTGAACAGACAATGCAGCGCTCGGCATTCCTGTATTCCTTACCGCATGTGATCATGCTGGGCGCATCTGTATGGGCATTGGTTCTTCTGATTATTACAAGCATTGATACCAGAACCCTTCAAAATCCCCTTATCCTGTATTGGCTGATCATCAATATTAAGAATCTGATTTTTGCGGTATTCTTTATGTATGGACGAAGCGATTTGCGTCGGGCGAAACGGTTTCATGTCAAAATTCCCGCTGTCATCCGCACTGGGAAAGAAGACTATCAAGGAACGACAACAGATCTATCTGAAACAGGACTGGCGGTTTCATTTGATCAACCTGTATATCTCTCTGCGGACGAACCGTTGCGGGTGATCGTCCGCAGCGAGATGTATGAAGCGGAGCTTTCCTGCATCTTATCCAGCGTAACGCAGGACGGCCGGAACTGGAAATACAGCTTCCGCATTGATTCAATGGATTCTGAACATACGCGGCAATATATGCAGATCGTATATGATAGGGCGCACACGCTGCCCAAGAAGCTGGAATCATCGCTGAGCGTTTTTGACGATTTCAATTTGAATCTGGTGAAACGCAGAAAGCGCTATGAGGCGTCCAAACGCAAGCAGCCGCGCATTACGCTCCATTTGCCCTTTGAAACCGAGCAGGGCGTGCGCGGGCAGTTGGTTGATTTTAACTATGAGTTTGCTAAAATAGGCACAAACATAAAGCTGAAGGCCGGTGAGCATCTGACAATCACCTATGGCTCCAACGCGACACTGGTTCTTGCCCCTGCGGACAGCGATCCTCAATGTAAGCTGTATCACATTGTGAACCGGGATGAATTGATTGACAGCCAGGATAATGGCAAGAGTTTGAATCAATGGCTCAAGCTACAGTCATACCCGGTCAATCAAAGACCTGTTGGACGCGCGTTCATTCGTACCGCTGCCATCGCGGAAGAAGAAAGACAGTTCAAAGCAGAGGAATTGGTGGTGTAAAAGCGGATGCCTTATTCCAGCCTGATATTTATACTCTATTTTCTTCCCATTACCGTAGGGGTTTATTATCTGTTTCGCTTTTCACAACGTGTTCAGAATGTCTGGCTGCTCATTGCCAGTCTCATCTTTTACGCCTGGGGCAGGCCGGCTCATATCATTTTTCTGTTCGCATCTCTTGCCATAAATTACGGTATGGGCATTGTAATCATCCGGCTGCAACAGAAAGAAGCCGCGGTAAAACCCGCACTGGCCGCTGCCTGTTCGTTTGACCTTGCACTGCTTTTTGTTTTTAATTATCTTTCGCCGCTTGCGGCGGGGGTCGGCGCTGTGTTCAACATAGATACGACAAGCACCGATTCCATTCTGGCTCCGCTGGGTATTACGTTGATCACCATGCACTCTATCTCATATCTGGTGGATATTTACCGGCAGGACGTGAAGATGGATAAAAATCCCGTCAATTTTGCGCTCTATATCGCGTTCTTTCCGCTTCTGATTGGCGGCCCGGTCCTTCCATACGCGGATGTAGTAAACCAAATTGCGCGGCGTAAAACCACTTGGGAGGATTTTTCCCAAGGTGTTTGCCGTTTTGTGATCGGTTTGGGCAAAAAAGTGCTGATCGCCGATGCCATGGCGCTGATTGCCAACCATGTATTTAACCTCTCCGCTATGAGCGGGAGTCTGACGAGGGTGCCGGCATCCCTGGCCTTGGTCGGCCTGATTGCCTTTGCCCTGCAAATCTACCATGGGCTGTCCGGATACACGGATATGGCCCTTGGTTTGGGTCGCATCTTCGGGTTTTGTTACAGGGAAAACTTTTACTACCCCTATGCCGCTCTGTCCGTAACAGACTTTTGGTCGCGCTGGTATACATCGTTGGTATCTTGGTTTCATCACTATATCTTGAATCCCCTTACTGTTCGAAACAGCAGCCATGACCGCCTGGTTCGCAATACATTTATTATGTGGCTGCTGATAGGGCTCCTGTTTGGGTGTGAGTGGACGTTCCTGATTTGGGGAACCTGGAATTTTATATTCCTCATTTTTGAACGTGTCATTGAATTTGAAAACATGAACATATCCCGTATATTGCGGCGGATTTATGTCATGGTATTCCTGCTGTTGGGCTGGGTATTTTTCCGGGTGGGCGATCTATACCAGTTGGCTGTTTTTATGGGTAATCTTTTTGGCAGAAACGGCAATGGTTTCTTTAGCGGTGCGGCACTTATGCTGATCCGTGAGTATTGGGCTGTCTTTTTAGCAGGCATCGTGTTTTCAACTCCGGTTGCGCCTAAACTGGGAGCGCTGCTCACAAGGAAACAAACTGTGTTAGCCAGGGTTTGTTCTGTTCTCTATCCTTTGCTTATGGTTGCCCTGGTGCTTCTCGTTATCATTATTTTAAACAGAAGCGGCTATGATCCGTTTTTAAACTATAGTCTATTATAATTGGGAGGCATTGTGATGAATTTTTCCCGCCGGGCGCACAGCGCTTTCGCTATTTTGTTCATAACAGTGTTGGCCGTTTTTTCAATCCTTAATTTTGCCACCCGCCTGCCGCTGTTTCAGAGCAAGCTGAGCCAATTGTCCGCAAACAGCGGCTTGGATGATATGATTGATACGGTGGACTATATTGCAAACGCCAGCATGCTGGGAGAAAAAGAACTAATATATGGCCACTCTCTTTTACAAGTCCTTTTGGGCAAGAAAGAAAGCGGCGGCTTTGAGATCATAAAAAGCGATCATGGCGAGTTGGGATATGGCAACTTTTACCCGGTTCTTACGAGGAAGGTAGGGACGTATGCCCTCCGGGTGAGGCGGCTGCAGGATTATGTAAGCAGCAAAGACGGTCATGTTATCTTTATCAACGCAATTGACTTGTTTGACCGGGACAATTCCAGCTACGATGCCTACCTTCCAATCAATGACCAAAATACAATATCCGATGCAATGCTGTACTATTTACAGAGCTACGGAGTCGACTACCTGGACGGCCGTAAGGTGCTAAAAGAATCTTCGTTGCAGCCTGAACAATACAGGTATCATACGGATGTCCATTGGACCGTAGAGGCCAGCTTTGAGGTGTTCGCCAGTTTGACTGCCAAGCTTTCTGACGAATATGGCCTGGATCTGGATCCTGATTCCTTTTATACAAATCCGGATCACTATAAAAGAAGCCTTTTCCCGCAGAGCTATGTGGGATTTTTAGGGCAGCGCGCCGGTGTTCCTTTCTCGGGGAGGGATGATTTCCTTTTTATAGAGCCTGACTTCCGAACCCAATTCACACTGGAATATATACGCGATAACATCGAATATACAGTAACAGGCGATTTCAATGAAGCGCTCATCAATCATTCCTACTGGGACAACGGGTATCTTTATGCGTCCTATCTCAGCGGCCAGACCCCATGGAAAAGGATCACCAATGAGCTATCTCAAACCGGCCCGCGATTTTTGTTCCTATGCGATTCCTTCGCGATGCCGATCATCTCCTTCCTCGCTCCCATGGCAAGTGAAATACATGTAATCTGCCCATTGGCCGACCAGTCAATCGACCTGGAGCAATATGTGTCGGAATATGACTTTGATTTTGTATTTGTGGAATACTATCCGGGAAATATGACAGAGGAGGCTTTTGACTTCTTTATACGCTAAAGTTGGCGTTCAATATCTGTACGGGAGGTTCGCAATGGCGAGAAGGAAGAAAATATGGAAGATGATTCGTATTTTTTTATTTGCGGCGGCTATTGCAGTCATGCATGGTATGGCAAGTCAGAATGCATGTGAAAGTGATACGTTGGAATACAACAAAAATGGGGTGCGGCATCATGGCGCATTGCGCGTGGAAGCAGCCCGGTTGGTGAACCATGCGGGTGAGGCGGTACAATTGCGCGGCATGAGCAGCCACGGACTTCAATGGTATCCTGAATACACAAATTGCAGCGCGCTTGTCACCACGAAAGAATATGGAGCAAACCTATTCCGGGCGGCGATGTATGCCGACAGCAACCTGGGCGGGTACAGCCAGGATGAGGAGAACGCGGCTCATAATAAAATGATCCTGTATCATACGATCAGGAACGCGCTGGCTGCCGATATGTATGTGGTCGCTGATTGGCACCTGCTGGAAGACGAGAATCCGCTGTCTCTGATCGACAAGGCTATCCCATTTTTTGATGAATTGTCGCAATTCTATGCGGATGAACTAGGCGATTTGATTGAGATTCCCACCGATTTTATGAAGTTCGCCAATCATATTATGATAATCCATGTGAGGCATTTCTCGAATAGTTGCATTGTCTATAAGGCTGCGAATAATAACAGATACAGGGTGTCCAGATGCTTCTGACAGGTCATTTAGTTTTGAAAACTGCTTTTCATCTAGACGCAATTCCAGCCGTTTGTTGTACTTTTGCATTGAAAATTCGCTCCTTTTTAGTGTTCAGCAACGGGGGTGTTAGGGGGGATTCCCCCCTAACAAGAGACTTTGTACGTACAAAGTCAATGCTTGCCCGTAACTGTAATTAATCCTTCTTTATCTAATATCGTTCCCATATATATCTACTTTCGCGGTTGGCCTTAATGGGCCAGCCATGTGGAGCGGCAAGTACATATTTCTCAAATCAGGATTTATCTCAAAAAAGGGCAATTTGATATTTTCTCTAACACCAGAATACTGCAATGGGATTAACAAACCATCTCCAAAGACAGGATATTCTATTGACTGTTTAGAAGCAACTTTTTTCTTTATTAAACTCTGTATGTAACTCCTCTCTTGATCAGGATGGAAAAAAATGCTTTTATACGCATTTAGCATAAATAACTTGTTTAGTTCTGTTATTTGACTACTTGAAGTAATGACCACTTTATCCATTTGCTTGGGTATATACATAACATCATCAAAAAGGCATAAACATATTCGAGGAGATAAAGGCACGAATAGCTGTATGCCCATCTGGCCGATGCCATAATCACTATAATAGTTCCTTGATCTAAACATTTGATTATATTTAACAACAGGATTGTCTGAGGTTACAAATCCTGTATTGCTTTCATTTATCAATAATATGAATTGTAAGTCTGATAAAATATTTACTGTTTCAGCCGCCACCTGCATAGCAAGAAGATTAGGGACAGAGTAATTTATTCTTCCACCAAATTTTTTATCTAAAGGCTTTAGCTTAGTCGCAGCGTTGGCTATGTTATTTAGGTGCTTATTATATATGTCTGCCATCTTTAAAGTACGTGCGTCAGACATACAAATAAAAAGCAATAACATAATGTATTCTTCTTCATTTAATTTAAGATCATAAGTTAGAATAATTCGATTGATAATTTCTGCCCATTCTCCCTCATTATCTGCTAATCCATTTTCTATTTCTTCATCCCGACCATATAGGTATTCTCTATAAGCAACACCTCTAATTGAAGCATTAAGGATATGCTTTTGAGCATCAAAAATATACATACCAATATTCTTGCCACTTTGCGAAAAATTGCGAAGATAAAACTGAGGGACAAAATGATGATTCTTTTTCAAAACAACAACCTCGTTAGCATGATAGATAGACTATAAAACATTATACCACAACTTTCTCCTTGGCAAAAACTTTCTCTTTGACAAATAGTTCATCTTAACACAATTTACAAATCGGGTAGGAGGCTGACCATTAGTTGGCCAGCCGACCTCCCACACCACCGTACGTACCGATCGGTATACGGCGGTTCCGAAATTTACACATTGACTTTCTGGTATTGTTCCGCTTTGTCAATGTATTGATGGCGTTGTTTTCAGATATCCATCTCTCAGATTCGGCGCTCCGTCATATCTTTCGTGTTCCGCACTATCCTTTTGACGTAAGCCCTCTTCGGTTTACTGCCTTAATTCCTGAGTTCAGGTATCTTTCGTTTACTCCCATCTCTTCCGGTTCTGCCCTTCGCGCTTTTCAGCGCTACTACGGCTTCTGATGACTCCTCACGGCAAGCTTTACTCCGCGCTTCATATTCAATTCCACGCATCTGTGAGGCCTCCCCGGGTAAGAACACAGTCCTCCGCCCCATTTACAGTACATGGTTCCGTGCAGCTATTGGGCTTTAGTTTCATTGGCAACCTTACCCCCATGCACTGCCTGATGTGATTTCTGTTCATCGGAGCAGGGCTTTGCCTCCGACTTCCTTCAGATTCCACCTCGCGGTGGACACCCTTGGCTTTGGCTAACACTTGCCGCTGCCGGCCGTGTTCTGGACTTTAACCATAAAGACTGCGCCCATGCCGGGCACACCAAAAAGCGCCTTTGATCAGCATTATCAAAGGCGCTCGTATTTCCCTATTCATTGGTTGCGCTGGTTCATATTTTTTCTGCTTGTAGGTCTGGAAGATAGACAATCAATGTATCCACCGTATCAGCTATTTCGCGCCTCGTTGTCAGCGGATATATGGTGTTCTTCCATTGCGTGGACATGGTTTGTTTAGAGCCGTCTCCGCCAAATCAATAGGTTAATCTGTGCATTAGGCCCTCAAAGCCAGCGTACAGGCAGCCTGAAGGACTTTTTGAGAGTGATTTCAAAAAGTCCTTTTTCCTGTGTGGAAACGAGCCTTGAACGAGAAAAGTGCGACTTGAACCTACGCAACCACAATACAGGCAAAAGCGGCGGGTATACCGCCGCTTTTGCTTACCCTGCCGCCGTTTTCGGCTCCATCATATCAACGTATACGAAAGACTGAAATACGTTCCCTTTTGCCTCAGACCTTGCGCCGCTTGGTTTTGCGGCGTCTTTCACTGTGAGCAGCTCTCTCTTTCTGGAGCTGCCCATGTCCTACTATGACATGCTGGACGCCAAGTCCCGGCTGGGCGAGGCGCCCTGGGACAAAGCCATGTTTGAATATGAGTGTGACAATCTTCTGCTGGCTGATTTCCTGAAGGTTGTCCAGCCCGGCCCGCAGCATCTGGAGGAGCTAAACCTTCTGGCTCTGCGGCTAGAACAGGTCAATCAGGATTTCATCAAATATCTTGCTATGTTCGAATGGGAGTGCGGCAATAAATTTACCCCCGTTTATTTTGGTAGTGAGTTCCCAAATCGGCTCACCGGTCTGCTGTCGCTGGGATTGTGTGGGGCCCCTACATTATTGGGGCGCCCCAAATGAAGGAAATTGACTCCTCTCTGGAGCAGTGTGGCGCAGCAATATGGGATAAAGAACCAACTAAATGAGTCAGAAATACAAAAAATTGGATGGGAAATCCATCATTCTCCTGGCAGACTGCATAATCCATCTGGTAAATAGCACGTTTGACAATCAAACGAACAGCACTTTTGAATGGACGACTTGAAAAATCATCAGAAAGGCGATATAATATGGGATAATAGCAAAGGGCAATCCTGGGATAGATTTGTTTCATGGAGGGCAGTATGGGAGAAAATTTACTGGAACAACTGAAGGAAACCGCCGCAGCACTGCCGAAAAAGCAGGCAAAAATCTGCGCGTATATCTTTGAAAACCCGCTAGAGGTTAGCGCCATGACCGCCGCAGAATTTGCTCAGCAGCTGGGGGTGGGTACGGCAACCATTACACGGCTTGTGGGGGCGCTGGGTTTTTCCAACTATCAGGATTTCAAGCGGGCGCTGCGCCGAATGACAGTTTCCAGTGCAAAGGGTTCATACTCCAGCTACTGGGACCAGCGATGGAAGCTACTTGGCACCGG
>Ga0153929_1000423_pt1 | contig 16055 bp, 14 predicted proteins | sample TSNJ013MetaG_FD_104689 | JGI IMG/M metagenome (GOLD analysis project Ga0153929, IMG submission 104689) | Attine ant fungus gardens microbial communities from New Jersey, USA - TSNJ013 MetaG | ecosystem: Host-associated > Fungi > Mycelium > Unclassified | place: USA: New Jersey, Wharton State...
ACGGTAAATTCGATGCGCATTCCGTCGTCATGGTCGGCCGCGCGTTGTCGGCGTACGGCGTCGGGCTGGTCGGACTGATCCTGATCAAGATCCTCACGCCCGGTTTTTACGCGAAGCAGGACATCAAGACGCCGGTGATCATCGGCATCATCGTGTTGATCGCCATTCAGGTCAGCAACCTGATTTTCGTGCCAATCTTCGCGCATGCCGGGTTGACACTTTCGATCGGCCTGGGCGCGTGCGTGAATGCAACGCTGCTGTTTATCGGCTTGAGGAAGCGCGGAATTTACCAACCCTCGCCAGGATGGATGCGCTTCTTCGCGCAACTGCTCGGCGCGTGCCTCGTGCTCGCGGGCGTGATGCATTGGGTGGCCGGCAATTTCGACTGGATCGGCATGCGTGCGGCACCGCTGGAGCGAATCATGCTTCTCGGTGCAAGCCTGGTTGTATTCGGTGCGCTATATTTCGGTATGCTCTCCGCGATGGGCTTTAAATACGCGTATTTCAGAAGGCGAACTCTGTGATGACGACGACGCGCATCCTCGACTATTTCACCTCGCTAGTGGCGGAGGACGACAGTCTGCCGCTCACCGAGGCGGCGTTGTCGCTCGCCCAGGACGCGTATCCGGATCTCGATTTGCAGGGTGTGCTGGCTGAGATCGACGAGCTGGTTTTGCGTGTGCGCCGCCGTATGCCCGAGGACGCCGACATCAAGCAAAAAATCGGCGTGCTGAATCGCTTTTTCTTCCGCGAGCTGGGTTTCACCAGCAATCTCAACGACTACTACGACCCCGATAACAGCCACCTGAACATGGTGCTGAAGCGGCGTCGCGGGATTCCGATTTCGCTGGCCGTCGTGTATCTGGAGATGAGCGAGCAACTGGGTATTCCGGTGCGTGGCGTGTCGTTTCCGGCGCATTTCCTGCTGCGCGTGACCACCCCCGACGGCGATGTGATGCTCGATCCGACTACCGGTGAATCCCTGTCCGAATCGGCCATGGTCGAGATGCTCGAGCCGTATGTGCAGCGAGTGGGCGAGTCCATTGGCAGCGCGCTGCGGATCTTGCTGCAGCCGGCCACGCGGCGGGAAATCATCGGACGAATGCTGCGTAACCTGAAAAGCATTTATCTGCAGACCGAACGCTGGCAGCGGCTGCTTGCCGTACAGCAACGGCTGGTGATCCTGATGCCTGGAAGTGTTGAAGAAGTGCGTGATCGCGGCTTCGCTTACGCGCGCCTGGATTACTTGCGCCCGGCGATGGAAGACCTGCGCCGGTACCTCGATGACCGGCCAGATGCCGAAGACGCAACCGTCGTGGAGACGGAGTTGCATGAGTTGCGTCAGCGTATGCAACACAACGGCGAGTGAGTGGTTTCAGCTTTCTCAGGCGCACGTCTCAAACCCCATTAAAAAACGGCGGCCCATCATTGCGATGGCCGCCGTTTTTCTTGGTGGATGAGCTCATGAGCTGGCCGCTACCAGCCCCGCCGAGCCGACAATTTACTTCGGCTGCATCCGGATCGCGCCGTCCAGGCGAATCACTTCGCCGTTGAGCATGGGGTTGTCGAAGATCTGCTTGACCAGCATGGCGTACTCGCTCGGTTTGCCAAGACGCGAGGGGAACGGCACCATCGCGCCGAGCGCGTCCTGCACTTCCTGCGGCATGCCGAGCAGCATCGGCGTTTCGAAGATGCCCGGAGCAATCGTCATCACACGAATGCCGTTGCGCGACAGGTCGCGCGCGATCGGCAGCGTCATGCCCACCACGCCGCCTTTCGATGCCGCGTAAGCCGCCTGGCCGATCTGGCCATCGTAAGCCGCCACCGACGCCGTGCTCACGATCACACCCCGTTCGCCCGCAGCATTCGGTTCGTTCTTCGACATGGCAGCCGCCGCCAGCCGGATCATGTTGAACGTGCCGATCAGGTTCACGCCGATAGTCTTGGCGAACAGATCGAGCGCATGCGGGCCATCCTTGCCCACCGTCTTCGCGGCCGGCGCGATTCCCGCGCAGTTGACGAGTCCGCGCAAGCTGCCGAGTTGCGTCGCGGCTTCCACGGCGCGCTGGCCGTCTTCCTCGCGGCTCACGTCGCATTTCACGAACACCCCGCCGAGTTCCTTCGCCAGCTTCTCGCCGCCGGCTTCGTTCATGTCGGCGAGTACGACCTTGCCGCCGTGGTCTCGGATAAGCTGCGCGGTGGCCGCGCCGAGGCCCGATGCGCCGCCGGTGACGAGAAAAACGTTGTCCTGGATGTCCATGCTGTGTGCTCCTTGATGAGGGTTATACGTAGAACGTGTTTCGTCCCGAGGATCGCTCAGAACGAAAAACCCGCTCGGCCGATGGAGCGCGAGCGGGTTTCAGAAGGCGTGCTCCGAGCGCCCGGATGTGAGCGCTCAGAACGATCAGGTCAATGCATCGAATACGCGCTTGCGGATTTCATCGACGGTGCCAAGACCCGAGATCCGCCGATACTCCGGCGCTTTCATGCCGTTGTTGTCGCCATGTTTCGACCACGTGTTGTAGTACTCGATCAACGGCTTGGTCTGCGCGACATACACGTCTAGCCGCTTCTTCACGGTCTCTTCCTTGTCGTCGTCGCGCTGGATCAGCGGCTCGCCGGTGATGTCGTCGTGGCCTTCCACTTTCGGCGGATTGAACTTGATGTGATACGTCCGGCCCGAGGCCGCATGCGAGCGCCGCCCGCTCATGCGCTCGATGATGTCCTCGAACGGCACGTCGATCTCAAGCACGTAGTCGATAACAACACCGGCCTGCTTCATGGCGTCGGCTTGGGGGAGCGTGCGCGGGAAACCGTCGAAGAGATAGCCGTTCACGCAGTCCGCGTCCTGCAGGCGTTCTTTCACGAGGTTGATGATGAGCGTGTCCGGCACGAGTTCGCCGGCGTCCATGAAGCGCTTGGCTTCTACGCCGAGCGGCGTGCCTGCTTTCACGGCGGCGCGCAGCATGTCGCCCGTCGAGATCTGCGGGATGCCGAACTTTTCCTTGATGAAGGTGGCCTGGGTGCCCTTGCCGGCGCCGGGGGCGCCCAACAGGATCAAACGCATGGTGATATCTCCGAATCGAATAGAAACCGCTGCGCTGCGAGGCTTATTCTTGCATCCGGTCGCTGTGGCACATCGCTCGGTTGAAGCCGCAAACGAGGCGCGACGAGCCGAATTCAGGAGACGGCGCGGCACCAGTCGACACGGGCGCTCAGGAGCGTTGGCGCTGACCGGAAGGCTCGCGCTACCGATCGATTATGCCACGCATCGTCACAATGGCGACTCGAATCCGCGGCTGGAAAGCCCGGAAAGTCGCGCGCAGCGGGGGTTAACGCGAGTTGATCGGAAGGGGGATGCCGCGCTAGGGCGCGGTGAAAACCGCGCGATATCCCGTCAGGTGAGCCAGTCGGGATGCGATGGAAACCGTGGGGAACAAACGGCGGGCGGACGCAGATCGCCGCGACGCGAAAAGCGTCGACCGCATGCTTCCCGCCCCGTTAAACCGACGTGCCGAACAGCGCGCGGACGCGAGCCAGATCGGTGGGGGTATCGACACCCGGCGGCGGCGCGTCGTTCGTCTTCAGCACTGCGATGCGCTCGCCGTGCCAGAGCGCGCGCAGTTGCTCGAGCGCCTCTGCTTCCTCGATCGGCGCGACGGACAGCGTGGGATAAACCCGCAGGAACTTCGCGCGATACGCATACAACCCGATATGGCGAAGCACATTGGCGGGAACGGGCAGGCGTGTGCCGAGCGCGGCGACATCGGGCCAGTCCTTCTGCCACGCGTCACGCGACCACGGAATCGGCGCGCGCGAAAAATACAGCGCGACGCTCTTCGAATCCAGCACGACTTTCACCACGTTCGGGTTGAAGACATCGGCCGGATCATGGATGGGATGCGCGGCGGTCGCGATCGCACACGACGGGTTCGCCGCCAGATGTACCGCCACGTTGCGCACGAGCGCCGGGTCGATCAAGGGCTCGTCGCCCTGCACGTTGACCACGATGGTGTCGTCGCTCCAGCCGAAATGCGTCGCGACTTCGGCGAGCCGGTCCGTGCCGTTCGGATGATCGGCGCGGGTGAGCAGCGCCTCGAAACCATGTTCCCTCGCCACTTCGACCACACGCGGCGAATCGGTCGCAATCACCACCTGCAGCGCGCCGGACAGACGAGCGCGTTCGGCGACGCGCACGACCATCGGCTTGCCGCCGATATCCGCCAGCGGCTTGTCCGGCAAGCGTGTGGACGCGAGCCGTGCGGGCACGACGGCGATGAAGGGCGGCGCGACCGGAACGTGTGCGTTCATAAAACCTCGATGTAAAGCCTCAGTTCCCGTCGGCAGGTTTCAACGGTTCGACGGGCGTGCCTTCCACGGTCTGACGGGCTTCGTCCGGCAGCATGATGGGAATGCCGTCGCGGATGGGGTAAGCGAGTTTGTCGACGTTGCAGATGAGTTCCTGCGCCGCGCGGTCATACGTAAGCTGGGTCTTGCAAATAGGGCAGACAAGGATTTCAAGCAGGCGTGCGTCCACGAAGTTTCTCCACAACTAATGCGATGAGGCGGGGGCTGAGCACGGCTTCGACTGGAACCACCCAGATCCGTGCGTCACGCCAGGCCCCGAATTTTACTGCATCCTTCTCGGTGATCAGGATCGAATCGGCGTCGATGCCGGAGAAGGGATTGTCACGATAATCGTAGTGGTCCGGGAACGCGCGCGTGGCCGGTACGAGTCCAACGGCACGCAGCGACGCGAAGAACCGTTCCGGCGAGCCGATACCCGCTGCCGCCGCGATCCGTTCGCCCTTGAACGCGCTGAGCGGACGGCGCACCGCGGGGTCGTCGAGGAGCCAGGCGTCGCCGGTGGCCAGGTCCAGCGAAAACGTGTTCGGCCACGGCGGCAACGCGCGGTCATAGGGGCTGTTGATCAGCGTCGCGTCGCGGTGCCGCGACATGGATTCCCGCAGCGGTCCCGCCGGCAGCAGGAAACCGTTGCCGCCCAGACGATCGTCGAAGACCACGAGTTCGAATGCCCGCGCGAGCCGATAGTGCTGCAGGCCGTCGTCGCTCACGATCACATCCACCGACGGATTCGCCTTCAGCAACGCCTGCGCCGCCGCGACGCGATCGGGCGACACCATCACCGGCGCGTGCGTGCGGCGGGCGATCAGCAGGGGTTCATCGCCAACATCCGAGGGCTGGCTGTCGGGCGTCACCCGCGTGGCTTCGTGGATCTTCGCGCCATAACCGCGCGAGACGACGCCCGGCTGAAAGCCGGCGGCGCGCAGTGCTTCGACGAGGGCGATGACCGTCGGCGTCTTGCCGGTGCCGCCCACGGTCACGTTGCCGACGACTACAACCGGCACGCCCACGTTCACTTGCTTGATCCAGCCGAGCGCGAAGAACGCGCGGCGAATGGCCGCGATTAGGCCGAACACGCACGCGAACGGCGTCAGCGACCACGCGACCCAGCCGCGCTTGCGCCACTCGCGGGCGAGGAAATTTTCGATGGGCGGCTTGAAGTCAGACATGGCGCGCCTTGTGGTCAGGAGCGAACGATGCACGCGCTTGGGACGACAGCAACGCAGGGCGGTGTAGCGGCGAGGGGAAGGGCAATGTTCGTGATAACGGCCGGCACCTGTGCATCGGGGCGGATCTCCGAAAATGAGCGAATGGTAAGCAGAGGGTAAGCGGCCGATGGACGACGCAGGGCAATTGTCGCGCCGGCCCTCGAACCCGGCACTCTAGCGCGGCGTTGCCGCAGGCGCCAGTCGAAGGGCAAATCGGACCGCGCCGCCCGGCGCCGAAACACCCTCGGGCGCCGTCCAAAAACGGGTAGCCAGACAGGTAGAAAAGCGGACCGACAAACGGGTAGATTCGATGCTCCATTTTGGACACAAAGCGCCTGTGGATAACTCTGTGAACAACTTGGGCTGCTGCGGCCTGAAATCGGCTTCTGGAAAGACTTGCATCGGTCTTTTAAATATTTTTAGACATAAAACATAATAAAAACAATGACTTAGGCGGTGTACATTAGGATTTCATGCGCGTTTCCGTTAGTTTCCGGTAACTTGTGCTTTGTGGACACTTGCTTCACTTCGGACGCTGATTGGTCTATCGTCCATGCCTTGTTCATTGGCCGTGCAGCGTTGCCCGGATGCCCCTTTGCCTGGCTTCAGTCCAGCGTGTTTTCAAGCTTGTTTTTCACCCCAACCGACCCCCTTTTCCTTCGATGAGCTCCGATCCTTTCGCTTCATCCGGTTCATCCGGTTTATCCGGCGGCGCCGATGCCGTTATCCCCGTCTCGGCGCTCAACCGGGCGATCGGGTCGATGCTCGAACGCTCGTTCCCGCTGGTCTGGGTATCGGGTGAAGTATCGAATTTTACGAAAGCGGCGAGCGGTCACTGGTACTTTTCGATCAAGGACGCGCAGGCGCAGATGCGCTGCGTGATGTTCCGCGGCCGGGCGCAGTACGCCGAGTTCACGCCGCGAGAGGGGGACCGGATCGAGGTCCGCGGGCTGGTGACGATGTACGAGCCGCGCGGCGAGTTGCAACTCGGCGTGGAAGCGGTGCGCCGGACGGGCCAGGGACGGTTATACGAAGCCTTCCTGAAGCTGAAGGCGAAACTCGAAGCCGAAGGCCTGTTCGCCGCTGAGCGCAAGCGTGCGTTGCCGCAGCATCCGCGCGCAATCGGCATTGTGACGTCGTTGCAGGCGGCGGCGTTGCGCGACGTGCTCACCACGCTCTCGCGGCGCGCGCCGCACGTGCCGGTGATCGTGTATCCGGCGCCGGTGCAGGGCGCGGGCGTGGCCGCGAAGCTCGCTGCAATGGTCGATGAGGCCAGCGCACGCCGCGAGGTCGACGTGTTGATCGTGTGTCGCGGAGGCGGTTCGATCGAAGATCTGTGGGCGTTCAACGAGGAAGTGCTTGCCCGCGCGATAGCCGAAAGTGCGATGCCGGTTGTCAGCGGCGTAGGTCACGAGACGGATTTCACCATCGCCGATTTCGCCGCCGATGTCCGCGCGCCCACGCCGACCGCCGCCGCCGAACTTGTCAGTCCGCAGCGCGCGTTGCTGCTGCGCGATCTCGATCATCGGCATGCGACGCTGGCGCGCGGCTTTGGCCGGATGATGGAACGGCGCGCGCAGCAACTCGACTGGCTGGCGCGCCGGCTGGTCAGCCCGGCCGAGCGGCTGGAACGTCAGCGCACGCACTTGCGGCAACTGGCGGTGCGGCTGGCGTCGGCCGGCGCGCGTCCGGTCCGCGATGCCCGTGCGCGTTTTGCGCTCGTGCAAATGCGCTGGCAACGCTGGCGTCCGGATCTTGCTGCCGAGCGGGAACATCTGATGCGTCTTGCACAACGCCTGAGTGTTTCGCAAGGGCGCCGGCATGAGCGGGCAGAGGCCCGGGTGTCGGAGTTATCGGCGAGGTTGCAGGTGTTGAGCCCGCAACGCACGCTCGAGCGCGGCTACGCGGCTTTGATCGATACGCAATCCGGACGCGCCGTGCGCGCGCCAAACGCGTTGAAGCCAAAACGGCCGTTGACCGTGCATCTGGCGGAAGGATCGGCGGATATCTTGCTGGCCGATATCCAGCCCCGCCTCTCCGATGAATTCTGACGCCGGCGGCGGTGTGCACCGGATGCTGCTTTCATACGATGCAGAGAAGGTGTTTTACAAGACTGGCACGGGTGCTTGAAAGCCCGTATTTTTGACGGCTTAGAAGGAAGGTTCGAGCATTTTTTACGCCGCTGTTAAAGCTTCGTAATTGATACTGCTCATAAAAACCCGCAATTTGCGGGGTTATCCCAACTCGCCTACAATCGAGTGCTCCATTGCTTCACTCCTCACGTCCCCCAAAATCATCATAGAAGGAAGCTCGCACCATGGAACATACCCTCCCGCCGTTGCCGTTCGACAAGAACGCGCTCGCTCCGAACATGTCGGAAGAAACGCTTGAGTATCACTATGGCAAGCATCATCAAACCTATGTGACGAACCTGAACAAGCTGATTCCGGGTACCGAATTCGAAAACCTGTCGCTCGAAGAGATCGTCAAGAAGGCGTCGGGCGGCGTGTTCAACAACGCAGCCCAGGTCTGGAACCACACGTTCTTCTGGAACAGCCTGTCGCCCAAGGGTGGCGGTGCTCCGACCGGCGCGCTCGGCGACGCAATCAACGCAAAATACGGCTCCTTCGACAAATTCAAGGAAGAGTTCGCGAAGGTCGCAACCGGCACGTTCGGTTCGGGCTGGACGTGGCTCGTGAAGAAGACGGATGGTTCGCTCGACATCGTGTCGACGAGCAATGCCGCGACCCCGCTGACCACCGACGCGAAGGCGCTGCTGACCATCGACGTATGGGAACACGCGTATTACATCGACTATCGCAATGCGCGCCCGAAGTTCATCGAAGCGTTCTGGAACATTGCGAACTGGGACTTTGCGTCGAAGAACTTCGGCGCTTGAGGTTTCTGAAGCGTGACAATATAGTTCGGAAAGTGCGATAAAGATTGGAATTTCCGGACCCGCGTTGCAATAAAGTTTGGAACCGGTAGTAAAAGTGAAAGCCCTCTCTTGAGGGCTTTCGTTTTTTCGCGTGGGACAGCTTGATTCAATCAAGCGGCGCTTCCAGCGTGTCTCGAACAATGACAGCACTTGCGCCCAATGATGGCACGTACCCCGGCTGATTCGGGCGGTCGTTTCTTGGCGTGCCTTGCCTGCAACTGTGAACGAAAGCACGAACGCGATCAGTCCATAGGCGGCCGGTTTATGCCTTTCGGATATCTATGGCGATCAACGAGGGCCGCGTGAAAGTCTTTGTCTTTGTCTTTGCTGCTGCGCGCGCCTTCATCGTCCGCTATCGAATTGTCGGCGAGCTTTTCCGCGACTCGCTCAGTTCCGAGCACGCGCGCGCACAGGGTGAACGGCACCGGAGAGCGATTGCAGAGGTGCCGCTTGCCGTCGCCCGCCGGCTTGATGTACGGCTCGACCGACCTGAAGGCATCAAGCTCGCCGTCAAGCAATCCATGCTGCCTTTGCGCGAGAGCTTCCTGCCAATTCGCCAATCGCTCACCGGATGTCAGCGACATTCCGGCGGGCAGCGGCCATTCCCATGAATGCACCGGCAACGAAATGCCTTCTTGCGCGAAGCGTCCAGCAATTCGCTCATAGACGTCGCTGTCGAAGGGAATGGGGAAGTGTTCGAGGCGCCGCTTTCGCTGTTCCTCTCGCTTGGGAAAAGCCAGAGCGTCGGCGACCGCCTCCCTGCACTGCGCGAGCGTAAACGTCGCTGGCGGGTTAGCTGCCTTTTTGATGCTCAGGTGGATGCAACGGACAAACTGGCTGAAATTATCGTGCTTGATCATGACCAACTCCGAAATATCTGTAATCCCCCCAGAGATATCGAGTCATCGGACATGGCACAACATTTATAAATGTTGCAACAAAGGCGGTAATCAGAAAAGCAGGCGATTTAGGCTGGGGGCCCCGGGTTCGCCACGAGGACTCTGCGAGCGACCTGCGCTTCGCGAACCTTCTAACCCGGCGACAACGATAGATCAAAATGGCGGATTACGCAATATGAGACAGCACGCCGGTCGGGTCAGGACCGGTTGGCGGACCACTGTGCCATTTCTTCCGCAATGAACTTGGCCAGCGGCCGGATTTCACCTTTCACGCTCGCCTGCTCGAGCGCTGTCATATACTCGTCTCGCCGCTTCACCCGAACCACCGTCCACGGATAGCCGCCTGACGCCAGCAGCACGTTCATCAGGAACCGCCCGATCCGACCGTTCCCATCGAAGTAGGGGTGGATGAACACGAAGAGGTGGTGCCCGACAACCGCGCGCACCGCGGGATGAGGCTCCTCCCTGATCAGGTCGACCAACGTCTCGATGCTGTCCAGAAGCGCGTCGCGAGGGACCGGCGTATGCATTGAATTGCGAATGAAGATCGGTCCCGTCCGGTAGCCGGCGAGTTGATGCGCCTCAAGAATGCCTGCCTTGACCGACGGGCTGAAGAGTTCCGCGTACCACGTGTGATGATCCTGCTCGACGACTTCGCCTACGTTCTCGCCTGAAAACAGGCGCTCGATGCTGCTCTTGACCTCCCGGAATGCCAGGAAGTAACCGCGCGCCGCCAGTGTGTCCTTGAGCTTTTTGTGTTCAGCGTCTCCGTCCGGATCCCAGTCGCCGCGCGCCACGCGCCCGATTAGATCGTCCGTCACCTGGTACCCTTCAATGGACAGCGAGTTATAGGCGTCCGAGACATAGCGCTCGTCGACCTGCGCCAGATAGCCGTTGGCGTCCTGCCCGATGCCCGGCGGCGCGGGAAACTCCTCAATCACTGCCTCGCGCCAGCGGGCCCACATGGACTGCAGGCGAAGGACGTACGGCGAACGTTGCCGGCTCGGCAGAAGCGACGGCTCCTCGCGCTCGAACGGGTTGACGGGCTTCACCGTCATACCCTCCGCAGCGAAGCTGTCGACGATGCGTTTGGCCTCCTGCGGCCGCTTCATGAATGTGAATGCGCCGGCCAAGCGCGCCGCCGCCGACACCTTGCCGCCGTCGGCCAGAAGGGTAGTCAGGACCTCGCTCGCGCTGCGCACCAGCGACAGCGCGATCTCCGCGTCTGCCGAGTTGTTCACGAAAAACTGCGGTCCGACCAGACACAGCGCCTCGGCCACCGGCCAGACCTGAAGTCCACGGACCTCGACGCGCGACCTGGGCACCCGCTTTTCGTCCGGATAAACGAGCAGCGAGGTGCTGGCCGGCAGGCTCAGCACAGTCGAGCCGCCGTCCTTGATGACCGCGGTAACTTGCCCCGGAATGGTGGTGTTGCCGGTGTGGAGCAGCAACGATGCCTCGGGGTTCAGGCAGTAACGTTTGTCAAACCGCTTGCCGAGATACCGTGCAATAAATGCCCAATATGTCGCGTACCAGATCGTTGATTCGCCGTCCCTGTCCGCCGGGTTGCTGCAGAAATACCAGCCTTTCATTACCGATCGGATGAAGCCCGTATCGACCAGCAGAGCGCGCTGCGCCTCGGTGAGATCGGTGTTCTTCACGACGCCGTGATGCTTGTCCTGCAACTTCTTCAGCGCCTTGAGCGCCCCGACGAGTTTCGCCGGCGGTTTGCCGTTGGATGGGGTACCCATAGGTGATTTCGTAGATGGATGTGGCTGGGTAAGGGGGCAATCGCGCGCCAGAATTTACTCTGACTTGCTCAGCAATTCTACTATGACTTACCGCCTGATTTTACTCTGACTTACTTGGCAAACGTACTATGCCATTCGATTGGTACCTTTTTATAAACACATGATACAACGCGTTTTTTTGACTTAAAACTTACTCGAACTCACCCATTTCAAAAGAGGTTTTGCGTGAACAAATGGCTGCTCCAGAAGGCTGGAGTTTTTTGACGCTTTTTCATGCTGCCTAGCCCTGACCCGGCATGGTGCGCCGCAAGCCGCGCGACATGCCGCGCCGCAAGCCGCGCGACATGCCGCGCCGCCGGCCGCCACGCCACCAACCAGAAGAGCGAGTTTTTTCGGATTTGTCCGACTCCAGAGACGGCGCGCGCCATGTACCGTTTCTTATCCGCCCGACGAGAAGGACTTGCAAATGATGCATTCAAACGAGCAGCGCGCGATCGGCAGCAGCCTGGCCGCTTATTGTCAATGCCACTCCGGACGACACGGCGCTCGCTACCTTGACGACGCTGCGCAATGAGTTGACAGGAAAATCCTGTTGGATGACTCCAACGCTACGACTCGCCTCCCGAACGGCATGCCGGGAGGGTTGCTTTATCCTGGAAGCAGCCTTGCTGAACAACACCAGTCGGCCTTGCCTGACACGCACGTCGTGGAAGCGCTAAAAACGATGTTGTTTAGCGTCATGGCGACGCCGCAAAGTTTGTCAACGCCCGCTCAAGCATTTTTGAGCGGCAACGACAATGAAGCCAAGATGCAGGTGCTGAAGCTGCTGTTGGACCTGGGTTGGCAAAGCGACTGGATCGTCGACCTGGGCGAGATCGAATCAGCGCGAGCGACGGAAGCGCTAATCCGATGGTCGCGTTCCTAATCAACGCGCAGGGGTGCAAACCATTTGCAAGACGCCGACCGAGCAGTTTCTCCAATGTCGGATCGGCCACGTCGAACCAAAGACAATGCGTGACGTTCTCGCCTCTGTTCTGAAACGTTGAAGATGTCGTAACTGGCGAAACGGCGTCGTAAGCCCGGTTGGTCGGTATGCCCACGAACTAAGCAATCGATTCGACCGACGGGGCAGTTAGGCACCGACACGATGGCCGAATCCAGCATGGTATTTATCAATCAGCATGGTCGCGCGCCGACTAACGACCGTCGGAATGGCCAGTCACCGGCGACAGACACCTTACCGGCGGGAACCTGGGAATCGGTAATTCGTTAGGTTTTTCAGGATGCCGTGCGCGACGCGGTTGCCATGCGAGACGATAGGCGTTCATACACCAAACCCGCGCGTATCGATATCTTCGAGACGTCCCTTTCTGCTCAGCTTACGGCCATTGAATGCCGGTTGATCTGGAGGTCCGAAATGGGTCCAGGCCGTGTCAAAACGCACGCCGCTTTGGCCCAGTGCAAAATTCGGCTTGTCAGAACGCTCTATACCGGCCTCGCGGCACCTTGCGAGGGGTAAAGCGACCCCCTAAAACCTGGTGATTTTGAGTTTTGACACGACCGGTCGACTACGGGCATTCGAACCGCTCGGACGCGACGAGTCACAAAAGTCTGGAAGCCAACACAACGTCGAGTGAGAAGGCGCCTGCCGACTCGCCTCGAAGCAAGCGATGCTGTCCAGGCGCGAAAATGGCTCGCCGATAAAGGTTTTTTGCGTCGTTTTCCTGAAGGGTTTCTGTCGCGTTTATGCAGATTAAGACGGGCATACGCGATCTTCGTTTGCCGTAACAAACCAACTTCTAAGGCACGGCTATAGGACGTGTGACGCGGACGTGTGACGCGCGTTTTCCGGAGACGGAAGCGGCCAAAAATTGTCGTATTGATTCATAAAATCCTTTTAAATTCAATCCATTAGGAGCGGTTCAAGCCTGCTTGCTCGTACCAGTAAGATTCTCGCTAAGCTTGATTGTAAGGTTAAAGTGCCTTACACTAAGTTTTTCGCGAGGTCGTAATGAGTACGCTAACCGTGACATCAAAAGGGCAGGTCACCCTACGCAAGGATGTTCTAGACCATTTGGGCGTTCAACCAGGGCAGCGGATTTCGGTTGATAAGCTGCCAGACGGCAGAGTGGTGGTCAGCGCCGAGCACGCCAGCGAGCCAATCAGCGCGGTTTTTAACCTGCTCAAAAGAGACAACCGGCCCGTGCTGTCGATCGACGACATGAATGACCTGGCTGCGAAAGGGTGGGCTGGCAAGCGATGAAGATTACCGCCGATACGAATGTCCTGGTGCGCGCAATGATCGGCGACGATGAGCAGCAAGGTGCGCTCGCGCAAGCGGAGCTCGCGGCGGCCGAACTGGTCGCGATTGCACTGCCGTCGTTATGTGAGCTGGTGTGGGTCCTCTCGCAGGGTTACAAAGTCGCGTCCAATGAGATTGCCGATGCTGTCCGGCGCCTGACCAATGCCGCCAATGTGGTGGTGAATCGTCCCGCAGTCGAAGCCGGGCTTGCACTGTTGGATGGGGGGGGCGACTTCGCCGATGGCGTGATTGCGTACGAGGGGCGATGGCTGGGTGGCGAAACGTTCGTGTCATTCGACAAGAAGGCGGTCAAGCGCCTGACAGCCCAGAGCAAGGCAGCGCGTCTGCTCGCATGAGAGGCAAGGGATCAGTCAACGCTTCGACGGCTTGATCCTGGTCCTTGGAACCTGCCGCCGACACTCAGCCGGACCTAATTGACATCAAAAGAAGCGGCCAGGGCGCCGACCGCCTTATCTGATAAATTGTTATCAGATAAGGTTTTAATGCCTAAAATAGCGGGTATCGTCCATCGCGTCTGTCCGTTGCTCGTAATCATCTGCTTTAAGAGCGCGTCGACCGAGAGAGGAGGGCGGTATCGCCAATCAAGTCCAACAGCTCGCGCTGCTACCGCCGCGTACCTACACGCGCATTGATTTCACCGCGTTGCGCGCGTTCGTGCAGCGCATCGACGCAGGCGTCATCGCCCGCCGTTACTGATCCGGACACGACCCCGCACGCGGCGACGCCGGAGACGCTGGCGCGCTATCTGCGCACCATGCTCGATGACCTGGTGCAGCTCGCGCTGCGCAACGGCTCCGCCGCGCTCGCGTCGCACCTGAAAGCATCGATCAAACAGCACGGCAGCGCGAAGCTGACGGCGGTGACCTTGCGCATGGTCGAGCAGGCGTCGACCATGGCGGCCGCGGCCCCGTCGCTGGATCACCAGGTGGGTCTGTGGTTCCGGCCGCTGGTGACCAAACGACTGGTCGGGGAGGGGATCGACACTCTCGGTGAGCTGGTTGACTTCTGCAATTCGCACGGCGGCAGTTGGTGGCGCTCGACGCCGCGCATCGGTCCGCAGCGTGCGCGCGTGATCGTTGCCTGGCTGCGCCGGCACGAGAACGATCTGGGCAAGCGCATTGAGGCGGATGTCGATGCCCAAGCGCTCGCGCCGGCCGTGGGTCTGGGTAATGTTGTGGTGATCGGCGGGTCGATTGATGCACCGCAGTTGGCGCCGTTCGAGCGGCTCGCGATTCCAACGGCGCTCTCCGGCGAACAGGGCACCAACCGAGGCCGGGATTTTCCGTTCATTCGGGCAGAACACGATCTGGCGGCGGTGCACGCCTATCTGAATCGCTATCGCGACCGGCCCCCGACCTTGCGCGTCTACACCCGCGAGCTCGAGCGACTGGTGTTGTGGCTGGTGATCGTGCGGGGTGTCGCGCTCTCGTCGATGACGGTGGAAGACTGCGAGGCGTACAAGGACTTCCTGAAAAGTCCGACTTCGACGTTCGTGGGTCCGAAGCGGCCGCGCTCAAGCGGCCGGTGGCGACCCTTCACCCCCGAGGGATTGTCGCCCGAGAGTCAAGCGTACGCGGTGCGCGCGATTCGGGCGGCGTTCGCGTGGCTCACGACCGTGCGCTATCTCGCCGGCAATCCGTGGAGCGCGGTGACGGACCCGGCGACGCTCACGCGCGAGGTCGAGGTGCAGGTCGAGCGGGCGCTGTCCGCCGATCTGTGGACAACGCTACGGGCAGAACTCGACGCTCGGTGTGGCGGAGAGGAGCTCGGCGGACTGACACCAAGCGACGAAGAGGCGCGCCAGTGGCGCACCGCGCGGGCAGCGATTTTATTGATGGGCGACTCGGGTCTGCGGCGCGACGAAGCGGCCCACGCCCGGCGCGAAAACCTGAGCATGGCCGTCGTGACATCGGGCGGGCCTGCCAAAACTTCCGCCAAAGGGTCGACCAGGTCGTCCCCGACAGCCTTGGCAAGTAAGGCGGCACCCACACAAACAGGCGCGACGGTTTGGGCCTTGACCATCGTCGGCAAACGCCGCAAACAGCGCACGGTCCCCGTGAGCGCAGCCGCGGTTGCCGACTTGCGTGGACACTGGGCCAATCGGGAAAAAGACTTCGATGCGCCGGCGGTCGCGGCTCCCCTGATCGCGCCGGTCGTGATCAACGGCACCGAGGCGTCGCTCGCCAAGCATGACGGCGGCACGGACGGAACGAGCGAGGCACCGTATTCGGCCGACGCACTCGCGCGCCTGGTGCGCGAAGCAGTGCGACGCATCGCAAGTGATCTGTTGTCCGAGGGCGCGCTGTCCTACGATGCGCACGCAAAATTACTCGCGACCTCGGCTCACGCGTTCCGACACATACCTTTGGTACTCGGGCAGTTGCCCGGGACATGCCCATCGACGTGGTTCAGCGCATCCTCGGTCACGCCTCGTTGCAGACCACGTCGATCTATTAGCTACCGTGGATCGTTATGTAGAGTCACCGTGGCAAACGCTTTGTGGGCAAGGCGTCAGCGTTGGCTTACTGCACATAAAGTTTCATGATGAGAGTCCTAGCGGCCATCGGGGCC
>Ga0153929_1000424_pt1 | contig 16018 bp, 14 predicted proteins | sample TSNJ013MetaG_FD_104689 | JGI IMG/M metagenome (GOLD analysis project Ga0153929, IMG submission 104689) | Attine ant fungus gardens microbial communities from New Jersey, USA - TSNJ013 MetaG | ecosystem: Host-associated > Fungi > Mycelium > Unclassified | place: USA: New Jersey, Wharton State...
TAGTGTACTGTATCATTCACCTTTAGTAAAACAGTGCTTCATATTTTGTCAGCCTGCAAGGCGGAAGAAGGAGGCGTAGCGGTGGCTACGTCGACTGATGACAACGCCGCAGATGGCAAAATAGGGAGTGCGGTTTTGCTAATTGTGAGTGATACAGTACACTAGTACCAATATGACTTCTTACCGTTCCATCAATGCTTCGTTCTCCCAAATGATCCAGTAATTTTTCTTTATACCAGATATTACTCTGCATGAGGCAGTCTTTTATTTGACTGACTTCTGCCATAGACCAACCCATGTAAACAGATTTTTTAGACTCAAACATTTTATTCCTCCTATTTATGGTAAATGGGTTCTTGCTCATCAATGGGTGTTTTTAGTTTATATAGAAGTTTTGGAAGAGGGACGCCGGGAACGACCGCCTAAGGAGCCCGGTTCGCATAAGAAGTTTGGCGGTGGTTCCCAGCGTCATATTTTCACTCAACTACTATATATTAGCATTATAACATATCTTTTAGTAGAATCAAATATTAACCTCAGCATTAATAAATGTTCGCTGTAGTACTAGGCAGAGGAAGGAAGCGGAGTGGTTTCTCCGCTTCCTGACGGCAACAACGCACATGGAGAAGAGCGAACAGGAGAACTCGGAACTCGTCAAAAGGCTCGAGGAGAGCTTACAAATGAAGTTGGAGAATATCTTGGAAAGCAATCAAATAGTAGAGAATGCGATAAAGGCAGAAATCTAAAAGTACACAGGGGAAATGGAAGAAGCCGCTAAGCAGCAAATTAAGAGCTTTGATCAGATGTTTACAGGGATTCAAAAAGCGACAAAAAAATATACGGATTTACTCATTACTCTGAATTTAAAGAGGATACAAAATCCTGTTCAGAAATAGATAGGGTTTTCAAAAGGTCTTCACTCTTTTTAGATTCTTTAAAATCGTTGGCTAAATGGAAGGAGTCATTAAACAAATCTTTGATAAGGGGGGTGTTGTTTTGTTGTTTTTTTTCTTTTAACTGAAATAAATCAACAATTTTATGACTATCAAAGATTTCGGCTAAATAGCTGAATGTACAGTATTCCATGTCTTGTTTTTTCAAACTTTCCTCCTTCTGGTTCCTGTCTGTGTACCATTATAGCATGATTATTGAAGTATAATCAAGAAAAAAATGTGCCCAATTAGGAACAAAAATGGAGGTGCAGTATGACAATGATTTTGCAGGATGCAAACTTCGGTAAAAACTTACTAAAATTAAGAAAAGCTAGTGGATTATCACAATATGAATTAGCTGCAAAAATGCAGTTAATGGGAAGCAATATGTCTAGGTCTACCTATGCCAAGATAGAACTTGGTGAACGAAATATAAAGGTTACGGATTTAGTGGTGCTACAAAAGATATTTAAAGTTGATTTTGCTCATTTTTTTGAAGATATAGGAACAATGTAGCATTTAAAGTGATAGTTAATTTTAATATTGGCTGGATGATTTAGATGGAGGTGAAAAGTAATGAGTTCGAATAATCCTATGCTATTAAATCGTTTTTTTTCTAGAAGTACTTTTCGCCATTTGATCGACAGAGAAAATGATAAAACATATACGTCAGTTATCCGAAGGTATATTGATTCAGATATAAATAAAAGTAACGCTGAATTAATAAGTGAAATATATTGCAAACTTGAAAATAATTATAGAAATGAGTATTTTTATAAAAATACTTTATTAAACAAATTACTTTTAGGAGTTCATAGTATTAATACTACTACAGCACTCACGGAAATTCCAATCGCAAAGTCCAAAGCAGACTTTGTATTAATAAATGGTAAAGCAGTAGTTTATGAGATTAAAACTGAATTAGATAACTTTGATAGACTGCATAGTCAAATCGATGATTATTATAAAGCATTTGATTATGTTGCTGTAGTAACATGTATGGAACAAGTAAAAGCGTTAGAAAAGAAAATCGAATTGCTTAGAAAGCCTGTTGGAATATATGTTTTAAAACAAAATGGTCGTTTAAGTACAATAAAAAAACCAGAAAAATATGATAAAGAAATAAATCCAGAAATAATATTTAAAATATTGAGAAAGGTAGAATATGAAAATATTATACTAGAAGAATTCGGTACTCTTCCAGAAGTATCACAATTTCAGTATTATAGTGCTTGCAAAGATATATTTTTAAAAATAAATAGTGAAAAAATGTATGCTATGTTTATGAACGAACTGAAAAGAAGGAATCATATAGTAATGGAGTTATTTCAAAATATACCTTACGAACTAAAGTTTTTATCTTATTTCATGGATTTAAAAGAAAATGAATATCTAAAACTTAATAATTTTTTAGATAAACAATATGGAGGTGTCTAATGTATTTTCCGATATTAAGAGGTAGGCAGTTTGAGCTAATAGCCATCAGAGAATTGAGCAAAGAAGGTTTATTAAGTAAAAAGATTATTCCAATTATTGAACCAGTAAAACTTTCATCTACATTAAGTAAAACAATTAGTATGTATGGAAGTAAAGGGCAGCCATTAGCGTTAATATATAATCCTTTAGTAGGTACATTTGATTCCGATCTTGACGATGAGAAAAATAGAAGCTTGGTAGAAGCTTTTAATAATGAGATATCTGCAAATGATAATTTATTGTATGTTTTTCGACTGAATTTAGAATCCCAAAAAGAAATAGTAAATTTTATTGCTAAATATAGTGATAGAATGATGACGATTTGTAGCGATAAAGATGCAATTCCTTTATATACAAATGAAATTGAAGAAATTGATAGCAAATATAACTTAATTCCAGACGAAAGTGGATTTCGCCGAAAAATCCGTAAGAATCGAGTGATGTTGGATGATAAATTCACCAAAATGGCTCGTAATACTGATTATGCAAAGAAAGAAGACGAACCATTTTCAGAAGATCATTTATTTTATCTAGATGATGGGTATGTTGGATTTGCTGACTATTCAATGGTAGGTGATGAATATAGTGATTCGGGATTCGCGCCATATGCAGTTGCCATACATATTGTATATTTTGCGAATGATAAAAGCTTGCGTATTAAACATTTTGTTTCAGACACTAACGATGACATAAAAGATCCAGCTGGAAAGTTCAAAGAAGCAGTAGAAAAGTTGGTTGAGTGGAATAAAATTCAAAAGTTGGATACTAAAGCAATAAAAGAATTTGAAGATTTGTATTATCGTGAAGCATATCCGGGATTAGGAACTGTGAAAAAACTATCAATAATGCATCATATTGAATTGATGGGAAGATTTTTAGATGAGGAGTAGATATGATTTTTTGCGAAAGATGCTTTTATGATGAGGAGATTGTCTCTATTATCCGAAATTATGAAATACAGGGAGAATGCCAAATTTGTAAGAGTAAGGATGTATATACATATGATACAGACAGATTTGATGAGTTAAGCGGGTTGTTTGATGAATTAGTAAGTATATTTACACCCAGTAGATTATTACCAGATTGTTTTCCACGAGCAGAAATGAAATTAATAAAAAGTGAATTGTTAGAAAATTGGAATATTTTCAAAAGTTGTTCTGAAGCTGATGTTTATAAGATAATAACAAGTATATGTAAAGATAAGTATCAATATATGCCAGAGCTATTTGATCAGCCAATAGGATTAGAGCCATTATATGATGAAGAATATTTAAATGAACACTCCCTACTTAAGACACCTACTTGGAAATCTTTTGTAAATGCTTTGAAGAACCAAAATCGTTTTCATACTAACTATATTAATTTAGAAATACTTGAAAAATTTTGCTCTTATATTAGAAAGCCCTACAAGAAAGGAAGTCGTTTTTATAGGAGCAGAATTTCTTCGGAAAAGGGATTGATGCTCTCAGAAATGGGTGCGCCCCCTTCTGGTAAAGCATCTGAAGGGCGAGCAAATGCATTAGGGATTAGTTGCTTATATTTGAGTGATAGTGTTGAGACTACAATCCATGAGGTTAGAGCTAGCGCTTTTGATTATGTTACGGTAGGAACTTTTGAATTGCAAAAGGATATAGTATTGGTAGACTTAAAGCGCATTAATAAAATAAATCCATTTGTCGGTGAATTGGATTTTATGGAACACGCAATAAACAAGGAACATTTAATGAAAATAAATGAAGAGCTAGGTAAAACGTTGCGAAGAAGTGATAGTACTTTGGATTATTTGCCAACACAATATATATCTGATTTCATAAAGAGCATAAAGTATAATGGTGAAACAGAATATGCGGGAGTAGAATATAATAGTGTAATGAATGCGGGTGGAAATAATACGGCAATATTTGATCCTTCTTTGTTTGAGTGTGTAGAGGTGTGTACATATAGAATTAATGATATAGCATATCATAAACGAAAAATAGATTGTTAAAAATTGGTAGATATTACACAAAAGATTAGATGATGGTATAGAGCGTTTACGAGTGATCCGGAATTTAGAAAACAGGTTTGGGATAATGTGAAAACCAAATTTGGGGATGAAGTCTTTGATTATCATATAGACAAAGAGAATATTTTGGGACGTATCGATATTGAATAGCTCTTATTGTTTGTCTATGTTAAAATTATATTATTGGGAAAATATAGAAAAAGTTAAGCGCAAGCTTGAGTTAATGCTGATTCTCATTAAATAGGCGTGATAAAAAACTATATATTACTTGTGTTTAGTTGTTGATATTGTAACAAATGTGGAGGCTGGAATTATGAGCAAAATACCTGTTTTTGTTTCTTGTCCGTCGAATTTGAATGACGAACAGGAAAGAAAGAGAAAAGTTATTATTGATTTATTAAAGGAATTACAAATGAAGCCACGAGCATTAGGAAGAAGTGATTATCCAAAAGATTATCCTCTTAATCATGCGCTTTTAAAAGTATGGATTTGATTTGCACAGTACTTTTAAAATATGCACCCCTCAGCATTTCACGCAACGTACCAAAACGGACAAAACCTCCCATCTGGTTGATTGTAGTATCATACCAAATGGGAGATTCCTTTATACTACGGTATTTGTTCCATCGTTTTATTTCTTAACTTTTGCGTATTCCACTGCTGAATAAGTTCCGCGCACTTTCTTTTTGCCTGCCATCCTGTAAGCGCGTACTTTATAATAATAAGTTTTGTTTTTCACAAGCCCGGTATTGATATAGGCAGTTGGCTTTTCTTTTTTAATGGTCTTTATTATCTTATACTTTCCATCCTTTTTAGTCGCCCGGTAAATTTCATATCCACTGGCTCCTTTGACCTTCTTCCATACAAGCTTTATTCTTTTTCCTGAAAGATTTTTTACTGGTAAAAGCTTCACTTTTGAAGGTATCGGTATTCCTGATTTAATGTCAGAATAATCACTATATACATTCTTTCCATCTATTATATTATAAGCCCGGACCTTGTAATAGTAGGTCTTTCCTGCTTTCAGGTTATTATTAATATAAGAAACTACATTTTGGCCATTAATCGTTTTAACCCTTTTGTAACTGCCGTTTTTACTCGTGGCTCGCCAGAGTTCGTACCCACTTGCACCAGAAACTTTTTTCCAGGTAATTTTCAGTTTATTATAGCCAGCTGATGCTGCTTTAGAAATAACAGGAGCGGAAAGTATCGGTATGGGTTTTTTCTTCAGTCCTTTCTTCGCTGATTCCAATTCTTTAATAGCCGTTTCCAGTTCAGCTTTTGTTGCCTCTTTATTATTCAACACAGTCTTTGCCTTCTCATATACTTTATAATATACATTCCAGCTGTCTGCCGTATAATCAGACATTTTAAGTGTTTCGCATTCTTTCAGAACTTTTGCCAATTCTGTTTTCATCTTTTCTATCTCTTTATCTGTATCTGTTTCTGTTTCTGTCTCTGTTTCCGTTTCTGTCTCTGTTTCCGTTTCTGTCTCTGTTTCCGTTTCTGTCTCTGTTTCCGTTTCTGTTTCCTTTTCACCTGTATCTTCAACGGTGACCGCCGCAAGGCCCATATTTCCTCTATATCCATCATATGCACGAGCCGGTACCATTCTAACTGTGAGCTCTTGCGGAGTGTCTAAATGACATTGTATGGTTATTTTTCTGTATTCTGACGATCCCAGGGCTGACTTGAGACTTTCATATTTTTCTACACCAACTACAGCACCATTCTCATCGGTAACTTCTATATATCCTTTTGATCTCCAGACTGAGCTATACAGATTGATATCCCAGTCCCCCGGCTGAACATCCAAATCCAGTTTTAAACCGTCAAAATTAAATGCAAAATCTTTCGTTCTCAATACCGAATTTGTGGGGGTTCCATCCGACCAGGAAAATTCCGTCTTATAATCATCCGAACGGTTCACGTTGTCAATTATATTGCTAAGGTTTCCAATAGCTCCTGACTGCACACCGGCTTTCCTTTCAATCCTGTTTTCCGATTGATACCCGAAATGTGCCCAATCTGTAAATTTATCTGCACTTAAATTCAATGTGCCTGGAACGTCTCCCATATCCGTTTTGATATCAAGACCTGTGCTCCCGATCTCTGAGAGCGTATAAGCTGCCAGAGAAACATTTCCAATACCGCTATTTCTTTTCCATTTTACATACAAGGCAGAATCCTTCTCTGAGCGGAATTTTACGGTAAGGCATCTCGTATTGGCACTGCCGCCGGCGGAGAAGGTATAGCTGCTTATGTCATTGCCCGTTTCATCAAAGATCTCAACCAGATTTTCAGCCTGCCATGCCCCAAAATATATTTTAAGTTCCCGCCATACAGAAGTAGACGGAACTGCAATTTGAATAGAACCTGCACAAGAAATTGCATTATGGCTGTTGTTTGTCTCATTTGTTGGAGCACCATCATTGAACGATATACCGGTATAATAATCAGTTACATCAAATACTGCTCCTTCCGTTACCGGGTCAGGTAATAATTGTTCTGCAACGTTTTTGCGGTTGACAGCATCTTTATTTCCACCTAATCCCATATGTACCCAGTCTATTATGTTACTTTCAGAAAGATTTACATATTCCGGTGCAGATTCCATATATGCAGAACGGATAACCTCCAGCTGTGATTCATCTACAGGATCGGATACGGCTACCGCATAGAGCGCAATGGCTCCTGTTCCTTCAAGCATTGTATAGGTGATTTTTAAAGTGGCGGCAGCCTCGGCACTGGCAATGATGATAATCTTCTTATTAAAGCTGCCATTTAGATTTGATAAATCTAATATTTTAGTATTTTGATTGGCACCGTCTGAAATTGCCAGCCTGCCCGCCGCATTGTTTCCTCCTACATATAGAGTTATCTGCTTTTCTGAGGTCCCGACACCTGCTTCAAGCTCCATTTTACCGTTTTCAATTGATATTCCTTTTTTGTTATCGTCTGAACTTACTGCTTCCTTTCCATCTGACCACTTGAAAGAAATATTTCCATTATATGACTTTGGTGTACCACTGACATTCAGGGCTCCAATATGATTTGTCCCGCCTTCTTTACGGGTAACTTTTACCGTATTATCTTCCACATCAAAATGTGCCCAATCATCACTTCCCATACCGGTAAGGTCCACTGAATTATTCAGGTCTTGCTCTTTCACCTCTGTATCAATGGGAATATCATTATATTCCGGAAGCTCTTCATCCTGAGGTGTCGAGAATTTGATCCGAATTTCTGTTTCTTCCGATAGCGGCTTTGAAAAGGAAATCTCATAAATATCGCTGTCAAGGGCTCCGCCACGCAGTGCAAATGGAACCGATTCATTTGTTTTTTGGATTACCGTAACAGAGGATGAGCGCTCTTCGTTATCAACTTTGAAGCCCTGCATATTCCCCCAGCCTGCAGGTACATGAACACGGAGAGTCCAATTCCTGCTGCCAAACTGATCATCTCCATCAAAGCTGCCTTCCGTCTTGCCAATATTGACTAAAACTTCACCATTGGACTGATCAAAAGATGTTTCCAGTTCAGTGGTACGGTATGCACCTTCTTTATAGGCTGTCGATTTCCCATCATCTTCGTACAATTCTGACGTTCCTGTAAGTTTAGTACTTGGATAAACGTCTAATGTCACTTTATTCCACGGAGTCTGACCAATATACTCCATATTTTCCGCCAGAGGGATAATGCTTCCTGAACGTACGAACAGCGGAGACGTGTCCATACCATGTGATACCGTAATCGTCTTAGGTCCTGCATATTCTTCACCTGACCATACATCAATCCATCTGCCGTCCGGTATAAATACGGTTCTTTGTCCTTTTGCACCCACCGGTACGTATTTTAAATGAATCAATGCATTCCCTTCTCCCTCATAATATTCAAGCCTGATATCGTGGGTAGTGCCGGCTTCATAGGTCTCTTTCGTAACATATTCTGTGTTGTCATTCGGCCTCCACTCATCGACAACCAGTTCATCATCAATATATAAACGTACGCCATCATCACAATTTACAGCTAATTGCACATCTTCTTCTCCAATGGTAATTTCCCCTGTCCAGGCGGCTGAAAAATTATTTACGTTCACTTCACTGCCAGGACTTCCCGTTCCCCAATCGAAGTCAATTTGACCATCGATCCTGCTCAAAGCAGGGGAACCCTGAAGTGAAGTATTATTATAGTATTCTCCGGCAAGTCCCTGACTAGCTCCGTCAGAAAACCACGAGGATGGAACCACCTGTGATTTGCTGCTCTCCCAGATAGGTGCCACAAGAATATTATCACCCAGTAAATGCTGGGTATCATCCTGGGATTCTGCGTAACCCGGATAATTGATATCTAATCGCCTGTTAATTGGCAGACCGGTTTCATAGTTTTGGTGGGTTAAGGAATAAAAAAGCGGCAGCAAACGGTAGCGCATAGCGATGTAATCCTGCGCTATGGTCTGGGCTGTTTCTCCATACAACCACGGAGCCCGGTCATAAGCCGTGTAAGAATGATACCGGAATGTGGGGGAAAAGGCGGCATATTGTGTCCATCTTGTCCATAATTCCGGTGTCAGGACGCCATTGTGCCCGCCTACATCCGAACCTACATATGGTGTCGCCGTTTTTACACCGGAACGCACTACATCCACGATTTCCTGTTTCAGTGAATCCGAATCCTGCCACGTGTCCCCGGTCCACTGAATGGAATAGCGGTGAGAGGCAAGATTTGGTGCTTTATCAAAGACGCCATTATTTATTCCATCCACATTACCCATAATCATTGGCCGCAATGTGGGATTGTTGCTCTGGGTTATATTATGATACAGATACATGCCAAAACTTTCTTTTGTGATCCCGGCAAATGGCGAAATAATTGAGGTATGCCAATTCCTGTCAAACCACCATGTATCCAGACCCATATCCAGTAAATTTCTTAAATTTTCATTTCGATAATTCAGGTCTGCCCGTGATAAGGCATGTTGATTGTTTACCGGCTCCGGATGGTCGTTGAACATAATATTGACATGCTTCTGGTTATGCGCAGTTTGAAAAAATCCCTGCATATCAGGCCATGAATTTGTATTAATATCATATCCAGTGCTGGCATTTTCTCTCCAGTCAGTGTCTACAACGAAATAATCCAGCGGAAAGCCTTCATCCCTGAATTTATCTATCAGATCCAGCGCTTCATTCTGTTTGTAATCATAATATCTGCTATACCATAGCCCGAGTGATTTTATCGGAATCATTTCAGACGGTCCCGTAAGAGAAATATAGTTCTTTAGCAGCTGCTTATAATTTCCTTTTGGCAGGAAGATATACATATCCGGCGAATCGTTGCCAATGTCCCATCCATTATAATCTGTATACACATTGTTTGATGACGGCATGGGACTGTATCCCCATTCTGCCGGCACGACTCTTGGATTATCGGCAATTGCCCATGCATTCGGAGTATTGCCGGGATCCGGAAGATACTGTTCCGATGTAGGTAAGCTCGTATAATTCCAGATATTTTTACCTTTATTGTTAGTGATATATATACCGGACAGTGAGGTAGCATTAACAGGTATATGAACGGTGTAATTTTCTGCTGCTACTTGAGTCATATCTCCCATTTGAGTAATCGTCAAATCTGTACCGTCCCAATCCCGGTTAGCAATATGGTATGTTTCTCTGTCTTCAAAACCTTTTGAGCCTTTCAGTTCAATTCTGACCAGCGTATCAGATAATGCCTGTACCCTGATATCCCCAACAACGGCCATATAACCGGACTGCGCTTCTGTGTTAATTGTCAGGCCGGGCGGCATCATTGATAACACCAATGATACTATCATAATAAGTGCAGCTGTAAAAGAAATGCTTCTGTTTTTGTACATACTTGTAACCCCTCCCTTTTCCTTGTATATATAAATAATAAGATGTTTTATAATAACAACATTTTTTCTTGTAGTCTTTACAATATCTGAATCCGAGTTTATAAAATTTTAAGGAAAAGTAGATTATGGCTGCCGGGACGCCGCTGTGAGCCGGGAGCAATGGGCAAAGCGCAGGAGTGTTTTTCTCCTGCATTTGGCAAAACTTTCTGCCGAACGTAGGTGAGGGGGACTTTCCGCTGCCAGATACGATAAGTGCTCTTTTCTAAATCGCATGAAAAAACAGCAGCAGAGGGCATGGGAAGTCTCACGCAAACAATTATTGGGCGCTTTTAGCGGCGGTGGAATCCATCATTTACGCAGACCCGGCGCGAAGACTTTTCTGAGCGTTGTTGGTCGGAGTTAATGATTAGTCCGCCAGAGCGTTGCCCACGTTTGCGTGAGACTTCCCATGCCCTCTGCTGCGTACGTTATACAATCTAAAGTTAGCTGTAAACAGCAACAAAAAACAGCGTATTTTATCTAAAAAATACACTGCTCATATTCTGATTTTTATAACAATGGTTAACTAATATAGTCTCTATTTCTCAATCCCCCCGCGCGCCCTCTGCCCCTTATCAAAAGGATGCTTCCTTTTTCTAATTTCCGAAACATAATCCGCCGCCTCTATCATAGCCGTACTGGGCGTATTTCCCGTCAAAATAACCTCCAGATTTTCCGGTTTATTCTTCAGAAATTCCAGTACCAACCCTTCATTCAAAAGTCCCGCTGAAATCGTATAGATGATCTCATCCATAAAAAGTACATCATATTCTTCCTCAACAGCCTTCTGTATGATCATTTCAAACTGCTGCCTGTAAAAAGTACGGCGCTCCTGCTTCTCCTCCACTGTCATTTGGAAACTGAACTTCTCCTGTTCCAGTCCATCGATAATGGTTATATTCTTTATATTTTCCAAAATATTTCTTTCACTGGTCTTATTATCTTTCATAAACTGATAAAGCAGCACCTTATATCCAAAACCCGCCGCTCTCACAACCATCCCCATACCCGTTGTAGTCTTTCCCTTTCCATCTCCAAAATAAATATGTATCAATCCTGTTTCCTGATGCATCAGCCCCTCCTTTTCCATCCTAAGAGTTGATTTCAATTTTAACTTCAATAGTGTAATTACAATTCGAAATGTTAACTAAAAATAAAAGCGTCCCAAAAGTCATTTACAAAACGAATCAAAGACTTTCGGGGCACTCTCACGGTCACACGTGCCCTTTGATTATAAACGCAGGCTGCGTTCAAGATAAATCCAACTTCATATCCCCAAATCTGATCCATTTCTTCTTTCTCATAAATTCAGAGACAAGCAATGTTATCACCGCCGGCAGGACAAAATGCATTAGCGCAATCTTAATTAATACGATTACGTAGCCTTCCTGCGGTACCATAGTCTGGTATGTCATGAGCTGTCCCACCAAACCGGCGGTGCCCATACCGGAGCCGGTAGCATTGTTGGTCATTTTAAACACCAATGTCCCCACCGGTCCCAAAACAGCACTGGAAATGATTGCAGGAAGCCAGATAATGGGCTTTCTTACAATATTCGGCATTTGAAGCATAGACGTACCAATTCCCTGGGCAATCAATCCGCTTACTTTATTTTCGCGATAGCTGGCAACCGCAAATCCTACCATGTTGCAGCAGCAGCCTATGGTTGCCGCACCTGCAGCTAAGCCTGAAAGGTCCAGTATGATTCCAAGCGCCGCTGAACTAATGGGCAGTGTCAGGATAATTCCCATCAATACAGATACAATGATTCCCATCAAAAACGGCTGCTGTTCTGTTCCCCAGTTGATCAGGCTGCCCAATGCGGTCATAAACCGGGATATGGGAGGGCCTACGAAAAGTCCTATTGCCGATCCGGATAATATGGTCAGTATCGGAGTCACAAGTATGTCCACTTTCGTTTTCCCCGAAACCAGATGTCCTATTTCAATTGCCACATATGCAGCAATAAAAGCACCCAATGGTTCTCCCGGTCCCGCCAGGGTAACCGCTCCCTCCACTAATAATGTCCCTGCTAATATTTTGCTGGCAAAACCTCCCACCATACCTGCAGTTGCAGCAGACAGTACTACCAGGGGACTTTCTTTAAACTTATAGGCTACCCCTACTCCAATTCCCGCACTGGTCATCGCTGCTGCAGCCTTGCCCAAAACAAAAAACGTTCCTCCGATATTCCCTCCAATGAGTGTTCCAAGCTGCTGGATGATTGTACCTACAATAAGTGTAGAAAATAGCCCCAAAGCCATGCCGCTTAAGCCATCAATAAATATGCGATTCAAAATCCTCTTTAATATTTTCATTTTTCCCTCCCAATTCATACACTTTCCATTGGCATTGTTTGAGCATCAATGTAGCATAAATCTCATTATTTTTCAAGGCAATTTTTAATTCTTTACAATCTTGAAAGTTTATTGTATTATTTTATCTAGAAACGACAAACTAATGATATCTTGAATGCCTGATTAGACTGGCTTTACAAAATGCAATATTAAATCTATATAATTGTGAGGATCAAAAATGTTTAACAAAAAATGGAAAAAACCATCTGAGATTTTTATTCGCATGACTCAGCTCTCAATAGCTGCCGGTATTATTATAGGATTATGCGCAAGTATCATTTATCATAATGAGGTGTATTCGGCCGCAAATTCAAAAAAAGAAAATAGTGCTTTGGTTCATGAAGCTCTGGCCGCAGCAAGTGAAACTCAGAAAGCAGAAGAATCTGCTGAGCCTGATACTGAGTCAGCATCCGTTCCGGAAACAGTCTCTGAGACCGTCTCGGAAACTACTGCGGAAGTGAAAGTTGCCCCCTTATCAGATTCAGATCTTTTAGCGAAAGGCTCTGAAACACAGGGAAGTACTATCAGTTCTCTCTTTATAAGTAATGAATTATTCTTAAGTATATTACAGCTTCAGCCAAATTATCTGGCAGACCTTCTGTCACTGCGTGAATCCTGGAATAGCCTGGAAGTTAATTTGACGCATATGTTAGAGAGTTATTCCGGTGACTGGTCTGTATATGTGAAAGATTTGAAGACCGGAGATACCATCAGTCTAAATGAACATTCCATGGAATCCGCCAGCCTGATAAAACTATATATCATGGGCGCCGTTATGGAACAGATATATAATGGAAATTTAGAAGAAACAAGCCGCATCACCTCATTACTGGAAGATATGATCACAGTCAGTGATAACGAGGCATCCAATGAACTGGTACGTTACCTCAGTGATAGTCATAACCATAAAGAAGGCATGGCCGTGGTAAATGACTTCATAGCCCGTCATGGCTATAAAGACACAGAACAGATCAATGGACTTGCCGACACCAGCCTTTGGAGCGGTAACGGCGTGAATACTACTTCTGCTCAGGATTGCGGCAAGCTGATGGAATCTATTTACAACGGTGAATTAGTTTCCCATATGGCATCCCGTAGAATGGAAAGCCTGCTGCTGGGGCAAAAAATAACATATAAGATACCAGAGGCTCTGCCTGAAGGCGCCCAGTCTGCCAGTAAAACAGGAGAGGTGAGCGGCGTGGAAAATGATACTGCTATCATATATTCCAGAGGTGGAGACTTTATCCTATGTATCATGTCTGCCGAATGGAACAGCCAGAATAGCGCCGTAAATAATATACATGAAATAACTAAAACAGTGTACCAGTATTTTAATTCATAGCATTTCTTTTACTATATTTTTATGATAGGAGAACTTTATGTTCCGTTTATGGGGGAAAATTTTTAAAGAGAATCATATGCTTAAGGACACCGTAATTGCCGACGACTCCGCCGACACCAGAACACATAAAATCTACTGCGCACTGGATGAAATATGCTATCAGTTTGATTTAAGCAAGCCTCTATGGTTAGATGTCACAATTAAAGAATTCCAAAAACATACCAAGGCAAGATTCTATCAAGATAACTTTATAGATTCCATTGACTTTGATTATCTGGAAATACATGTAATCGAAGAAGACTAATACAGCCTAGCCCTGACCCAAATATTGAGCACTCCTTACTGCAATATTTCAGCAACACTATACTAGTACAACGTTCCGTTTCTCCCCCCGCTGAAATGCCTTTATGTTCTGATAAACTTCTTCCATCAAACGTTCCCTGGTCTCTTTCGGTGCCCAACCTATATGCGGCGTAATGATCAATTTCCCGCTATCCTGAATTCGAAACAGAGGATTATCTTTACTCATGGGTTCCACTGACAACACATCCGCACCAGCCCCCGCAATCATCCCCTCCTCCAGGGCCTTTGCCAAATCCTCTTCTACCACCAAAGCCCCCCTGGCTACATTTATAAGAATTGCGGAATGCTTCATTTTCTGAAATGCTTCCAAATTCATCATCCCCTCCGTCGCCTCTGTCAAGGGCGCATGCAAAGAAATAATATCAGACTTTCCTAACAACGTATCCCAGTCAACGCGCACATATTCCCGGTCTGCATTTTTCCCTGTCGTTGAATAATACACCACCTGACACCCAAATGCCGCAGCAATCCCGGCAACCTGACGCCCAATAGCCCCCAGCCCCACAATGCCCCAGGTCTTTCCTCGCAATTCAAAAAATCTCTCTTCAAAATGCGAGAAACAAGGACTGTCAAAATACCCTCCCTCTTTCACAAACCGATCATAATAATTCAATTTATGTAAAATATAAAACAACAACGCAAACGTATGCTGTGCAACCGCATCCGTAGAATACCCCGCCACATTCGTTACCACAATTCCCTTTCGTTCCACATACTGCCAGTCAATATTATTCGTCCCGGTAGCGGTCACTGCGATCATCTTTACATGTTCCGCCCCCTCAAGAGCAGATGCATCCATCAAAACCTTATTCACAACAACAATATCCGCATCCCGCACCCTTTCCAATACACTCTCTTTAGCCGTCGATTCATAAGTAATCACTTCCCCTAAATCTTCAAACTTTGAAAGCGAAATATCATCCCCCAAAGAATTCGTCTCCAGAAAAACAATCTTCATAAAATCCTCCTATTCCTATTTCCTGTTCCTGTCAGTAACTATTTTATCTTTTGAAACCAAAAAGTTGGGGTTGTGAGTGTGGAAAAGAGGCGAACCACGGTCCTGCGTCGGCTTTACCGCTGCGTCTGTACTTTCTAATTCCCCTGCCCCTGCTCGAACCGGAAAAACCGCTCACAACTCGCCCCGTTTCCTGATGGAAACGCTGCTCAAACAATGTTCGCTTGAGCCCATGGGCTCATTTTTCCTGACCGCAGGACCAGCGGAATAAGAAAGTTCAAGACTCGCTATATGCCGACTCCAGACCGTGGTTCGCCTCTTTTCCACACGCCAAGTTTATCGGCGGAGAATATACTTCGTCACATCTTTTACGGTTAATAACTTTAAGAACTCTTTTTTTTCGAAAAGCCATAATTATAATTATGATGATTTCTACCATAACATTCCCGAAGCCAAAACCAGCTTTGGTCGAAAACCTTGGCTTGAGGTAAAGATTGGAACAATGGTGCCGGACTGCATTGAGCGAGGATAGCGTTTTCTTATTTCGCTAGTGTACTGTATCATTCACCTTTAGTAAAACAGTGCTTCATATTTTGTCAGCCTGCAAGGCGGAAGAAGGAGGCGTAGCGGTGGCTACGTCGACTGATGACAACGCCGCAGATGGCAAAATA
>Ga0153929_1000425_pt1 | contig 16004 bp, 14 predicted proteins | sample TSNJ013MetaG_FD_104689 | JGI IMG/M metagenome (GOLD analysis project Ga0153929, IMG submission 104689) | Attine ant fungus gardens microbial communities from New Jersey, USA - TSNJ013 MetaG | ecosystem: Host-associated > Fungi > Mycelium > Unclassified | place: USA: New Jersey, Wharton State...
TCAGCGTGATCTGCCGCGCGCTGCGGTCAAAAAGCTGCCGCCCCAGCGCTTGCTCCAACCCGCGCATCTGCAGGCTGACCGCAGCCTGGGTGAGCGCGACCTTATCGGCCGCGGCTGCGAACGAGCCCGTCCGCGCAACCGCCCGGAACGTCTTCAGCATTCGAATAGTCGGCATGGCTTATTCAAGAAAAAGTTAAGCATTAAAAAGAAAGTTTAATATTTCCTGATGAATTTAGGCCGACATAATTACTTCATTGAAAGTTTTGGCGACGGGCGGCCGCCGGGTCGCTGACACCGGCGCCGACACAGACTAAAAGGCCCCGGTTAGCCGCCTGTATTCCCCTGCAGCGGAGTATTGAATTTGTCGACGTTAAGCAAGCTGCCCGTGAACCAGCCTGATCTCCAGCCTGATCGCCACGATCAGGTCAATCCGCCTGCCAGGCATCCTGTACTCGAAGTCAGCGGTTTCTCACTGAAATTCTCGCGCGCCGCGCATGTTCCGAATCTCGTCGAGGACGTCTCGTTTTCCGTGAACGCGGGTGAAACGCTTTGCATCGTCGGGGAGTCGGGGTGCGGCAAAAGCGTGACGTCGCTGGCGTTGATGGGTTTGCTGCCGAGCCCGCCGGCGAATATTGTCGCGGGGAAGGCGATCTTCGACGGCCGCGATCTCTTCACGCTGAGCGAACGCGAACTCGCCGATATCCGCGGCAACCGGATGTCGATGATCTTCCAGGAGCCGATGACCTCGCTCAATCCCGCGTTCACCGTCGGGCATCAGATTGCGGAATGCGTGCAGCGGCATCGCGGTTTGAGCGGGGCGGCGGCGCGCAAGGAGGCGCTGGACATGCTGCGCCTCGTGCGCATTCCGGCGCCGGAAACGCGGCTTGACGCGTATCCGCACGAGCTGTCCGGCGGCATGCGCCAGCGCGTGATGATCGCGATGGCGCTCGCCAATCGCCCGCAGTTGGTGATCGCCGACGAACCCACGACCGCACTCGATGTCACCATCCAGGCGCAGGTCTTGTTGCTGGTGCGCAGCCTGCAAGCCGAAACCGGCACGGCGATGGTGTTGATCACGCACGACCTGGGCGTCGTGGCCGAAGTGGCCGATTACGTCGCGGTGATGTATGCGGGACGGATCGTGGAATATGGCTCGGTGGATGAAATCTTCGATGACCCGCAGCACCCGTACACCATTGGTTTGATGGGCGCGATTCCATCGGTGGGAAAACGCGAAGGCGCGCTCGCAACCATTCGCGGTTCCGTGCCGTCGCCGGAACAGATGCCCAAAGGCTGCAGGTTTGCGCCGCGCTGTCCGTTTGTCGAACAGCGGTGCATCGACGCGGTGCCACCAGACAAAAGGCTGGACGGAACGCATCGGGTCGCGTGCTGGGTCGCGCCGGTTGAAGCCGCTCTTGGCGGGGCGGCGGCATGAACCCCAACGCTCCCATCATTGAAGCCAAGGAGCTGACCAAGCACTTTGGCGGAACACGCAACCTGTTCACGCGTACGCCGACGGTCTACGCGGTGAACGGTGTCTCGTTCTCCGTGCAGAAGGGCGAGACGTTTGCCATAGTCGGGGAATCGGGCTGCGGCAAGTCGACGCTTGGACGCCTGTTGCTGCGTCTTATCGATAGCACCGAAGGCCGTGTGATCTATGAAGGCAAGGACATCACGCACCTTGGCACCGAGCCCATGCGCCGTCTGCGCCGCGAGATGCAGATCATCTTCCAGGACCCGTTCGCGTCGCTGAATCCGGGTATGACAGTGGGCCAGATCATTGGTGAATCGATCTCGCTGCATGGCCTCGCGAAGGGCGCCGCGCTTAACGACCGTGTGGCGGACTTGCTGCGTACGGTCGGGCTGCAGCCGGGTTACGCGGAGCGTTATCCGCATGAGTTTTCGGGCGGGCAGCGGCAGCGTATTGGGATTGCGCGGGCGCTTGCGGGCGAGCCCAAGCTGATAGTCGGCGATGAACCCGTGTCCGCGCTCGATGTCTCCGTGCAGGCCCAGGTGATCAACCTGCTCGAGTCGCTGAAGCAGGAGCTTGGGCTGACGCTGATCATGATCGCGCACGACCTTGCGGTGATCCGTCATATGAGCGATCGCGTGGCGGTGATGTATCTCGGCGAGATCGTGGAAATGGCGGACGTGAACGTGTTGTTCGACCAGCCGCTGCATCCTTATACGCAAGCTTTATTGCAGGCGATTCCTGCAAGCAGTCCACATCAGCGCAGGAGCAAACCCGCCTTGACGGGCGATCTGCCGAGTCCAACCGCGCCACCTTCCGGCTGCCGTTTTCATCCACGTTGCCCGCATGCACGTTCACGTTGCGCAGACGAACAACCGGTTAGCGAAACGCTGGAAAACGGCCACCGGGTCGCGTGTCATTTCTGGCGCGAGATCCAGAACGCGGGCGGCGGTGCACCTCTCGTTTCCATCGTCAGCCCGAAGCTTACCGAGCGGCTGGCGGTGTACCGGCAGCGTCAGGCGCTGGTCGACGGTGCGCTCAAAGAACAATCGAACACACAGTAAACGGGGAAGTCCAGATGCGAAAGATTATGTTGGCCGCGGTGATCGCCGCAAGTGTCGGTAGCAGCACCGTGATGGCTCAGTCGAACTCGACCATCCGGATTGGTTTGCAGGATGATATTGGCACACTCGATCCGGCGCGCAGCAGTCAGGTGGTCGACCGCATCGTGTTCAGTTCGCTATGCAATTCGCTGGTGGATATTGGTCCGGACCTGAAGGTCGTGCCCATGCTCGCGACCTCCTGGAGCATGAGCGCCGACAACAAGACGCTCACGTTCAAGCTGCGCCACGGCGTGAAATTTCACGACGACGAGCCGTTCAACGCCGCCGCCGTCAAGGCGAACCTGGACCGCGCGCGTTCCATGCCCGCGAGCAATCGCAAGAGCGAACTGGCTTCCATCGATCATGTGGACGTGGTCGACGAATTCACCGTCGCGATCGTGTTGAAAGCGCCGGATGCCGCGCTGCTCGCCACGCTCACCGACCGTGCCGGCATGATGCTCGCGCCGAAAACCCTCACCGATGACGCGAGCGTTTCCACGCATCCGGTTTGCTCCGGCCCATACAAGTTCGTTGAGCGTGTCCAGAACGACCGCGTGGTGCTGGAGAAATTCGCAGGCTATTGGGACGCCGATAAATACCCGATTCAGAAAGTTATCTTCCAGCCGATTCCCGACAGCACCGTGCGTCTCGCGAACCTGCGCTCGGGTTCGCTCGACATGCTGGAACGACTCGCGCCGTCCGACGTGGCGTCGGTGAAAAGCGACAAGAACCTCAACTTCATTTCGATGAGCGGGCTGGGCTTCTATGACCTGACCTTCAACGTCTCGAACGGACCGCGTGCGCCGAAGGCGTTCAAGGACAAACGCGTTCGTCAGGCGTTCGAACTTGCCATTGATCGTGACGCGATCAACCAGGTGATCGGCGGCGGGATTTTCTCGCCCATCGGGCAGGCGATCCCGTCTAACAGCCCGTACTTCGATGCATCGATCAAGACGACCAAGCGCGATATTCCGAAGGCGAAAGCGTTGCTCAAGGCGGCGGGTTTCGAGCAGCTCAATGTGGAGCTGACCTTTGGTAACAACACGGTATCGAACCAGATGGCGCAGATGCTGCAAGCCATGCTTTCCGAAGCCGGCATCAACCTGAAGCTGCGTCCGACTGACTACGCCGCGGCGCTGAATGCATCGACGAAAGGCGACTTCGAATTGCTGTATCTCGGCTGGTCGGGTCGCACGGACCCGGACGGCAACCTGCATCAGTTCGTGACCTGCAAGGGCAATCTCAACTACGGGCGCTATTGCAATCCGGATGTCGACAAGCTGCTCGATGACGCGCGCGTGAAAGCGACGGTGGCCGAGCGCAAGCCGGTCTACGACGCCGCGCAAAAGATCCTCGCCGACGAAGACCCGATCATCTATCTCTACGCGCAGCCGTGGCCGTATGCGTTGTCGAAGAAAGTGCAGGGTTTCACGCCCTATCCTGACGGGTTGATTCGTCTGCGTGGCGTGAGCATCAAGGGGTAATGCGTCCATGCTGCGAATCATCGCCAACCGCGCGCTTGTCGCAATCCCGACACTGATCCTGGTGTCGATGATGATCTTCGGCCTGCAGAAAATGCTACCCGGCGATCCGGTCATGGCGATGGCGGGCGAAGACCAGAACCCGCAGGTCATCGCCACGCTGAGGCTGAAGTATCACCTCGATGAACCCGTGCCCGTGCAGTACGCGTTGTGGGTGAAGGCCATTCTTCATGGCGATCTGGGCGCGTCGCTGAGGACTGATGTGCCGGTGACCAAACTTATCGCGCAGAAGTTGCCGGTGACGTTGCAACTCGCCGTCATGGCGATGATCTTCGCGATTGGCATCGGTTTGCCGCTTGGGGTTTTATCGGCGGCGAACAAGGGAAAAGCGCTTGATTACGGCGCTAATGTTCTCGCACTCACCGGCATGTCCATACCGAACTTCTGGCTCGGGATCATCCTGATCTTTTTGGTGTCGGTGAAATGGCAGTTGTTGCCGTCGTCCGGATATGTGTCGCCGACCGAGGACTTCTGGCTGAGCATCAAGACCATGTTGATGCCAGCGTTTGTGCTTGGCGCGGCTCTCGGCGCGCAGTTGATGCGACATACCCGTAGCGCGATGCTGAGCGTTCTGCGCAGCGACTACATCCGGACGGCGCGCGCCAAAGGGTTGTTACGCGGCACGGTAGTGGTCAAGCACGGCTTTCGCAACGCGTTGATTCCGATAGTCACGGTGCTCGCGCTGCTGTTCGGCGAGTTGCTTGCAGGCGCTGTGCTGACGGAGCAGGTGTTCACCATTCCGGGCTTCGGCAAGCTGGTCGTCGATGCCGTTTTCAATCGGGATTACGCCGTCGTTCAAGGCGTCGTGCTGGTCACGGCGGTAGGGTTTATCGTGGTAAATCTGTTTGCCGATGTCTTGTACGTTCTGCTCAATCCGCGGCTGAGGAAAAGCTGATGGCGACTATTGTGGAAACAGCAGCCCTGCCGCGCAAACGCAATCGCGCGTTGGGTCGCTTCATGCGCAATCGTGCTGCTGTGGCGGGTGCGGCGATCGTGCTGCTGGTCATTCTCGTGGCTATCTTTGCCCCGTGGCTTTCGCCCTACGACCCTATTCAAGCGAGTTTCATGACGGTGCGGCGGGCGCCATCGGCTAGTCACTGGTTTGGAACCGATGAACTCGGCCGCGACGTCTTCACGCGTTTGCTGTGGGGCGCACGCGCTTCGTTGCTGGCGGGCGTGGTGTCTGTGGGGATTGCTGTGGTGATTGGCGTGCCGCTGGGGCTATTGGCAGGCTACTTCGGCAAGCTCGTTGATGGCGTGATCTCGCGCTTCACCGACGCCCTGCTCTCCATCCCGTTCCTGATCCTCGCCATTGCGCTGGCGGCGTTCCTCGGGCCCAGCCTCACCAACGCGATGATTGCTATCGGTGTCTCGGCCATGCCGCGTTTCGTGCGCCTCACGCGCGGCCAGGCAATCAGCGTCAAGGCCGAGGATTATGTTGAAGGTGCGCGCGCTATCGGCCTCGGGCACTTTCGCATTATCGTCCGCTATATTTTCCCGAACGTGCTGCCGCCCATCATCGTGCAGGCCAGCCTCACGGTCGCCATGGCGATCATCGCGGAAGCCAGCCTGTCGTTCCTCGGCCTGGGGCAATTGCCGCCCGCGCCATCGTGGGGATCGATGCTGAACACCGCGAAGGACTTCGTCAGCCAGGCGCCGTGGATGTCGATCTTCCCGGGCATTGCCATCTTCCTGGCCGTGCTTGGCTTCAACCTGCTCGGCGACGGACTGCGCGACGCGCTCGATCCGCGCGAGCTCTGACCTCAACAACCTTCATCACACAAGAGACGAGTTTCCCATGACCCGCTTCAACTGGCAGAACCCCTATCCCACGCCGCGCTTGCCCGTGTTCGCGCGCAATATTGTCTCGACGTCGCATCCGCTCGCCGCGCAAGCCGGCTTGCGGATGTTATGGAAAGGCGGTAACGCCGTCGATGCGGCTATCGCGGCAGCAGCAGCCATCACACTGGTCGAGCCCGTGTCGTGCGGCCTTGGCGGCGACGCGTTCGCGCTCGTCTGGGACGGCGCCAGGCTGCATGGTTTGAATGCATCGGGCGTGTCGCCTGCCGCGTGGAACGTCGATTACTTCAAGAACAAGTACGGCGAGCAAAACGGTTTGGCGAACCAGCCGAAGCGCGGCTGGGACGCGGTCACCGTGCCCGGCGTGATCGCGGGGTGGGAAGCGCTGCACGCGAAGTTCGGCTCGCTGCCGTTCGGCGACCTGATGGAACCGGCCATTGAAATTGCCGAGCGTGGTCATGCGGTGGCGAGCATCGTGGCGTACAAATGGGCGGCGGCTATTCCCGAGCTGAAAGACCAGCCCGGTTTCGCCGATACCTTCATGCCGCGCGGTCGTGCGCCGGAGATCAGCGAGTTGATGCGTTATCCCGGTCATGCAAAGACGTTGCGCGCGCTTGCTGAACACGGACCGCGCGCGTATTACGAAGGCGAGATTGCGGAGAAGATTGCGGCGTTTTCAAAGCAGGGCGGCGGCGCGATGACAGCTGCCGATCTGCGTAACTACAAGGCCGACTGGGTCGAGCCGATCTCGAAGGATTATCGCGGATATACGGTCCATGAGATTCCGCCGAACGGGCAGGGCATTGCTGCGTTGATCGCGCTCGGCATTCTCGATAAATTCGATGTGAAGTCGCTGACCGTCGACAGGATCGAGTCGCAGCATTTGCAGATCGAGGCCATGAAGCTCGCTTTCGCCGATGTCTATCAGTACGTCGCCGATCCGCGTTCCATGGACGTCACGCCTGAGCAGATGCTCGACGACGCCTATCTGACCGAACGCGCGAAGCTGATCGATCCGAGCAAGGCGAAGCACTTCGACTTTGGCATGCCGCCGGCGGGCGGGACCATCTATATGTCGGTGGCGGACGAGCGCGGCATGATGGTGAGTTTCATCCAGTCGAACTACATGGGCTTTGGTTCGGGCGTGGTCGTGCCGGATTCGGGTATCGCGATGCAGAACCGCGGTTTTGGTTTCTCGATGGATCCGAAGTCGGCGAACGTGGTGGAGGGCGGCAAGCGGCCGTTCCACACCATCATCCCGGCGTTCCTCACGCAGGACGTGAATGGCACGCAAGAAGCGGTGATGAGCTTTGGCGTGATGGGCGGCGACATGCAGCCGCAAGGCCATCTGCAATCCATCGTGCGGATGCTCGACTACGGTCAGCAACCGCAAGCCGCCTGCGATGCACCGCGCTGGAAGGTGAATCGCGATTTCACCGTCGATGTGGAATCGACGCTCGATCGCGAAACCGTGAAGGCGCTTCAGGCAATGGGGCACACGATTAAATCCGTCGACGATCCTTATATGGACTTTGGCTCGGGTCAGTACATCTGGAAGCTGGACCGCAACGATCCTGAGCGCGGGTATGTTGCGGCTAGTGATAGCCGTCGGGATGGGCTGGCGGCGGGGTTTTAAGAAAAGATACGCTTCGTTACTTTTATCGCATTCCGGTAGCACCTGTATCAGCCCCCTCTCCCTACACTCGGTTACGTAAACCACACGTTTGCACACCATGTGCACGGAGAGACGTAATGAATAAGAAGATCCTGGGTGCTGTACTGGGCTTGAGCGCGTTGATGGTGTCAGCGGCGGCGTCCGCGCACGTCGATGTCTCCGTGGGGATCGGTGTACCGGGTTATTACGCACCGGCGCCGGTGTACGTTGCCCCTCCTCCGCCTGTTATTGTGGGTTATGGATACGGCGGTTATGGTGGTTATCGCGACGAGGGCTGGCGCGAACGCGAATGGCATCATCGTGAATGGCGCCATGACGAAGAGCGGGATCATCGCTGGCACGGCGACCATCACGGTGACCGTGATTGAGTGTCGACCGGTTGCCAGGGGTCAAAGCAGTCTGTACGAAGAAGGGCCGTTCATCCAACCGGTGTTGGTGAACGGCCCTTTTCAATGGCGCACGAACGTATGCGTTATAAAGCCGCCGCCAGCGCATAGCGCCGGCAGTGTTCGAGATAACCGCCTTCGTGGCTGCTCACCAGTTCCACGATACTTTTCCATAACCACGAAGGCGCATCCAGCGACTTCGACTTCGCTCGCCGCAACTCTGATAACCACGCGCGCCGCTGCGCCGCATCCATCTGCCGTGCGTGCGCTTTGCCGACGACCATCGCGAGGTAGTGTGCTGCTTTCATTGCTTCGTCCTGCGTCAATTGCTCGACCGTCAGCTTCATGTCCTGCGGCAATAACTCGCGAATGACCACCGACCGGTCGTTCATCCGCGCCGAGCGCATTCGTTCACCTAGCCACGGCGTCAGATGCCGCGCGCCTTCCACGATACGTTCGGCGTTATCGCGCGGCATGCGTTTGGTCACGTCCGGAGTCGTATAACGCGGTGCTGCCGCTTTCACACCTTCCTTGATATCGATCAGGCAAAGATCGTCGCCGTCTATCGCGCCGCCGTCGATGTCCAGCAACACCGCGTATCGCAAGCGGCCGAGCGAGCTGCAGCCTTTCACCCAATAGGCGGCATCGATCACGGTGACGTTCTCTTCGTCGGCGTTCTTCCGCAAAGTGGTAGCAATATCCGCAATCTCACGCTGCTCGAACAACGCTTCTATTTCCGCTCGCTCGGTCTTATCGAGCGGCCAGAAACGCTTGCCGAGGGGAATGCTTGGTTCAATATCTTCAATGCGTTCGATCGCCAGTTGTTGCCACGTGCGCCGCACCGCTTCCTTCATCATCACCCGTACCTCTTCGGGTTTCGTGTCCTTGACCGAGCGACGGCTGGAACGATCGAAGGCATGCTCGTAACCCTGCGCGACTGCTTCCATCATGCGTGCGGTCGTGACTCCCGGCAGGTCGGAGCCCCGCGCGGCCGTGGCCAGCGATAACCCCAGCCGGATGATGTCGTGCGCCGGATTACCGATCACAGTCTGGTCGAGGTCGCGGATCTGGATCTCCACCCGACCGTCGGCGTTGGCAATGGGACCGAGATTGCCTGTGTGGCAGTCTCCGCAGATCCAGATGGCCGGCCCTTCGGGCAGCGTGTGGCCTTCGATGCCGTCGAGCCATTCATAGAACTTGGTTGTGCTGCCGCGCACGTAGGCATGCGCGGACTCGGCCATTTTCATGTTGCGGCGCTCGAATAGGAGCGCTTGACGATCATTGGGGTGGGGAAGCTTGAATTTCTTTTTCTTGGGCATGGGATCGTCCTGTGGTGCTTAATTAGAGCAAAGCGCATGCCGTCGTGATGTAATGAAATTGAAGGTTTTATGAGCCGATGCTTGTCGCTGACTCTGATAGTGCCCGCAACCCTTGTCGAGCGTTGTGATCATCGGGCACGGCGGCTGGATTTTTGATCCGGTAGGGTATCGGCCTGATCTTTCCAAGGAGACACAATGACGCTGCCCATCTTTTCCATGGTCGATACCGCGCCCACGCCGGTCGGTCCTTTCTCTCACGCGGCCGAAGCGGATGGCTGGGTATTCCTCACCGGCCAAATGCCGACCGACCCCGCCGACGACTCCAGGCCCTTGCCCGAAGGTGTTGAAGCGCAGACACGTCGCGTGATGGATAACCTGATTCTCGTGCTGGAGGGGATTGGACTATCGCTGGATAACGTGGTCAGCGCGCGGATTTTCCTGACCGAATTCAAACGCGATTACACCGCGATGAACGATGTTTATAAAGGCTACTTCTTGCCTAAGCCGTTGCCGGCGAGGACGTGTATTGGCGTGACAGGGTTGGCGCGTGATGCGCTCGTGGAAATTGATTTTGTCGCCAAGCGTTGAGTTGCTCTATTAGCGTTTGGGCGGTGCTGACGAGTCCACGTATCGGAACGTCAGGTTGATGCGTTCGCCGCGCGCTTCCGGTTCCTTCGGCACCCTGTGTGCCCAATCGAGTTGAGTGCGTCCCTGCATGATCAGCAGGCTGCCGTGCGTGAGTTGAAGCGTATGCGTTTGCCGGGTCTTCGTATGCCGGAAGTCGAAGGTCCGCGTCGTGCCCAGACTCACTGAGGCAATGACCGGTTCTGGTCCGAGTTCACGCTCCTTGTCGGCATGCCAGCCCATGCTGTCCATGCCCGTTCGGTAGCGGTTGATCAACACGCTGTTGAACGAAGTTTGAGCGGCGTCTTCGGCTTTTGTTTTCAACAGTAAAACCGTCGGCGTCCACGGCTTGGGAACGTTGCGAATGCCTGAGTACACATAGACCGCGCCGGGGTCACCCTGCCACGCGGTCAGGCGCGGAAACGGGATCTTGCCGGAGGGCGTATTCATCGAGTCCTGCTGCCAGGTGATTTCATCGATCAGGGCCGCCAGCGTGTCCGACGCCGTCGGCGGGTCGAGCCAGTCAGGCAGCCATACGATGTCAGGCTTGGGGATGTCGTCGAAGAGGTCGAACATGGCGGGGTTTTCTGCTGCGTAGGTATCAATAACTTAGCAGATTCTTTTTCCTGAAACTTGCTCACACGTTTTTATGAGCCGCCACGTTGCGTGGCGGCTCATCCTCTCAACGAGCCAGCTTCGTCACCGTCACCCGCTTCTTCAGCACGCGCGCTTGCAGCACGATCACCAGCAGCAAGAACACGCCGCGTATCACCGATTGCCAGTACGCCGACAAACTTATAAAGCCCAGTCCGTTCTCGAAGTTCAAGAGGTTGAACACCAAACCCAGCAGCGCAACGCCGGCTATCGTCATGGCAATGGATCCCTGTCCGCCCGTCAACAGCGTCCCGCCGAGCACCACCGCCGATATCGCGAACAACTCCCAGCCCACTCCTTCATTCGGTTGCCCCGCGCCAAATTGTGCTGCCAGGATCGCGCCCGCTATGCCGGCCAGCAAGCCGCTCAGGGCATAGACCATGACCAGCGTCCGGTCTACATTCAAGCCCATCAGACGCGAGGCTTCCTCACTGCCGCCTATTGCCAGCGCGTGTCGTCCGAAGCGTGTGCTTCTCAATGCCAGCCAGCCCAATACGGCTGCCACCGCTGCCACGATTCCCGGAATCGGCAAACCCCATACATCCCCCTGTCCAAAGTTGCCGAAACTGGAACTGGGTGCAATCGATACAGCGTCGTTATGTCCAAGCAGCAAAGCGAGACCATGCGCCCCAAGGCTCGTCGCCAACGTGACGATAAACGGCAGGATGCGCATATGCGTGATGACCATGCCGTTCAATACGCCGATCGCAAGCCCCGCGCCCGCGCCGGCAAGCACCGCCACCAGACCGCCATGCGGGCTCATCAGCGCAGCGACCACGCTCGCCAGCGCCGCCACCGTCCCCACGGACAGGTCTATCCCGCCCGTGATGATCACAAACGCCATGCCCACCGATATCAACGCGAACATCGAGTTGTATCGCCAGAACGAGTTGATGTTGTAGGCCGATGCAAAGTGGTCGTATCGAAGCACGCCGAGTACGAGCAACGCGACTAGGGCCAGCAGGATCGGAAGGTTCTTTTTCATGTCGATGTCTCCCTATCGCTGGCGCCGTTGTACATACACCGCGGCGATGATGATGCCGGCTTTCACCACGAGCGCGGCTGCATCGGGAATGCCGTGGGCGAGCAGCGTGTATCGCAGCAACTGGATGATCAGCGCACCAATCAGTGTCCCCACTATGTACGCTCTACCGCCGGTCAAGGCCGTGCCGCCCACCGCCACTGCGGCAATGGCATCGAGCTCGGAGCCCAGTCCGATCACGTTGGCGTCCGACGAAGAATTGACCGATATCGATATCAACCCCGCCAGCCCCGCCAGCGCCGCGCACAAGGTGTACGCGATCATCTTCACCCGCGCCGTTGGAATGCCGCTCAGGTACGCGGCTTGTTCGTTGCCGCCAGTGACGAGCAGGTACTGGCCGAACAAGGTCTTGCGCACGATCCACGCGAACAATGCCACGAGCGCGAGCATCAGGAACACCTGCGCCGGTACGCCCGCCACGCGGCCCAGCGCTATCCACTGGAACGCAGGGTTATCGAACGCTTGCAGGCTGCCGTCGGTGAATACCTGCGCAATGCCGCGCCCGGCGATGAACAGCACGAGCGTCGCGACAATGGGCTGCACAGAGAGCCTTGTGACGAGGAAGCCGTTGAACACCCCGCATAAGGCTGCGGCTAGCACGGGCAAGACAAACGCCAATGCAATGCCAAACGGCCCGGCCACATTCATGAAGATCATGGGTGCGAGCGAACCGGCAATCGCCATTGAAGCGCCCACCGATAAATCGATACCGCCCGTCGCCACGACCAGCGTCATCCCAATGCCGACGATCACGATCGTCACCACTTGCGTCAGGTTGACGTTGAAGGTCTGCAGCGACCAGAAATGCTGTGTGAATAGCAGGTTGAACAGGATCATCGCCAAGAGCACGGCGATCTCGCGCTGAACCGTTATCCGATGTTTTTTCTTCGGCGTGGCCTGCACGAGCGGTGCGGCGGTTGCCGGTTGCGTTTCCTGATTCATGGCTGCCCTTCTTTGGCATCGACGGCTTCCGCCAGCGCTGATTCTTCTCCTGACCCATACGCGATCGCATCCATGATCGACGCCTCGCTCATGCGCGCACCGTCGAGTTCGGCGACGGTCTTGCCATCGCGGATCACCACAGCGCGATCGGCCACGGCGGTCAGCTCTTCCAGCTCGGATGCCGACAGCAACACAGCCAGCCCCGAGTCGCGCAGTTCGCGGATGATCTTCGCAACATCGGCTTTAGCGCCGACATCGATTCCTCGCGTGGGTTCATCGAGCAGCAGCAAGCTGGGGTTCGTCGCAAGCCAGCGCGCAAGCAAGACCTTCTGCTGATTGCCGCCCGATAGCTCGCGTATCGGCTGATCCGGCGAACGCAGTTTGATCCCCAGCGATTCGATAAACCTGTCGACTATCTCGCGCTGCTTCGCGACATCGACTACGCCGCGTTTGGTCAGCGTGCGCAGGCAGACGAGCGTGAGGTTATCGCGCACCGATAGCTCCGGCACGATCCCTTCGCCCTTGCGGTCTTCGGTGAGATATGCAATCCCTCGAGCAATGGCATCTTGCGGCGACTTGAGCGTGACCGGTCTTCCATCGATGGAAAGCGACCCGCGCTCGCTCGAATCCGCGCCGAACATCAGCCGCATGGTTTCCGTGCGGCCCGAGCCGAGCAGTCCGGCCAACCCCACGGCCTCGCCCGCGTGGACATCGAGCGATACGTCCGACACCTTCGCGCCCGCGCCAATGTTCGTCGCGCTGATCGCGGTCGCGCCGCGTTTGGCGAGGTTCGCTTCCTTGACCGCGCTGTCCTCGTGCACGACGGCCGCCAGCGTGCGTCCAAGCATGGTGGTGACGAGCTGCAACTTGTCGAGCGCGGCCATCGGGCTTTCGGCCACGGTCTGCCCGTCGCGCATGACCGTGACGCGGTCACACAGCGCATACAACTCATCCAGCCGATGCGACACGAAAATCACCGCGCGGCCGTCGTTCCTTAAACGTCGCACGACGCTGAAGAGCAACTCCACTTCGCGTTCATCGAGCGAAGAGGTGGACTCGTCCATGATGACCATCTTCGCGTCCGACGACACCGCTCGCGCCAACGCCACCATCTGCTGGATAGCGGTTGAAAACTCACGCACGGGTTTGCTGACATCGATCTGCAAGCCGAAGGAGTCGAGCAGTTCCTGAGCGCGCCGGTGAATCGTCTTCCAGTCGATCAAGCCGAACCGGCGCGGCTCGCGGCCGAGAAAAATATTCTCGGCAATCGAGCGGAACGGGACGAGATTGATCTCCTGGTAGATCGTGCTGATACCGGCTTCGCGCGCTTCTTTCGGGCTGCGGAAATCGGCTTCGCGGCCATCGAAACGAATCGTGCCCGCCGCGCGCCGGTAAGCGCCCGTCAGGATCTTGATCAGCGTCGATTTACCCGCGCCGTTCTGCCCGATCAGCGCATGCACTTCTCCCGCGGACACCGATAGCCGCGCGTGCCGCAACGCGGCCACACCGCCAAAGCTGATGTCGATGTCCTGCATCTCTAGCAGGGGGGAACCGGAATTCGGCGTGTTCATCGAGTGCGTCTCCCTGGCGGCCGGGTTCACGCTACAAGCGTTTCAGTCCGCCGGATACAAAAGAAGCGACGGCCCGCAAAAGACCGGGCGCGCCGCTTCGAACACCTTCGTTGCTCAGTCCTCAAGCGTCATGCAGAACGCGTCCGCTCAATAGCCGTACTGCATGCTCTCTTTAACGTTGCTTTTATCGTAGAAGCGGTCGGAGACTTTCACCCACGGCGGGACCGTTTCGCCCTTCGCGAACTTCTGCGCCACGTCGCACGCAAGCGGCCCGAAGAACGGGCTCGACTGCACGCTCGCGCCGAGTTCGCCGGCAGCAATGGCGTCCATGCCGCCCTTCGTCCCATCGATGGTCACAATGGTGATGTCCTTGCCCGGCTGCTTGCCGGCCGCCTTGATTGCGGCAATCGCGCCGAGCGCCATTTCGTCGTTGTGCGCGTAGACCGCGGTCACGTCGGGATGCGCCTGAAGCAGCGTTTCCATGACCTTGCGACCCGTGTCGCGCGCAAAGTCACCGCTTTGCGACGCAATGATCTGCATGCCCGGATTCTTCGCGATCACGTCGTCAAAACCTTTCTTGCGATCGTTCGCAGCGGACGCGCCCGTCGATCCTTCCAGTTCGATGATCTTGGCCTTGCCGCCGGTCGCTTTAATCAGCCAGTCGGCTGCGCGCTGCCCCTGGTTGATGAAGTCCGAGCCGATAAACGTGATGTAGTCCTGGCCCGCTTTCGCCACCGATTGATCCACGTTACGGTCCACCAGGATGACCGGAATGCCCGCTTTCTTCGCTTGCAGCACGATTGGCGCGAGCGGCTTTTCTTCACGCGGCGGGAACACGATCAGGTCGACGTGCTGCGCGATCATGCTCTGGATATCGGCGACTTGTTTCGATGCCGAGCTGTTCGCGTCGGTCATCACCATCTGCCAGCCGCACTTGGCAGCCACGTCCTTGAAGCTCTTGGTTTCGGCAAGACGCCACGGATTGTTGCTTTCAGTCTGGGCGAAGCCGACGCGCAAGGGTTTCTTGTTCGCAAGCTTGGGCAGGCCAGAGTCATCGGCGTGGGCAATGCTGAAGCCCGCCGCCATCGAGAGCGCGAGCACCGACGTGGCCAGCACGCGCAACGGGAACTTGCGTTTGTTGAAGTTTTCAAGCGACAGCATGTCTTCCTCCGGTATGGATGGTCCTGCTTTTTTAAGTGCTTCGGTGCAGCCGTGTTTTCCGTTCTTTTCGCTTCATCTCAATAAGTCGGGATACGATGATTATTCCACCGTGTTTTATTATTGGTCAATCGCTAATATTATTAATTACGGGTTGTTTTTCCACGGTAATTACCCTTACCGACGCGCGTTCCACCAGCGGACCGTCGAGCTTCACCGTGCGCCGCCGCACCGGTGCGCCGGCGGCGCGGTTGTGCTCCTCCTGGAGCAATGTTTCGACGGCCCATCGGCCCAGTTCATAGTTGGGCAGAACGACGGTGGACAGCGGCGGATGCGTGTGCCGGGCGATTTCCTGATCGTCGTAGCCGAGTACGGATACGTCTTCGGGTACGCGTAGCCCTAGCTGCTTCAGCGCCTCGATTGCGCCTAGCGCCATCAAGTCGTTCGCGCAGAAAATCGCGGTTGGCGGGTTGGGTTGGCGCATCAACGAAAGCGTTTGCTCGAAGCCCGAGCCGGAGCTCCAGTCGCCTTCACGCACCAGCTCGGCGGCGAATGGAAGGTCAGCAGTTGATAGCGCCATCCGATACCCTTTCAGGCGGTCGCGCGACGCGTCCTGCCAGGGTTCACCGTTCACATATCCAATTCTTCGATGCCCCGCGTTGAGCAAATATTCCGTCGCGGTATGGCCTCCCGTGACTTCCGCCGGCACCACCGACGA
>Ga0153929_1000437_pt1 | contig 15824 bp, 14 predicted proteins | sample TSNJ013MetaG_FD_104689 | JGI IMG/M metagenome (GOLD analysis project Ga0153929, IMG submission 104689) | Attine ant fungus gardens microbial communities from New Jersey, USA - TSNJ013 MetaG | ecosystem: Host-associated > Fungi > Mycelium > Unclassified | place: USA: New Jersey, Wharton State...
CACATTGTCTGCGTGAGGGACGTGCGGCAACACGGCGGGCATGGACACCAGCAGCACGATCACGCTCACCACCGACGCCAGCGCGAGATGCGCCTCCGGCGGCATGCCGTGCGCGAGCAGCGCGCCGCCGGCTGCTGCACCGGACATCCCGCCGACGCTGAACATGCCGTGCAGGGACGACATGATCGGCCGCTCGAGCGCTTCTTCAACGGCGCTGGCTTCCGCGTTCATCGCGACATCGAGCGTGGCCATGCTGAAACCGAACAGCGCCAGCACGACCAGCAGCATCCAATAGAAGGGCGCGACCAGGATCAGCGCGCCGCAGATCGTCATGCCGATACCGCCGGCAAGGCACGCGCGGCGAGTGCCTACGCGCGCGATCCACGGACCGTTGGTGAGCATGGCGACGATCGAGCCGGCGGCAACCGCCAGGAGTGCAATGGAGAGCGATCCGGGGCTCAGGTGGAATTTGTCACGCACCGTGGGCACGTGCACCCCCCAGGAGGCATACAACATCCCTGCGATGAAAAACACGGCCATCGTCGCGTAGCGCGCTCGCTCGCGTTTTGCCGCGGGAAGCCGCCGATGCACGGCGTTCGGGGTGTCGTGCCCGACGGCGCGGGCACCTGAAACGGATTCGGACACGGGAATCGCTCTCTTTGCTTCTGTTTTGACAGCCGGTTCTTCCGGCGGCCGAGGAAGCTTTCAATTCTATCGGGTTGCGGACGGACCTGGTTTTAGTGCTTTAAGATCGTAAAGGGCGCCCGCTTCTCTTATTGACCCGCTCGTATGACCGCTGGTGAGTTCCAGCGATGAGTTCTCTCGTGAGGTCTGCTTTGAATATCCCGTCGCATGCTCCGTTGCATCTATTGCATCAAGTGCCGCACGGTACGCTTGCCACGCACTCGCGCGAGCCGCGCGGTTTTCCTTACCCCACGGCATTACCGTTCGCGCCGACCGCCCGCCATGTGCCAATGGTGCTCATTAGCCATCTGGCGGAGCACACGCGCAATCTGCAACTCGACGCGCGCGCGGGCTTTCTGATTACCCATTCGGGCAGCGACGCTATTCTCGAAGGCCAGCGTCTTACGATGCTCGGCTCGTTTTCTCCGGCGCCGCCTGAATCCGTCGATGAACTGGCGCGCCGTTATCTGCGATATCACCCGGATGCGGCCCGTTATCTCGAATTGGGCGACTTCACGTTCTGGATCATGTCGCTCGAACGCATGCGTTATATAGGCGGCTTTGGTGCAATGGGCTGGCTGGATGCGACGGCGCTCGATCCACTCGAACCGTTATCCGAGCAGAATGAGCTTCGGCTCCTGGAATTATTTGCCGATTCTCCCGCGCGACCGGCGGGACTCGAACTAATGGGTATCGACAAATACGGTTGCGACCTGCGGACTCCCGGAACGCGCAATCGTTTCACCTTCGATAAACCGAAACAAACTCGCGCGGAACTGAATGCCGCGTTGATCGATTGTATTGAACGGCATAGGTGATTGTCTGAACTTGCAATCGCTCGATGTGTGTCTTTATGTCAATAAATTACAAGATGGCGTTACGGCAATGAAGCATTTTGGGCAAACTCGCACGGGATGGAAGGTTTAACCGATATGTTTCGGGTTATTTTCATTTCATGAAAGACCTTGCTGGTTAGTTTAACGGTGTAAGTAAGATGAATGCGGAGTTTCGGCAACGATTCATCGAATCACACCAATTGTTACGGACGCCCGTTCGACTCAATCGATTTAAATCGATAGTGTAGAAACGTGCGCAAAATCCTGGTTGTGTTAATCTGCGATCTATTGAGAGGCTTTACGTTATAACCGGAACGGGCGACGACTCGTACACTGCAAACCACAAAGGAAATCATCATGCCGTCTTACAAGGAACTTCTCGCGCAGCGCGAAAATCTCGAACGACAGATTGAAGAAGCGAAGTCGCGGGAATATGCCGAAGTTCTCAATGAAATCAAGCAGAAGATGGCCGACTACGGCATCACGCTTGCTGAATTGGCAGGTGGCCGCGGCGGTAAAAATCTGAAAAATGCCACGCGTCCGCGTGCGGGCGTTGCACCGAAGTATCGTGACCCGGACAGCGGCAGCACGTGGTCGGGCCGCGGCAAGCCGCCGAAATGGATTGCGGGTCAAGAGCGCGACAGCTTCCTGATCCAGAAGTGAGATCGGATTGTTTGAAAAAGCCGCACCATTAAAGGGTGCGGCTTTTTTTGTGTCTCGCGTCTGTGCGCCGATAGCCGGCACGATTGAAACCGGCTTGCCGCACGGCATTGTGATGATATTCAAGACACAACTGAGAACGCGTCGTGTTTAAGTTAAACAGATGATTTTTATAGGATTTTTTAGTTTTTAAGTGAATGCGGTACACGGCGGCTTGGTAAAATTCGTCACACGATGACTTCGAGTGATGACATGTCGCTATCAACAGCGCGCCCCGCAGAAAAGCAGGATGTAGCCCGCAAAACAACTTTCGCGAGTATCGCGGTGAACTCTGTGCTGATGACGGCGCAGATTGTCGTCGGCGTGTTTGCGCATTCCCAGGCCTTGATTGCCGATGGCGTTCATTCACTGTCCGATCTGGTGTCGGACTTCATCGTTCTCCTGGCCAATCGGCATAGTGACGCCGCCCCTGACAGCGATCACAACTACGGCCACAGTCGTTATGAAACGGTCGCTTCATTATTTCTCGGCGCGCTTTTAATAGCTGTCGGCGTGGGGATGTTATGGCGAGCGGGTGAACGTATTACCAATATTCAAGACATCCCGGAGGTTCACGCAAGTGCGCTGATAGTTGCAGTGATTGTTTTGATTTCCAAGGAGTTATTGTTTCGCTATATGCTCCGCGCTGCCGAACGCGTGAGATCGGCACTCCTGATCGCAAATGCGTGGCACGCACGTTCGGACGCGGCGTCGTCGCTGGTCGTCGCTATCGGTATTATTGGGAGTATGGCCGGCTGGCGTTTGCTGGACCCTATCGCGGCCGCCATTGTCGGATTTATGGTGGCACGGATGGGTTGGACTTTCGGATGGGATGCGCTGCAGGATTTGTCTGATCGCGCGCTGGATCTTGCCGAAACGGATAAGTTACGCATGCTGTTGACCAGCACGCCGGGTGTTCGCGACGTGCATGAATTGCGTACCCGGAAAATGGGAGATCTGGCCATTGTCGACGCGCATATTCTCGTCGATCCCCTCATTTCCGTTTCAGAGGGCCATTACATTGCGGAATCGGCGCGAGCGCGCTTGTTGACGAATACCCACGTCGTCGACGCATTGATTCACGTTGATCCGGAAAATGATGAAATCAACCCGCCGCCGGGCAGAATGCCGACGCGCTCGGATGTCAGCGATGCCGTAGGCGCCGTATTCGGAGCTCATGGCCTCACGTACAACGCGCTGAACCTGCATTATCTGAGCAGCGGCTTCGATATCGACGTGACGCTTCCCGCAGACTTAAGCGACGACCAACTGGCCAGTCTGGAACCCGCCGATTTTGACGCGCTCAAGCGAAAACTCGGTGCACGCGAGATTCGGTTTGCACGAACTGTAAGAAATGGGCCGAACATGGTCATTGCTGAATCGACTGCCGTTTCGCGCCCTGATTAAAACGGCAGTATTCATGTATTCGAAAGCTATCTTAAAGCGGCAATTGCGTATCGAATTTGATTTCGCGCAGGACCACGCTGGTCCGGACTTGCGCGACTGCCGGAATCTTGAAGATGCGGTCGTGTAGAAAGGCGTCGTAGGATTTGATATCCGGGGCGACAATTTTCAGGATGTAATCCGCCTCGCCCGTGGTGCTATAGCATTCCGTCACTTCAGGGCACGTGGTGATCTCGCGTTCGAATTGCTCGACACCACCCTCTGTGTGGCGGGTGAGATGAATATGAGCGAGCGCGCAGACATGCAAACCGAGTTTTTCTCGATCGAGCAACGCGGTGTAGCGCTGGATCACCCCGGATTGCTCCATGTCCTTGATACGCCGCCAGCACGGAGTGCTCGACAGCCCGACCTGGTCGGATATCTCCTGAACCGAACGGCGGGCGTCCAGTTGCAGAAGTCGCAGGATTTTTTGTGAAAACGTGTCGAGAGTCAACTGCGCCTCCTTTCGGTCGCTACCAACTCCAATAGTAGAGGCGGCGGAAAAGAAGCGCAATGTCAAACGCCTGCGGTGAGCAATATTGCCTAACTCAGCGCCCAGACTGCGCGTTTTGTCCTTCGATGTCTTTGTCGTCCGGCGTTTCGCCAGCCGCTTTCAGCGACGCCAGAAGCGCCCGTTGAGTCCGCAATTCGGCCAGCATGTTGCAGAAAAGAGCGCCTTGTTCAACGGCGTCATCGAGCGCGACGTGCGTATGCGGGAGTTCGTCGAACCAGTGTTTCGGCAAACGCGGTTTGATCGCCTTCCGGTAGGGCAGATCGGTCAGCGCGAACGCGAGCGTCTTGATGTCGAGCGCCGACCATGAGAACGGGCAGCGTTCAGCGAAACGCATCATGTACCAGAACATGTAGGTGAAGTCGAAACCGGCCGGATAGGCGACGAACACCGGTTTGCCGGGCAATGCCTCGACCCATTCCACGTACGCCCGCAAAGCGGTGAGCGGTTGCTGCAAGTCGGTCCGGCATGCGGCCCATGCCTCGGGCTGGGTTTTCCACCACGCGGCTTGAATAGGGTGAGGCGCCGCGCCTTCCAGCGTTTCGAGATTGGCTGAGAACGTGCCGATCAGTTCCTTGTGTTCCGTGTAGGCCGCCGACGCAAAACTCAGCATGGAATGCGGGCCGGGGATGGGGCCATCAGCTTCGACATCTGTGCTGACGTAGATTTCAGGAATGGCGATGCTCATGCGTTCATCCTGTCGGCGACAAACGGATTGGTGCGGCGTTCATGTCCGAACGTGGAGGTTGGGCCGTGGCCCGGCACGAACGTGACGTCATCGCCCAGTGGCCAAAGCTTGTCCCGCACCGAGCGCACGAGGTCCGAGTGGTCGCCGCGCGGAAAATCAGTACGGCCAATCGATCCCGCGAACAGCACGTCGCCGACCAAGGCCAGCCGATTCGCCCGGCTGAAGAAGATCACATGGCCCGGGGTATGTCCGGGGCAATGATAGACCTCCATGGTTTCGTCGCCGAACTGTACCGAGTCACCTTCTTGCAGCCACCGGTCGGGCGTGAAGGCCTGCCCGTCGCCAAAGCCGAAGCGTTTGCTTTGTGCCGGCAACTGGTCGATCCAGAAAGCGTCCTCGGTGTGCGGTCCGTGGATCTCCACGCCGTAGTGATCGGCGAGCGCCTTTGCTCCGCCGCAGTGATCCAGATGCCCGTGCGTGAGCAGCACCTTGTCAACGGTCACGTCGAGTTGTTCGACTGCGCTGATGATCCGCTCAACTTCACCGCCAGGATCGACAACGACCGCGCGGCCCGTTGTCTCGCACACGACGATTGAACAGTTTTGCTGGAACGGTGTCACGGGAATAAGGGTGACCTTCATGGCTGGGGGATCGGGGCGTGTAAAAACGTCCATTGTAACGGGCGAAAACCAGCGCTGCGGCAGCGCGCCAAGCGTTGGTCGAACGGTCAAAATTTGCCTAAAAAACAGGCGGAGACCGCAATTTTTACGCCAACGGAGAAAATGAGTAACATTTTGTTCGTCTCCGGGTGGTCCACCTATGCGTTTAGGTATAATCGGGTCACTTGTGCATGGTTTGAGCATGCCATCAATGGGCAATAAGAAACACGAGTAGCGCGTTTTTACAATTGTCATCAAGTACGCAATTCGGAGCAGAGATGCTTCGAAATCGCAATCAAGCATCGGTTTCGGCCGATGTACACGTCTTGTCCAGCCAGGTGCGATGCACCTGCCAACGGCCTTAGCTGCCGTTACGCTGGATGGGGCCTACGCCGCCGTTCCTGCGCAGTTGAGCGCGCAAGAACGTGTGATCCACGTTCGATGGCGGCATGTGGGGTCTGGTCAGGCTGCCGGGGACAGGTTGCGCCAGACGTGAAAACTAACCGGGCATTTGCGGCGAGGTACGCCGCACCCGAGCACTGGCTCGCCGTTCGAACTTTCGAGCGGTGTGTATCTTTGCGCGGAAAAAGCCTTGAGCTGCCTACGCACGTCCGCGTTTTGTCGGACGGTTGAGGCGGCTCGAACCGTTGATTACACGTCTATGAATGTACGACTAACCCGACATCTCGGGAGTCTTTTGGTCTTTGCAATCCTCACGGGTTGCGCCATGCCGCCAAGCGGCGGCGATCAGGCCAGCGCGCTGAGAACCGGCGCGCAGTCGAGCACCGCAAGCAACGCTGCGAATTCGGGCCGAGGTTCGGCAGGTCTGGCTGCACCGCTTGCCTACGATTCCCGGCTGAATGCATTGCCTCCATCGGCCAGCAATTCGTCCGATAAATCTTCGCTCGCCAATGCGGAGCCCATCACCGCCGGGCCTGACGTCAGCGACTTCGAGCAGCAGGGCCGCGCTTCCTGGTATGGACGCGGTTTCCACGGTCGCAAGACGGCCAGCGGCGAACGTTACGACATGCACGCGCTCACCGCGGCGCATCGCACGTTACCGCTTGCCTCGTGGGTTCGTGTGACCAATGAGGCGAATCACAAAACGGTGGTCGTCAAGATCAACGACCGCGGCCCGTACGCGCGTGGCCGCGTGATTGATCTTTCCTATGCAGCCGCTGCCGTGCTGGGCATGCGTGGCGCGGGCGTCGGAAAGGTGAAGATCGAGGGCTTGACGCCACAGGAAGGGCGGGCGGCGGCACGAGATCAATCGCTGGCGTCAATCAACCCAGTCGACTGATCACATCGTCTGCTGATTGCAGAGTCTTAGTAAAAGCGGGCCGTTTCGACGGCCCGCTTTTTTATTGCGCCGCGCGTTTGCGCGTCTTATTCGTGCTCTTGTTCGCCGCGCGCCTTATCCATTGCCAGCGCCCTTGTGTAAAGCGCGTTGCGCGATGCACCCGTCAATGTTGCCGCCAGTCTCGCAGCGCTGCTCACCGACAACTCCTCCAGCAAGGTCGCGAGCAACGCATCATGAGCGTCGTCCGCCGCCTCCTTTTGCGGCGCGCCTTCAACCACTAAAACGAATTCGCCGCGTTGCCGGTTTGCATCGCCGGATAGCCACGTTGGCCCTTCGGCCAGGGTGCAGCGATGGATGCTCTCATGTAACTTGGTCAGCTCACGAGCAATCAGCAATTGCCGCTCGCCACCGAACGCGCGTTCAAGCGCCTGCACCGTTTCCACAATCCGGTGAGGCGCTTCGTAGAACACGAGCGCCGGCGTGTGCGTGAGCAGCGACTGCAATTGCGTGTCGCGCTGCTTGGGTTTGGTGGCAAGAAAGCCGATGAACGAAAACGTGTGAACCCATGCGCCGGCTACGCTGAGCGCGGTGGTGAGCGCGCTCGCGCCCGGTAACGGAATGACAGGAAAGCCCGCTTCGCGCACGGCATCGACCAGCTTCGCGCCGGGGTCCGATATGCCTGGCGTGCCTGCGTCGGAGACACATGCAATGCGTTCGCCATTGCGCAGATGCGCGATCACGTTCTCAGCGGCGCTGCGCTCGTTGTGTTCGTGCACGGCTATGGTCGGCTTCGAAATGCCGTAGCGCGACAGCAGTTGCGATGTGTTGCGCGTGTCTTCGGCCGCCACCCGGTCGACGAGTCCGAGCACGTGCAGCGCGCGCACCGTGATGTCCGCGACATTGCCGATGGGTGTCGCGACTATATAGAGGGCGCCAGCCGGAAACTGCTGGCCAAGGGCCAATTCGGAGAGAGGAGTCATGAGGGCGGGTGGCAGGCGGAGAACGCCATTGTGCCATGCGAAGAGGGACAACTTTTTGGGGAACGGAGTGTCGAAAACGATCGGAAGCGCGTTCGAGCAACGCGCGCTTGAATACCTGCAGCGGCAACGCCTGCGTTTTGTTGCGCGCAATTTCTCCTGTCGCGGTGGCGAAATCGATCTCGTGATGCGTTAGATCGGCAGCCAGCGTGCGCTTGTATTCGTGGAGGTACGCGCGCGCCGCAGCCGCCAGTTCGCGGCGGCGGCAGCGAGTGTCGGCGCGCATAAGCAGCGGCGGCTGGTGCTCGCGGCGCAGCACTATCTGATGACGTGGCGCGGGGCGTTGCCCGTGTGCCGCTTCGACGTGATCGCGTTCGACGCGGGCCGTATCGTGTGGTTACGCGATGCTTTTCGCTCCGATACGTCGTGAAAATGGCCGCATCTTAAGTGACGCGGACAGTGAGTGCGGTAAACTGCGCGGAGCCTGCGCAACGGGTTGATCGCGGCCGTATGTTCAACCGCTGTGCGAGAGCGCGCTGCGGTGAGGCGCGTACCTTGAGGCGCAGAAGCTCAAGTATTCAAGTGGTGCAGCATCGGTTTGGCAGCAAGCGGCCGAAGCAAGTCATTGAAGCAAGTCATTGAAACAAGCCATTGAAGCAGATCATCGAAGCAGTCCGTCAATGAACCACCGCGCATGGCGCGGCCGATAACCGAGAGTCGATGTCCGTCGAACGTATCCAGCAACATTTCCGCGAAAACGCGGCAGTCCATCGCGAAGCACTCGACACGCTTGCTTTCCCTGTCGCCGCAGCCATTGACGTGCTATTCGGCGCGCTCGCCAACGGCTCGCGAATCCTCACGTGCGGGAACGGCGGATCTGCAGCCAACTCTCAGCGGCTTGCGTCCGCGCTGGTCGGGCATTTCGAGCGCGAGCGGCCCGGCTTGCCGGCCACTGCTCTGGACGCGAATGTCCTGACGCTCACGGGGATCGGCAATAACTCGGCGTTCGAAGAGATCTATGCGAAGCAGATCCGTGCGCTCGGGCAAGCCGGCGACGTGCTGGTCGTGCTCTCCACCTCGGGCAACTCGGTCAACTTGCTGGCGGCAATCCAGGCCGCGCATGAGCGCGAGATGTTCGTGATCGCGTTGACGGGCGCGGGCGGCGGGGTGATCAGCGAAGTGCTTGCCGATACCGACATCCATATCTGCGTGCCGTCCGAACGGCCGGCGCGAATCCAGGAAGTCCATCTGCTAACCATTCACTGCCTGTGCGATGGCATCGACGCGATGCTGCTGGGAGACGAATGATTCTTAAGGGGAACGAGTTGATGAAAAAGACCCGCGTCAGGTCGACGCTAGCCAGAGCCACGTTGCTGGCGAGCCTGTTGTCAGGCGTCGCGCTGACCCTGCAAGGTTGCCCGCTTGTGGTGATCGGTGCAATGGGCGGCGCAGTGGGCGGCGGCACGCTTGTCGCCACAGACCGGCGGACGCTCGGCGCGCAAACCGAGGATCGCGAGATTCAGGTGAAAGCGAAGTCGCGCATTAATGAAAGCCTGCCCGATCAGGCACACGTCAGCGTGACCGTGTTCAACCGGCGCGTGCTGCTGACCGGCGAAGTACCGGCTGATCAATGGAAACAGAAGGCCGAAGAGGTGGTGCGGGGCATCAACAATGTGAACAGCATTGTGAATGAGCTCGCTATCCAGGGCGCGAGCTCGTTGTCATCGCGGACTAACGACGCCTATCTCGAGAGCCGCGTGAAGGGTGCGCTGGTCGGTGAGAAGGATCTGCGGGCGAACTACTACAAGGTGGTATGCGAGCGCGGCACGGTGTATCTGATGGGCCTGGTCACGCGTGAAGAAGGCAATGCCGGCGCGAATGTGGCGGCACAGGTGCCGGGCGTTGCGCAGGTGGTCAAGGTGTTCCAGTACATCAAGCCGGAGGAAGCCCAGGCGTTGTCGGCCGCGGCAGCATCGGGCGCGAGTGCCGCTGCTGCACCTGCATCTGCGAACAGCGATGCGACGGTCGGCGCGGTGCCTGATTCATCCGTGAGTTCGACGCCGCTGGATGTGCAGGCGCCCGCGCCGGTCAAGAACTCCGACGTACATCCGGGCAATCCCGCGCCCGCCGCGAAATGAAGCGGTGGTTTTCCATGGCCGTGTTCGCGATGGCGATCACGGCCAGCCAGGGCGCGCTGGCGGCTGACGCGCCCGTTGTTTCTTCTCGTGCGGACGCCATCAACATTGCGCGCAAGAATGCCTGCATGGGATGTCACGCGGTGGATCGCAAGCTGGTCGGGCCGTCGTTCGAGCAGATAGCCGGGAAGTACAAGGGCGACGCGCAGGCGCAAGCGCGGCTTGAAACCAAGGTGAGGGACGGGGGCAGCGGAGTATGGGGCGTCTTGCCCATGCCGTCGCATCGATCCATGAGCGGGGCCGATATCAAGACGGTTGTTGGCTGGATTCTCGCGGGCTCGCCGTCGAAATAAGATGTGCTGCAGGCAGCGTTTGGACCTTGTCAGGCGGTCTTAAGGCTGTGCTAGAATCAGAAAACGTTGGGGGGGTAGCTCAGCTGGGAGAGCGTCGCGTTCGCAATGCGAAGGTCGGGAGTTCGATCCTCCTCCTCTCCACCAAGATCATTTTCAACGTTGTCCAAGGATGTCCGGAAACCCCGCAGCTGTAATGGCTCGCGGGGTTTTTTTGTGTCCAGCGACGTCTGACTACATGCATTGACATCTGGGCATGAGGCGGCAGGTTAGATGTTCCATAGGCTGATGCTTCCACAGAGTTTTGAATGGTCCTGACTGATGTCGAAGTTCGCAGCGCGAGCCCATGACAGTGAACATGGAAACTGGGGTTTTGATTTTTCTGGCGGAGTGGTCCCGAAGCTGCTTCGTGACCATCTGGAGGCCTTAGTCGATACAAAAATCGTGTCGTTGATCGGAGGGCCAATAGTGGGCGTCGCGGCGCGATTTTTTGAACAACCTTCGCACCGTCTGTCGTGCCGGCAGATAAGTCGTGCCGTCGACATCAGATTGTTATAGTCGAAAAGCCGGGAGGCTCGTTGAAGGCAAAAAGCATTGTTTCACACCTGAAGCCGTACTCGATTTTCAAGAAGCGGCGTACCACCATCGCACACGCTTTTGCATCAGCGCTTGCTCCAACCGATATGTACGAAGAAGGCAAGATTGAAGCAGCACTTCGAGCACTGGGACAAGACCCGGATAATCTGCATTGCGTCTACTGCTTCGAATCAGCACAAACATGGGATCACCTGTTCAATCTCGTGAAGGGCGGCGAGTCGAACGGGTACGGCCATCAAATCGGTAATCTGGTGCCTTGCTGTCGCGACTGCAATTCCTCAAAGGGAGGAAAATCATTCGAGGCATACATAGACGGTCTCTACAGATCGAGCGAAGAGGGCCGCGCGATGGTGAAGGCGCGGCTTCGTGCGCATTCGGAGCTGACTAAGATGAGTCGGGTACGTTCTTCGCCGAATGAACGCGCGCTCTTGCAGAAGTACCGCAATATACAGAATCAGGTTCTCGCTCTCTTGCGCGAGGCCGACGCATGTGCGAACGACATTCGAACCGAGCGACAAAAAGGGGCCGTCGAAGCGTATCGTGATCCCTCTGGTCGTGTGGTGCAGCGCTAACCGTAGCCCTTGCGCAATAGAGTTGGCGAGGCGGTTCGAGCCTGCCAAAACAAACTAGAGGACCGGTGCAGCTATCGCGCACGGGAGAACACAAAAAAAACCGCTCAGAGCCGGGGAGGCTGTGAGCGGACAAGATCGGAGAGTTACAACGACATCATGCGCATTCATGGCCTGCGCATGAAATGAAGTATGCGGTGTTGGGTCTCGGCGACGAATACGAAAACTCTTAAAAGTTCAGCATTTTGTTTCGTTCGCGCGTGTTGCGTTGAAACCTGAAACTCAGAGGGGCCGGGTGTAAAGGATCGCAGTGACATGAGGGTAACGCTCGGTCAGGTGCTCGCACCCTTCTTCCGATTCACGATTGCCGTCTCCGATAAATCGATTTCCCGCATCAGCTTGTTCAAGGTTACGTCGTTGATTGCCTGCCGCGTGCGCATCTTGAGCAACTCCGAGCGCTCCGCGCGCAATGCGGCCATTCTCAGCTTCATCTCCACCATCTCGCTTTGACGCGCCGCACGGCGGGGCTCGTCTTCTTCGCCGAGCCCTTCCAGGCGCCGCCGATACAAGCTCATCACGCGCGCGGCCGAATCCGTGCAACGGGCGGACGCCGCTTCGTCCATCTGCACACTGAGATTTTCCTGGGCGGTGTCGATAGCGCGGATTGCGGCCTGCGCCGCATGCCGGCGCGCGATCCGTTCCTCGGCGGCGTGCGGATCGGCGCGTCGTTTCAGGCCGTTCAGCAGGATTGGCAAACCGACTACGCCGATCAGCAGCGACATCAGGATCGTCCCCGATGCAATGAAGACCGCAAGATCGCGTCCGGGCAACTGCATGCCATTTCGCAGCACTTCGGGCAAGGACAGCACGCCAGCCAGCGTGACCGCGCCGCGCACACCGCCGATGGTGGTCATCGCGACCGTGCGCACGCCCGGCACCGCATTCGCCACGCCGTGTTTCGCGGCGCCGCGGCTCGCGACCCAGCGCAGCACCCAGACCCACGCGAAACGCAGCCCGTACAACGCGACCACCACGGCGGCCACATAACCCAGCAGCAAGCCGACCTGCTGAAGACCATCGTGATGCGCTTCGATCAACGCGCGTCCGATAATGTGCGGAAACTGCAACCCGAGCAGGATGAACACCATGCCGTTGAACACGAATTCGATCATCGTCCACGTGCTGGTCATGCGGATTCGTGCTGCCGTGGGAATGCCTTCGCGCAGGCTCTGGAAGTTCATCATCATCCCGGCCGATACCGCCGCCAGAATGCCCGAGCAACCGAACCGCTCGGCGATCAGATACGCCGCGAATGGAATCAGCAGGGTGAGGACGACGCCGGCGGCGGGATCGTCGTCTTCGGACATCTTCACGACCCGCCCCGGAATGGATGTCACGAGCCAACTGATTGCCGCGCCAATCACCAGGCCGCCCACCGCGATCAGCACGAAACTGATCGCCGCCGCGCGCAGCGAGAACACGCCCGTAAGCGCCGCCGCGATGGCGAATTTCAGCGCGACCAGGCCGGACGCGTCGTTCATCAACGCCTCGCCTTCCAGGATGTGCATCAGGTTCGCCGGAATGCGGCCCTTGCCCGCGATGCCGCTGAGCGCAACGGCGTCTGTCGGCGACAACACCGCGGCCAGCGCGAATGCGACCGGCAGCGGCATCGCGGGGATCATGAAATGCAGGAACCAGCCGAGTGCGCCCACGGTCATGAATACGAGGCCCAGCGCAAGCAGCAGGATCGCGCGGCGCTGCATGAAAAATTCACGTTTCGGGATGCGCCAGCCGTCGGCGAACAAAAGCGGCGGGATGAAGAGCATCATGAATAGCTCGGGATCGAACGTGACGTGCAGGCCGAATCCCGGCCACGCGAGACACGCGCCTATCGCGATCTGGATCAGCGGCAGCGGTAGCGTGAAGGGCAGCGCGTTGGGCAACAGGCTGGTGACGAACCCGGACAGGGCGACCGCCAGCATCAGGATCAAGACAGTGAAAACGATTTCCATAGATTGACAATCCGGCCGGAGCGCGGCGAGTCTCTTGCGGCGCTCCCTGTTAACAAAGAAGGGCCAAAGTTTAGCGTGGACGTGCTTCAAGGGTCGCCGAAGGATGTTTTGAAGAATTGGAACCTCGCTGGAGATGGCATCGCGATTTGCACCGCTTTGGTGCGTTCGCACGTCGTGCCGTGAGCCCGGCGTCTCGTGGCGGTGCACATGCGAGCGGGCGGTCTCGAAACACTTGGGCTTGGGTGAGCACGGAGCTTGCTTTATCGAAGGGGACGGGACGGATAGATTCCGCTTGCAGATAAACGAGGGCAGGGTATGAAATCAGGATTGAGGGTGCCGGTTGCGCGATGTCGAATGCAAAATGACCGCGACCATGACCGGCAGCAGGGACAAGGATCCAGTGCGGGTATCCGGACGGGGAAGGCAAGATGGCAATAGCAAATCCTGACAAGGTGAAGCCGGTCTCGCCGCGGACATTTGAACTGAGCGTGACGTCGGGGTTCGACCGGTATTCGGTCGAGCACGGCGCCTGGACGCTGTCGAGCGTGTTTCAGCCGGTGTTCAGCCTGTCGCATATGCGGGCGGTCGGTTACGAAGGCTTGCTGCGTGCGCACGACGCGCTCGACCGCGTGGTGTCGCCGCTCGATGTATTCGGCCAGGCCGCGCGCGTGGGCGAGGCAATGCAGGTCGACCGGTTGTCGCAGGCGCTGCATCTCGAGAATTTCAATGTGCTCGGCACGGAGAACGAGTGGTTGTTTCTCAACGTGCATCCGGCCGCGTTGACCGAGCCGTATCACATGGCTGCGTTGCTGGCGAATCTCAAGCGCTTGCAGATCGAGCCGCGCCGCGTGGTGCTGGAGGTGCTTGAGCAACGTGCTGACGATATCGAAACACTTGCGGACGCCGTGCTGCATTTTCGCGAGCATGGCTTCCTGATCGCGCTCGACGATTTCGGTGCGGGGCATTCCAATATCGAACGGATCTGGCAACTCGATCCGGATATCGTCAAGCTGGATCGTGTGATGTTGTCGCATGCCGCGCACTCGGCGCATTCCGTGCATGGGACGAGTCACTTGAAGCAGCGACGCAACATGGAAGCGATCCTGTGCGGCGTGGTGTCGCTGCTGCACGAGGCGGGCAAGCTGGTGCTGATCGAAGGCGTGGAGACCGAGCACGAGGCGCAACTGGCGCTCTCGAGCGGTGCCGACTTCGTGCAGGGCTTTTTCTTCGGCCGGCCCAACCCCGGTCTCGCCGATGCCGCGCAGGCGCACACGTTGATGAGCGAATTGACTGAGCGTTTCCGGTTGCAGACGGAGGCCAAGGAACGTCGCGTGGCGACGCGGCTGCAGCCCTATGTGCGTGCGTTCGAGCGTGCGGCCGAACGGCTGGCGGCCGGGGAGCCGTTGGAGGAAGTGTGCTGGAATTTCCTGGCGCTGGATAACGCGGCGCGGTGTTTTCTCCTCGATGCCAAAGGGCGGCAGGCTGGGCGCAATGTCGTGCTAAGGGCCGATCGTGCGGCGCATGAAGCGCGGTTGCTGCCGCTTATCGATGCACAAGGGGCGAACTGGTTGCGGCGGCCGTATTTCCGGGCGGCATTGGGCGACCCGAACCGCGTGCATGTGACGAAGCCGTATCTATCGATTAATGAAGCGCTGCCGTGCGTCACGCTGTCGGTGGAGACGCGCATAGGCGGACAACAGTGCGTGCTGTGCGGGGATATCGACTGGATTGCGGAGGAGGAAGAGTAGTTAGTCTCGATTTCCATGGCATCACGAAAAAGCCCGCTTGCGGGCTTTTTCGTTCTTGCGGGTTATGTATGGCCGACGGATTGGCTACCGAACCGCTTAGGGTACGGTCGTCACTTCGTCACTTCGTCACTTCGCCACCACCACCGGAATACCCCTCAACGCCCCGGCACCCTTCACCTCATCAAGCGATGCCTTCACATACCGCCCCGTCTCCACCTCGATCCCTAACTTCACTCCGAGATCCCGTTCGCGCCGCTTCACCATCGACAGATTCGCGAGCTTCACATGTCCATAACCGCGAATGCGTTCGTGCAGCAGCGCAAGCATTTCGACGTCTTTCGCGTTATCGGGCGTCAGCACTTCAAGCGCGCGTCGAATGGTGATTTCGTAGTCTCCGGGCAGCTCGCGTTCCATCTTTCGCTCGAGTGACTTGCCGAACGGATCGATCACCGTGCCCCGCAACCCGCGAACCTTCGACATCATCCCAAGCACCGGCCACAACCATTGCCCGAACGTCATCTTGCGCGGCTGGCCGCCGTTCTTCGCCTTCGATAAAACCGGCGGGGCCATATTGAATTTCACCGAGAAATCCTGTCCCGCCGTGCCTTCAAACTGC
>Ga0153929_1000447_pt1 | contig 15604 bp, 14 predicted proteins | sample TSNJ013MetaG_FD_104689 | JGI IMG/M metagenome (GOLD analysis project Ga0153929, IMG submission 104689) | Attine ant fungus gardens microbial communities from New Jersey, USA - TSNJ013 MetaG | ecosystem: Host-associated > Fungi > Mycelium > Unclassified | place: USA: New Jersey, Wharton State...
GCGGTCAGGTTCGTGGTCAGCGCGTTGGTGAACGCTTCCCACTCGTCGCTATCCGGCTGCGCTTCAAGACGGTCGAGATAGATCCGGAACGTATCGATATTGCAGGCGCGCAGGCGTCGCGCGAGACGGCTGTACGCCATGTCGCGTTTGTGCTCGGACAACGAAATCCCCGCGCGCCGGTGAATCAGCTCGCGAATGCGGCCGAAATCGGCGTTGGTGAATTCGAAGTCGCGTTCCACTTCCGAACCGTTTCTGGTCCGGTCGCGGGGTGTATCGACGGGCGGGCGCGTTGCCATCATCTAGCCTTTGTTCTGCTGGAACGTGCATCGGCTGCATCCCGTACGGGCGTTGCACCGCGTTTCTTCGACAACCACCCAGCCCCTTGCCTTACGCCCGGTTCGCGCACTTCGATCAAATGCTCGTCAGGGAGCGCGATGCAATGGGCCGGCATGGTCGTCTGATACTGCTTTAAAAAGTTTCCCAGTCGCCGGACACGGCAACTGCAGCCTTCGCGGCGGGCGCTTTCGCGGCCGGTGTTGCCGGTGTTGCCGCGGCTGAAGCGGCGGGAGCCGGTGAGGCGATAAGCTTATTAACGGCGCGATTAGCCGTGACGTTAGGCCGCGCTGCAACTTTAATCGCCGGGCCGGCGTGCGGCCGTGCGACGACCTTCGGTTCACGCCGGGCGCGCGGGTCGGCGGAGGGCGCGTCGCTGCTGACTTGCCAGTGGCTGACCACGTCCTTCAACTTGCGTGTCTGCTCTTCAAGCGACGCCGCAGCGGCTGCCGCCTGTTCAACCAGCGCCGCGTTCTGCTGCGTGACTTCGTCCATCTGCCCGACCGCGCGGCTCACCTGTTCAATGCCTTGCGACTGCTCGTCCGACGCGGCGCTGATCTCACCCATGATGTCGGTGACGCGGCGCACGGCCTGCACGATTTCGTCCATCGTCTGGCCGGCGCGGCCGACCAGCACGGAGCCGCTTTCGATCTTCGCGGCGGAGTCGCCGATCAGCGACTTGATCTCTTTCGCCGCTGCCGCGCTGCGTTGCGCGAGGCTTCGCACTTCGCCGGCGACAACCGCAAAACCGCGCCCTTCCTCACCCGCCCGCGCCGCTTCCACGGCCGCGTTCAGCGCGAGAATATTGGTCTGGAACGCAATGCCCTCAATCACGCCGATGATGTCGACCACCTTGCTCGAACTCGATGAAATCGCGCTCATGGTGCCGACCACCTGCTCCACCACCTGACCGCCGCGCGACGCAATATCCGACGCGTTGACGGCCAGTTGCGAAGCCTGGCGCGCGTTCTCGGCGTTCTGCTTCACGGTGCTGGTGAGCTGCTCCATGCTCGACGCCGTTTCCTGCAGCGACGCCGCCTGTTCTTCCGTGCGCTGCGAGAGATCCGTGTTGCCGCTCGCAATTTCCCGCGCGCCGACATCGATGGATTCCGCACCGTGATGCACCGACCCGACCATCGTGGTCAGGTTCGTTCGCATCCGCTCGATGCCGGCAAACAACCGGCCGATCTCGTTGGTCTTGTCCGTGTGCGCCGACTTCGTCAGATCGCCTTGAGCGATGCGCTCGAAGTGATCGACAGCGTCGTTGATCGGTTGCACGATCATGCCGCCCAGCGCGACACGCGTGCCAATCAGCGTGAGCACGGCCAGCACCATCACGCCAACGATCACCTCGATCAGCAGCGTAATGCTCGCCGCCGCGTCCGCGCGCAACTGCTCGGCATGCTTCTGCGTCAGGTCGGACGTGATCGCCGTCGCTGCGTCGAGGGCGATGAACATCGGGCTGATCTTGGTGTCCGCAATGGCGTGATACGCGGCCATGTCGCCGGCGCGCATCGCCGCGAACTCGGGTTCGACGCCGTCACGCATCAGCGTGTCACGTTTCGCCACGATGTCGTCCAGTACGGCTTGCGGCAGCATCGGCTTCGGCGTCGACAAGAACAGCTTCCAGTTCTGGTTCGACTTGTCGAGCAGGAACTGCCCGCGCTCAAGCACCTTCTTGGCTTCATCGGCGTTGTTCGCTTCGGTCAACCCGCGAACGCGGTCGAGCGCCACGCGTGAGCGCAGCAGGTTCGACGACGCGTCGTTGAGTGCGCGCATGGACACTATGTCGCTGTCCGCCAGCAGCGAAAGCGAATTGCCCGCCGAGCGCAAGCCGTTCAGCGACAACGCGCTCACCACTGCTGCAAATCCCACGAACAGCAGGCCCACGAGCGTCAACGTGGTACGAATCGACCAGTTCTTAAGCATGTCTTCTTCCCGACCAGCGTGTTGGTAAGCCAATTACATAAAGTTTCAACCAGACACGGCGACGGAGTCGATCAACTCCATCTCCTTGCTCGTCATCAACTTTTCGATGTCCATCAGGATCAGCATCCGGCCGTCGACGGTGCCGAGGCCCGTCAGGTATTCGGTGGTGAGCGTGGCGCCGAATTCCGGCGCCGGCATGACCTGGTCGGCTTGCAGCGTGAGCACGTCGGACACACCGTCCACCACCATGCCCACCACGCGATGCGCGACGTTCAGGATGATCACGACCGTCTGGTTGTCATACTCCACGCGGCCGAGATTGAACTTGATGCGCATGTCGACGATCGGCACGATAATGCCGCGCAAGTTGATCACGCCCTTGATGAACGCCGGCGCATTTGCAATGCGCGTGACGTTGTCGTAGCCGCGAATTTCCTGCACCTTCAGGATGTCGATGCCGTACTCTTCCGCGCCCAGCGTGAAGACGAGGAACTCCTGCCCTGCCGCTTCTGCCTGGCTGACACGTTGAACGTCACGGCGTTGTGCCGCCGAAGTAATCGATTGGATGTCTGCTGCCACGTTAGCCTCCAAAAATTGGTTGGATGTTCCGACTATCTGCTGTCTGACTAGTGCGTCAGCGCGCCATGCGCCGAGCGGTTTTCACGGTTCAGCGCCGCTACGTCGACGATCAGTGCGACGCTGCCGTCACCCAGGATGGTCGCGGCGGAAATGCCGTGCACCTTGCGGTAATTCGTTTCCAGGTTCTTCACCACCACTTGCTGCTGGCCGACCAGCTCGTCGATCAGCATTGCAAAACGGCGTCCTTCCGACTGGATGATCGTGATGATTCCCTGCGTGGGTTCCGTGCGTGCGTCGACCACTTCGAACACCTGGTGCAGTGCGACCAGCGGCAGATACTCGCCCCGCACGCGCACCACGCGCTCGCCGCCGGCGACCGTGTAGATATCGTCGGCAACGGGTTGCAGCGACTCCATCACGAAGTTCAGCGGCAGGATGAAAATCTCGCTGCCCACCTTTACCGACATGCCGTCGAGAATCGCCAGCGTCAGCGGCAACACGATCCGCGTGGTCGTGCCCTTGCCTTCACGCGACTGGATCTCGACATGGCCGCCCATCGCCTGGATGTTGCGCTTCACCACGTCCATGCCCACGCCGCGGCCGGAGATGTCCGTGACCTGCTCGGCGGTGGAGAAACCCGGCATGAAGATCAGTTGCCAGACTTCGTCGTCGGACATTTGCTCGCTGACCTGCATGCCTTGCTTCAGCGCCTTCGCAAGAATCTTGTCGCGGCGCAGGCCCGCGCCGTCGTCGCTGACCTCAATCACAATGTTGCCGCCGTGATGCGCCGCCGACAGCACCAGTTGCCCCACCGCCGCCTTGCCCGCCGCCCGGCGCGCTTCTACGGTTTCGATGCCGTGGTCGAGCGAGTTGCGCACGAGGTGCGTCAACGGGTCGATGATCCGTTCAATCAGGCTCTTGTCCAGTTCCGTCGCCTGTCCGAACGTGACGAGTTCGACTTCCTTGCCGAGCTTCCCGGCGAGGTCACGCACGAGGCGCGGGAAGCGGCTGAAGACGTAGTCCATCGGCATCATGCGGATGGACATCACGGCTTCCTGCAGATCACGCGCATTGCGTTCGAGTTGCGCCATGCCGTTGAACAGGCGGTCGTGCAATGCCGGGTCGAAGGTGCTCGTGGTTTCGGCCAGCATGGCCTGCGTGATCACCAGTTCGCCGACGAGGTTGATCAGTTGATCCACCTTTTCCACGCCGACGCGAATGGAACTGCCTTCCGCAGCAGCGGGCGCGGCTGCCGTGCGGGTTTTCTTGTCGCCTTCCGGTGCTTTCGGCGCGTCAGGCGCTTCTGCGGCCGTTGCGCTTACGGGAGCCTTGGCGCGGGACTCGGCGGCAGCAGCAGAAGCTGCCGCCGGTTCCGTCTTCTCAGATGCGGGTGCTTCTGCTGCCACCTCGTTCAACTCTTCCTGCTCTGCAGCGGCTTGCGACCCACCAGCAGGTACCGCATCCGCTGCATTGCCGCGGCTCACCGCGATCTGCGCTTCATCGATCACGAAACAGCACACGGCGACGATATCGTCGGAGGACACATCCGAGTCGAGCCACAGCGTCAAGTCGCCGCCCGACTTCAGTTCCCCGACAACAGTACCCAGGTTGCCAAGCTCCTCGGTCAGCAGAGCCTGGTCCTTCTCTCCTACCCCCCGCAACGTAATCTTCAGGTGAGGTCCATCTTGCCCGGCGCTACCGTCACTGTGGGCACCGTGGCTTGCATCCGGCGTGGCCGGAAGTTCGGTCGCCGGGAAAGCTGTCCACTCGCCGTCTTCCTCGACCGCTTCGTTGGCTTGCTCGACCACATGCGGCGGCGGTTCGTTCGGCCCGAGCGCCAGCGCGACTTGCGCGAGATCCTGTGCAATCGCGGCGGACTCGGCGAACGACGGCTCCGATTCATGCTCCGCTTCCGGCTCCGCTACTTCAGCGGCAGCAGTGCCATCAGCCGGATCGTGGTCCCGCAGGTATTCAAGCTTGGCGCAAATCGCCTTCGCTGCCGCGGCATCCGGCTCAGCGCTGGCGCGATACGCGCCGAGCTGATCCGACAGCACGTCCTTGGTTTCAAGGAACGTATCGATCATGTCGCGACGCAGGACCAGTTCGTTATTGCGCGCCCGGTCGAGCAACGACTCGAGGATGTGCGTAGTCTCGGTCAGTGCCGAAAAACCGAACGTGGCCGCGCCGCCCTTGATCGAATGCGCCGCGCGAAAGATCGCGCCGAGATCCTCGGGATCGGGGTTCGCCAGATCCAGCGCGAGGAGCAATTGCTCCATATCCGCGAGCAGCTCGTCGGCTTCGTCGAAGAATGTTTGATAGAACTGCGTAATGTCGAGTGTCATGCCTGGGTCACCACCGGATGCCTTGTCTGTCGTCGCTATGCGCGTCGTAAAAGCTAATGTGTTCTTCGTGCCTGATGCTTAATGCCTGATGCGTCGTGCTTCATGCAAAAACCGGTTTGCTTCAGTGCGGGTGTTCCGCTTCCGACAGCCTGGCTACCAGATCGGTCAGCACGTCCGGATCGAACGGCTTTTCGATCCACCCCGTCGCGCCCACTGCGCGCGCCGCGGCTTTGAAGGGCTCGCCCGATTCGGTCGTCAGCACGAGGATCGGCGTATTCGCATACGCGCGGTGCCCGCGCAATTTCCCGATCAGCTCCAGGCCGCTCATTGCCGGCATGTTCTGGTCGGTGATCACCAGATCAAACTGTTCGGCAAGCGCCGCTTCGTAGGCCTCTGCGCCATCCATGGCCACCACCACGCGATACCCCGCCGCGACAAATGTCGCCGAGAGGATTTGCCGCATGGCAGCCGAGTCGTCGATAGCCAGAATGTTCTTGATCATGATGTGTGCCGCCCTCTGTCCGATGTTCCTGTCGTGCTCTCGTGCTCTCGTGAGCGTGTTTCATCGCGCCGCTGTCATGGTGCAACCGCCGGCTTGGCCGGCAATGGCGGCACCAGCGGACCGAGGTCGGGCTTGAGCTCGCCCGGACCGCCCGCGTTGCTGGTAATCGTGGTCGCCGGCATGTCCTCGCGTGTCATGGACTCCTCCGACCGGTGGTTCAATACAAGGATGCTGATACGCCGGTTCTCGGGATCGAAAGCATCCGTCTTGTTCAGGTTCTGCGTCGATGCAAGTCCAAGCACCCGCAACACCTTCGACTCGTCCATGCCGCCCGAGATCAGCTCGCGCCGCGACGCGTTCGCGCGATCCGCTGACAACTCCCAGTTGCTGTAGCCCTTTTCACCACCCGCGTATTGGTTGGCGTCGGTGTGCCCTTGCACCACGATCCGGTTCGGCACGTCGTTGAGCGCCTTGCCGATCTCGCGCAGGATGTCGCGCATGTAGGGTTCCACGTTGTTGCTGGAGAGCGCGAACATCGGGCGCTTCTGGGTATCGACGATCTCGATGCGCAGACCCTGTTGTGTCGAATCGATCCGGATCTGCTGCCTGAACTGGCGCAACACCGGATTCGCTTCGATCGCCGCCATCAGCTTGACCTGCAGGTCGTGCAGACGCGCCTGGTCGCGCCGTTCGAGTTCACCTTGCGCCGCTTTCAGCGTCTGTTCGTCGAGCCGGTCCACGTGCCGCGTACCGTCGCTCATGCGGGTCGTGCCCGGCTCGGGGCTTGAAATATCGCGCCCGCCGCCGTCGATAATGCTGGAGTCCATTCCGCTCTTCTGCCCGCCCATGATCGCGTTCTTGAGCGGCATGTTGAAATACTCGGCAATCCCCTGGCGCTGCACCGGCGACACCGCGCTCAACAGCCACATCAACAGGAAGAACGCCATCATTGCCGTCATGAAGTCGGCGTACGCCAGCTTCCACGCGCCGCCGTGGTGCGCCTTCTTGTTCGATATGACGCGCTTGATGAAAATCGGGCGATCTTTGTTGGTCGGCATGGCGGGTTCCGGGCGCTCGGTCGCTGAAGGCGGTTACTTCGCCTTCACGCGGCGCACGTGTTCTTCCAGTTCGGAGAACGACGGACGCTCGGTGGAGAAGAGCACTTTGCGGCCGAACTCGACCGCGATAGCCGGTGCGTAGCCGTTCAGGCTCGCCAGGATCGTCACCTTGATGCACTGGAACATCTTGGTCGACTCGGCCACGCGCTGTTCGGCGACGCTCGCGAGCGGACCGATCAACCCGTAAGAAAGCAAAATGCCGAGGAACGTGCCGACCAGCGCCTGCGCAATCATTTCGCCCAGGATGGCCGGCGGCTGATCGGCGGACGCCATGGTGTGGACCACGCCCATCACGGCCGCGACAATACCGAACGCGGGCATTGCGTCGCCTACCTTGTGCAGCGCCTGCGCCGGGCCTTCGCCTTCCGCGTGATGCGTCTCGATCTCCTCGTCCATGAGGCTTTCGATCTCGAACGCGTTCATGTTGCCGCCGACCATCAGGCGCAAATAATCGGTAAGGAATTCGACGATATGCCGATCTGCCAGGATCTTCGGGTACTGGCCGAAGATCGGGCTTTTGGCCGGATCGTCGATGTCCGACTCCAGCGTCAGCGTGCCCTCTTTGCGTGCTTTTGCGAGCAGCACATAGAGCAGCGCCATCAACTCCATGTACACGTCCTTGTTGTACTTCGAGCCTTTGAAGAGCGTCGGGATCACGCGCAGCGTGGCTTTGATCGTCTTCATGCCGTTGCCGAGGATGAACGCGCCCAGGCCGGCGCCCGCGATCATCAGGATTTCAACCGGCTGGACCAATGCGCCAAGGTGACCGCCTTCCAGCGCATAACCGCCGAAAACGGACAACAGCGTCACTAGTGTTCCGATGAAAATCAGCACAATCGAGCCCTCATGGTTGCATCGGCGAAACCGCCGTTAAGTGGTTTACGGCAAGCGGCTGGAAAACTTTGAAGGGAAATAGCGGACGGCCGGCCGGCCCGAACACCGGGCAACGTCTTTGTTGGCGGTGCATTCAAGCCAGCAAGGTGGTCGGCCGGATGAGGCTGTTTGAACGTTTGCCGGCTTCCAGGGCAAAGCACGACGTTTTGCCGGCAAAAAAAACGGGTAAATATGCCGATCCACGGCTTACAAATCGGCAATAAATTGTAAGCAAGCACTGGCGGGTTGGGACCGGACAAACCGTTCTCCCAGCTTCCAAAGGCTTATCGTCTGACTAACGGCGGACCGGGGAAAATCTTTACGCGACGTGCATTTATTTTCATGACCACGGGTTAGCACCAACGCAGGAGAGGCATAACCAGCACGCCTGGGCGGTGGCACGGGCATTGCTGTATCTGCCGTCCTGGGCAATGCATCCTGCACCGTGCAATTTGATGACGGACGCGCAATCGCTTGCAGCACTTGGGCGTCAGCAATCCGCCGAGCATCGTAACGGCCGGTGTTGCGGCCTGTAACAAGGTTAAGCGTTTGCAAAATGACTCGTTGATGAAGAGAGTCATCTCGATAATGGGACGTAAGGGATAACCCGATTCATTCGGATCCTATTTTCAGGGGCGGCAGCATAGGCGCTGGCCCGTCTGCCAAGGCTTTACCGGTTTTCGTTTCGGAGACCGTGCGTTGAAGCCCTCACGAACAGGAGAGTCACGTTATGCGTATCGCACAAATTGCACCGTTGCACGAAGCAGTTCCCCCGAAGTTCTACGGCGGCACCGAGCGCGTTGTCTCGTACCTGACGGACGCGCTGGTCGACCTCGGTCACGACGTGACGCTGTTCGCGAGCGGAGATTCGCAGACCAAGGCGACGCCGGAAGCAGCCTGGCCGCGCGCATTGCGCCTCGATCCGTCGATCCGCGACTGGAATGCGCCGCACGCGCTGCTGCTTGAGAATGTCCGCCGCCGCGCGCACGAGTTCGACGTGCTGCACTTCCACCTCGACTACATGCCGTTCTCGGTGTTCTCGCAAATGGACACGCCGTTTGTGACCACGCTGCACGGCCGGCTGGATTTGCCCGAGCTGCAACCGGTGTTCGACGCGTTCCCTGAGGCGTCGGTTGTCTCGATCTCGGATTCGCAACGTGTGCCGCTGCCGCAAGCCGCGTGGCTCAACACGATCTATCACGGATTGCCTGAAAATCTGCTGACGCCGCAAACGCACAAGAAGCCGGAGTACCTGGCGTTCCTGGGTCGTATCTGCCCGGAAAAGCGCGCCGATCTCGCCATCAAGATCGCTGCCCAAAGCGGTCTGCCGCTGAAGATTGCCGCCAAGGTGGACAAGGTCGACCAGGAATACTTCAAGAGCACGATCGAGCCGTTGCTGAGGGAGTCGAAGGCCAGTGTTGAATTCGTTGGCGAGATCAACGAACAGCAAAAGCCGGAGTTCCTGTCGGGCGCGAAGGCGCTGCTGTTCCCGATCGACTGGTCGGAGCCGTTCGGTCTGGTGATGATCGAGGCCATGGCTTGCGGTACGCCGGTGATTGCGTTCAACCGCGGTTCAGTACCCGAAGTGATTGACCACGGCGTAACGGGCTACATTTGCGAGGACGTGCAGGGTGCGGTTGGGGCGCTCCAACGCCTGGGCGAGCTCTCGCGCACCGAAATTCGCGCGCAATTCGAACGCCGCTTTAGCGCGAAGACCATGGCGCTGAACTATGTCGATGCTTACACCGCGTTGTTGCAAGCAGCGAAGCGCCCGGTACTGCGCCGCGTTGCAGTCGGCTAATTTTCAGCTATTTTTTTTCAAGCGCCTGAACACTGGGCGCTGACTTGATTGGAAACGATGATTGCATCGTTATCCGACACTTTATTGCAAAGCACAAAAAATCCGTCTGAAAGGACGGATTTTTTGTGCTTTGCCTTTCATGCTGACATTTTGCTTCTATTTTTGTCTGCACTATTCGATGCCGCTGCCAAGCGCCTTTACGAATGCGCCTGACTAATCAGGAAGCGCTCGCGGTTCTTTCCCGCGATCCATTTCGGTGGTTTGCCGCGCCCGCTCCAGGTGCTGCCGGACTTGGGATCCTGATAGATCGGGGGTAGCGGCTCCTTCTTCGGTGGCCGGCCTCGCCGGACGACCGACAGCCCCAGGTCCTGGGCCGTGAGCCCATACTCCACAATCTTGCGCCGGATATCCGCCAGTACTGCGTCCAGTTCTGCGCGGCGTGCCTCTTCCGCCTGCTCCTGAAGCTTGGCGATCTGCGCTTTGAGCTCAGTGTATTGCGACATTTTCTCAACCCTTTCTAATAGCCCGCGATTATTGGGAAGCGTAACGGCATCGATTAAAAGATGCAACGTTTGAACATGCAATTGCAAAAAGTCCTAATCCGAATGAGACGAGTCTTGAAACTACAGGGCATTCCTAATAAGAGCCCCCTTAGTTGATGGTGTTTTAACAATTCTTGACAATTAGCCGCCAGACTCGGATTACACTGCCTACCCGCCGCAGTGGTCCGTACAAATAGTCATGGTCACAAGCGCTGGAATTGTTTCGGTTTTTTATATACTTTTAGGACTTCGAATCATGCGATTAGGACAGCGCCTCGGCGCAGAAATGTTTGGTACGTTCTGGCTCGTGCTGGGCGGCTGCGGCAGCGCAGTGCTCGCGGCGGGTTACCCTCAACTCGGTATCGGGTTCGCGGGCGTGGCGCTCGCATTCGGCTTGACCGTGCTCACCATGGCCTACGCTATCGGCCATATTTCGGGTTGCCACCTGAACCCGGCGGTGAGCGTCGGTTTGACGGTCGCAGGGCGTTTCCCGGTCCGCGACCTGCTTCCGTACATTGCCGCCCAAGTGGTCGGTGGCGTGATTGGCGCGTATGTCTTGTCGGTGATCGCCAGCGGCGCGCCGGGCTTCGACCTCGTTGCCAGCGGCTTTGCCACCAACGGTTACGGCGATCATTCGCCGGGTCATTACGCCATGATCGCCGCGCTCGTGTGCGAAGTCGTCATGACGTTCTTCTTCCTGTTTGTCATCCTGGGCGCGACCGACAGCCGCGCACCGGCAGGGTTCGCGCCAATCGCCATTGGCCTGTGCCTGACGCTGATCCACCTGATCTCGATTCCGGTCACGAATACCTCGGTGAACCCGGCGCGTTCCACCGGCCCGGCGTTGTTTGTGGGCGGCGCGGCAATGGAACAGCTGTGGCTGTTCTGGGTGGCGCCGATCATCGGCGCGGTCATCGCCGGCGTGGTTTATCCGTTGCTGACCGGTGCGAAAAAGCAGGCGCTTGCTGCTGCCTGAATTAAAAAACGGTGAAAGCCGATAAAAAACGGGCGCTCGACGCCCGTTTTTTTATTGCCCAATTCGTTTGTATCGGGTCCGTACGGCCGATCAATATGAATAATCTGCGACAAATGTAATGGCGGCTTACGGTCTGCGGGGGTATTAAACGTCAATTTACTTATGCCGGGCTGACGAAATGTCCGACAAGCGATAGCTGACAGGACTTTGCGGGCATTTACTCCACGGACAAACCCTGACTTCAACTTTCGCCATACTTTCATCTGCTAACAACTCGTCGATACCCGTAAAACGATCATTGCGTAGATTGGAGTCATGCGACACGCGTCGCCCTAAAAGGAGAACACCATGAAACGCATCGTCACTCATTTGCTGGTTGCCGCCGGTCTTGCAGTGGGCGCGGTTGGCGTCGCACAGGCTCACACGGATATCTCTGTAGGACTGTCGCTCGGCGTGCCCGGGTATGTGCAGCCTGCACCGGTTTATGTCCAGCCCGCGCCGTTCTATCGCGCGCCGCCGCCCGCCTGGGGTCATCGCGATGACCGCTGGGGCGGTCCGGACCGCGGACGCTGGAACCGCACCGGCTGGGATCACGGCGGATACGGTCGTGACGGCTGGAATCGTCGAGGATAAGTGACGCGAGTTGTAGAGGTTTGCCAAGGGTTGTTTGAGCAAAGGGAGCGGCCGGTATAGGCGGCTCCCTTTTTCCTTCTGTTCCCTACGTTATTCCCTCTGTCCCAGCGCCGCGGACGACCGCTGCCGCAATGACGGATTCGGCCCTTTTATTCGTCAGCGCGCGCCGGCGAGGCAAGTTCATCCGTCATGCCGAATAACGCGCGCAGTTGATGCGCGACGCCGGCCTCGAAGTTGTTGCCGGTTCGCGGGACATTCGGCAGGCGTTTTGCCAGCGCCGGATTCGCGTTGTTCATCATGAACGGCCGGCCCGCCGTTTCGAGCAGATCGATGTCGTTCATGTTGTCGCCGAAAGCGACGCAATGCGCAGTGTCAATATCGAGTCGGTCCAGCACGAACTGCAATGCCCGCCCCTTTGACACATCCGATGTCATCACCTCCAGGCAATCCGGCATCGAATAAGTGACGTAGATGGAATCGCCGAATTCACGTTCGAGATTCGCCGAAGTCACCTTGAGATCGTCCGGCTCGCCGATATACAGCACCTTCGCAATGTTCTCGCCGTCGTGCTCACGCAGGTCCATTACGTCATAGTCGAAACCCGAGTCCTGATGAAGTACCAGCAATTCGGGTGCGTGGCGGTCGATCAGCCAGGCGTCGTCGGCGAAGAGATTCACGATCACGCGCTCGCTTCCCGCCAGATCCGGCTGAACGAGACGGCGCACAACCGCTGGAGCGATGTCACGCGCGTAAATACGCTCATTGTCCGGCGCATGAATGCGCGCGCCGTTCGACGTGATCAGATGAGCGTCAATGCCGAGCACTTCCCGAATCCCGACCACATCGCGATAATGCCGCCCCGTCGCGATGATGAAACGCACGCCACGCGCTTCCAGTTCGCGGACCGTTTCGACGGTGAACGGGTCGACCTGGTGGTCGTTGTTGAGCAAGGTGCCGTCGAGATCGGTAGCGATGATGGAATACATGGGAAGCGCTTTCCTTTAAGCCGTTAGGAACCTGACATTTTAGCCCCCATGGAGCGATTTTCGGCTCGCAGCCTGGCGAGCCAGTTGCAGCGCGCCTGAAGCGGAGTCCGCTAGCGGCTGGCGTAACCGGCCGCGGAGCTCTTCCGGCACGAATGGCTCCAGTGGCACGGCCAGGCCGCCGCATAGCGCCACCGGCAAAGCGTGATCCTGGTCCAGCGCCGACACCATTTTTGCGATCTCACGCCCCGCTTCCTCCAGCAGACGCGCCGCGAACGGATGGTTTCTGTGCTCGAACACAGTCGGCGCCAGCGTCGCATAACCCGTTTGGTTCGCCGCGGACAGCCATACGACGAGGCTGTCCCGATCGGTCGCGTCCGTGCGCTCGAGCAACGCCGTGGACCAGTCGTCGGCAGGTGCCCGACCGTCCAGCACGTGCTGCAAATGGGCGGCCGCCCGCAAACCCAACCAGGCTCCGCTCGCCTCGTCGCCGCTCGGAAAACCATAACCCCCTGCGATCCTGAACTGACCGCTCGCATCCAGCGACGCGGCAATGCTGCCCGTTCCCAGCGCCACGATCACGCCCGGCTCGCCTCCATGCGCGCCGAGCAACGTGGTGAAGGCGTCGCTTTCGACGGCCAGCGCGCATCCATCCGGCGCTGTTGCGTGAAACTGCGCCAGCCACCCCGTGTGATTCACGCCCGCAAGACCGCAGCCGAGCGCACATGCACGCCACTCGAACGGCAAGCCCGCTGTTTCAAAGGCGCCCGCGCACGCCGCTTCGATAGCATCCCACGCTCGTTCGACGCCGAGCGCCAAGCCTGACGGGCCTCCCGTCGCACGTGCCAGTTCGATGCCGTCTGTGTCCGCCAGAACGACGCGCGTACCGCTGCCGCCGCCGTCGACGCCTATCAGGTACTTGTGTGTGTAAGTTGAAGTTGTCATGTCCGCAAGCTTAACGGCACGACCCGCGCGCCGCCACTCAGCCGAATGGGGTATGCGGTGCCACCGCACTGCCTGCGCATCCGGCAACCTTCTGCCATCAGTTGGCTGACATTGAAGCCCGGCGTCAGCATCAGGCCAATGCCTGCAGGGAGCCGCCACGCGACGGCCCACCAGAGAACCAGACCGATCGGCCGACTGTTCTCGCCTTGTCCTTCCGCCTATGCTGGTCAAACGCCAACTACGCATTCCCAGAAGCCGACATGACGAACCCGAAAAAAAGCAGCCCGGATAACAGCACCGAGCCCCACCGCTGCGGCTGGGTAACAACCGAAACACTCGCCCGCTATCACGATGAAGAGTGGGGCGTGGCGTCCCATGACGATCGCCATCTGTTCGAAATGCTCGTGCTGGAAGGCGCACAGGCCGGGCTGTCATGGTCCACGATCTTGAACAAGCGCGAGGGTTACCGGGCTCTGTTCCATGACTTCGACATTGACCGGGTGGCCGCTTTCAGCGAAGACGACGCAGCCCGGCTGCTGCTCGACACCCGCATCGTCCGCAATCGCGCAAAGATCTCGGCGGCGGTCGCCAACGCGCGCGCCGTGCAGCGCATCCAGGCGGAACACGGCTCGTTCGCGAATTTTGTGTGGTCGTTCGTCGGCAATACGCCTATCGACACCCCACGCGCAACCTATGCACAAGCGCCCGCCTCCAACGAAATCTCCGACGCCATGAGCCGTGCCCTGAAGAAATACGGCTGCAAGTTCATCGGAACAACCATCTGCTACGCGTTCATGCAGGCAACCGGCATGGTCAACGACCATGAGGCTGCCTGTTTCTGCCGGTTCCGCGACAACGCGGCCGTCCCCAAACGAGAATCCGCCAAGCGTCGAACAAATTAGATAATTTGCTCCACTGATTTTCGCAACGTACATTGCGTTTTCGCAACATTTTTCGCGGTTTCATCGCTCATCAGGGAAAATCCTGACGATAGCGGTACCTGCGGGGTGAATCACGCTCTGAAGCCTTTACTACAAAGCCTTTACGAGGATTCTGCCCCTGTGCAGGAAGGCGGGCATCATGTCAAAATTGCGGCCAACCGCACATAGCGGCACTTTTTTACCGGAAAGAACCGCTATAAATACGTTGTAAGCGGCTTTTTTCCAGCGAATCGGATGACTCTGGAACGGCTGTCGCTTCGTACCGCTTACCAAGCGTATTCAGACCTTATGAACGATCGCGGCGAGACAGACACGCCGGCGACATAACGCGGTTTTATGTGGTCGATCGCGCTTTGCCGACCAAGTCCGCGTCCGATACTGATAACGCTGTTAGATGAACACCCACGAAGCACCGCAGTTGTCGGCGCAGGGGAGAACCAGAATGAAAAACCTCAACTTCTTGACGCACCAGGAAATCTTCGACCGTGCCGTCCATCACCTGTTTGGCCAAGGCCAGGCAGCGTTGTTGCCGCGCGGCGGCGGTGCATATCGCGGGTATTGCGGCGGTTGCCCCGTCGGCAGTTTCATCAAGGCGCGCGATTACATGACCGCCATGGAAGGCGTGCCCATTCGCTACGTCGGCAAAGGGCCGGAAACCGTGCCGCCTTACATGGATGTCGGCGTCGCCGCGCTGAAGCGCGCACTCTTGCGCTCGAATATCAATGTCTACGATCCGACAACCATCGAGCTGCTCAGCTGCCTGCAAAACGTGCACGACGTGTTCGGCAAGTGGGAATGGCGTGAACGCTTTGCGTCCATCGCCCGGCAGTTCAACTTGTCGGCGGATCGTCTTAAATCGGCAGCCTGAGCGCGAAATTGGCAGGGTTCCGCAGGGCTTCGCGAGTCAATCATGCAGGAGAAATGATGACATCGCAAAAGCCCCACGAATGAAGCGAGTCCGCGCTTACGTTGAACTAAAAAACGAGCATCGGACGATGCAAGGCAATAGTTAAAGCAACGAGCAATGCAATGTTAACGGCGAGAGACATCTACGAACGCGTAAGCAACCATCTGCTCGCGCAACGGGCTGTATCGGAGGATGAAAAC
>Ga0153929_1000448_pt1 | contig 15558 bp, 12 predicted proteins | sample TSNJ013MetaG_FD_104689 | JGI IMG/M metagenome (GOLD analysis project Ga0153929, IMG submission 104689) | Attine ant fungus gardens microbial communities from New Jersey, USA - TSNJ013 MetaG | ecosystem: Host-associated > Fungi > Mycelium > Unclassified | place: USA: New Jersey, Wharton State...
GAGCGTGATGAAAACGCCCGTCATCACCTCCACGCGCGGCTCCCACGGCGTCAGCATGATGCCGATACCCGGCAGCAACGTACCCTGGAACACCATTGCGCCGGTGATGTTGCCGAACGCCAGCGTATCCTTGCCGCGCCGTGCCCAGATGATGCTGTTGACCTTCTCGGGCAATTCGGTCGCGATCGGAATAATGATCAGCGAGAGCAGCAGCGCCGATATCCCGAGCACATGCGAGACCCCTTCCACGCCGGCGATAAACCCCTTCGCACCGCCAACCAGCAGCGCTGTGCCCAGGATCATCTGCAATACGATGGTCGCAAGCGAGGTAGGCAACCCGAAGCGCGAGATCAACAGCCGCTCGGGCGCTTCAGTGCCGTGGCCCTTCTCGACAAGAGCGGCGGACGCGCGAAACGTCGTCACCACGTACACGACATACACGCCGACCAGTCCCGCCGCAAACAGCGCGCGCACTTGCCATGCGTGATGCGGTACGAACATGGCGCCCGCCGCGATCAGGAAAGCACACAGAAAGAAGTTGAGATCACGGGTGAAACCGCTGTGTTCGGGGGCGACGACCCCCTTGAGCCCGCGCGTCTTGAGCACGGCGATGGCCATCAGGCAGGTCGACAAGGTCGCGAGCATCAGCGGTGCGCCCAAGATTGCGCCCACGCCGATTTCCTCGTTCACCGCGCGGCTGGCGGTGCCGCCCATCAACGCGATGATCGGCACGGTGGTTTCCGGCAGCGCCGTGCCAATAGCCGCGAACAGCGAACCAGTGACGCCTTCCGAGATGCCGAGCTTCTCGCCGAGATGTTCGAGCGCGTTGGTGAAGATCTCCGATGCCGCCAGGATCACCACGAGCATGATCGCGAGTTGCAGGAAAAGCATCGTCATGCGGCACCTCGCGATAAAGCCGGCGAGGAAGCGAGGCGATGAGCGACGCAATGGGAATGACGGAACAGCGGTAGAGAAACCGACGAACGCAGCGTAAGGCCTGGGGCAGGCCTGCGGTGTTTTTGTTTTGGAGACACGATAAATTCACGGTCGGACGTCAGCGAACCAGGGTGCAATCCCGCGCCGTCCGACCGTGAACGACAAGATGCACCCATGGTCTCGCCAAACCTGACCGGTCGAACGCGCCACGGCTGACTAGCCGAGTATGTTGACGCGTCCTCCTCCCGTTGCGGAAGGAAGGCTACTCCCCAAAGACGGCCACGAGTTTAGCGTGGGTCCACGGATTAGGCAACCGCCCGCGGCGGTCTTCAAAAAACTGTCACTGGCCCATATGGATATCCCGAATCGGTCGTTGTAGCGGAAATAACGGTTCAGTAAGCTACGGCCACGGAGGCCCAATCGTTGCCATTTCGTTGCGCTGACGCATCCGACGAAGCGCACCGTACAATAAGCCGCAACCGCCGTAACAAGAAACGTCTGACTGACTAACACTGACGACCACGTTCGTAACGGGAGATCCCATGCGCTTCAGAATGCTCGCAGCCGCCGTACTGGCCATCACGCCGGTGCTCGCGATAGCGAAACCGCTCACTGTGTGTACCGAGTCGAGTCCGGATGGCTTCGACGTCGTGCAATTCAATTCGCTGGTGACGACCAACGCATCGGCGGATGTGATCTTCAACACGCTCGTCTCGTACGATGAAGTCGCGAAAAAGGTCACGCCCGCGCTGGCCGAGAAATGGGACGTCAGCCCCGACGGCCTCACCTACACGTTTCATCTGCGGCCGAACGTGGCGTTCCAGACCACCGACTACTTCACGCCGTCGAGAAAACTGAACGCCGACGACGTGGTGTTCTCCTTCGACCGCATGCTCTCCGACAGCAACCCGTGGCACAAGGTGGCGGGCGCAAGCGGCTTTCCGCACGCGCAGTCAATGGGCCTGCTCAAGCTGATCAAGTCCGTATCCAAAGTCGATGACAACACCGTCAAGTTCGAACTCAACACGCCGAACGCGACCTTCGTGCCCATTCTCACCATGGGCTTTGCATCGATCTACTCGGCCGAATACGCCGACCAGTTGCTCAAGGCCGGCCACGAAACCGACCTGAACGCGAAGCCGGTGGGCACCGGGCCGTTCGTGCTGAAGAGCTATACGAAAGACGCTGTGATCCGTTACGACGTCAACCCGACCTACTGGGGGCCGAAACCCAAGGTGGACCGGCTGATCTACGCCATCACGCCCGACGCCTCCGTGCGCGCGCAGAAAATCAAGGCGGGTGAATGCCAGATCGCGTTGTCGCCAAAGCCGCAGGACGTGGTCGATGCGAAGAAGGACAGCTCGTTGAAAGTGGTCGAGACACCGGCATTCATGACGGCGTTCGTCGCGCTGAACACGCAGAAAAAGCCGCTCGATAACCCCAAGGTACGCCAGGCGTTGAACATTGCCTTCGATCGTACGACCTACCTCAAGACTGTCTTTGAGAATACGGCCACGCCCGCTGTCAACCCGTACCCGCCGAACACATGGAGCTATGACAAGCAGATCACGGCGTATCCGTATTCGGTCGATCGCGCGAAGAAACTGCTCGCCGACGCCGGCTTTCCGAATGGCTTCGACACGACAATCTGGGTGCGTCCGAACGGCAGCGTGCTGAACCCGAATCCGAAGGTCGGTGCGGAATTGCTGCAAGCGGATCTGGCGAAGATCGGCGTGAAGGCGCAGGTAAAGGTGATCGAATGGGGTGAGTTGATCAAGGAAGCCAAGCAGGGTCAGCACGACATGTTGTTCATGGGCTGGGCGGGCGACAACGGCGATCCGGACAACTATCTGTCACCGCTCTTCAGTTGCGCCGCGGTGCGCTCGGGCATCAACTTCGCGCGCTTCTGCGATCCGACACTGGACCGCATGATCGATGAAGGCAAGGAAACTGCGGACATAAGCCAGCGGACCAAGGCTTATACCGAAGCCCAGCAGATCATTCACGACCAGGCGCTGTGGATCCCGCTCGGTTACCCGACAGCAGCGGCGCTCACGCGCAGCAATGTCAGTGGATATCGCGTGAGTCCGTTCGGACGGCAGAACTTCGCGAGCGTCTCGGTGCAGTAGCCGGTGCTTTGATTCACCAAAGAAGCCGGGCGTGCGAACGCCCGGCTTCTTTTACTTCGGCGAGAAGCGGATCACACCGTCTTCGTTGTGGGTATGGCGCACGAGTTCGCCTTGCAGCCAGAGCAAGTGTAAATGCGCCAGCGCTTCGCCGAGTGCGAACGTCATCTGGTGTACATCGAGCGGACGCTTGAACATGAGCGGCACAATGTCAGCGGCGCTTTGCGGCTTGATCGCGCAGGCTTCGCGCACTTCTGCCAAACGCGCGGCGTGGTGATCCCGAAGCTGCCCGATGCGCGTATGCATGCCGCGAAACGGCTTGCCGTGCGAAGGGAGCACGAGTGTATCAGCGGGAAGGGACTCGTAGCGACCCAGTGAACCCAGGAACAGCGCGAGCGGATTCCCCTCCGGTTCGATAGCAAACACCGACACGTTAGTGGATATGCGCGGCAGCACCATGTCGCCGGAAATCAGCACCTTCGTCTCCGCGCAGAAAAATGCGCAATGTTCAGGGGAATGCCCAAACCCTGTCACCACTTCCCAGTCACGGCCACCAATCTTCAGCTTGTCGCCATCGCGCAGCCGACGATAAACCCGCGGGATGGACGGCACCAAGGTCGGGTAATACGCATCGCGCTTGCGCAGCGCTTCAAGCGATGCCGGGTCCGTCATTCCGTGCAGGGCGAAGTGCCGTGCGGCGCGCTCGCCGCCCGCGTCGGAACCGTCGCCGGCGGACATCACGCGGCCCATTGCGTACTCGCCGAGCGACATCCAGAGCCTCACCGGGTCCCATCGTTTCTTCTCGCCGCCATTACAGATCCAGTCCGCGAGACCCAGGTGATCCGGGTGGCAATGCGTGACGATCACGCGCAGCACAGGCAGGCTGTCGAGCAGCGTGTCGAAGGTGCGTTCCCAGTTCGCCCGGATCGTTTCGTCTGAAATACCGCAATCGATAATGGTCCAGCCCGCCACGCCGTCGATCTCGTCGCGCATGACCCACAGGTTGATGTGATCGAGCGCGAACGGCAGCGGCATGCGCACCCAGAACACGCCGGGCGTGACTTCCATCGTGTGGCCGCTTTCAGGAAGACGGTCTGCGAAAACGTAATCGAGTTGCTGTTCGAGCGGATTCATGCGGGTCGGGTCTCCGGGTTGTCAGTTGTTGCATTGCCGCCAAGTTGACGCTAACGTTAACCTGCATTTTAACGTCGGCTTCAGAAAAGCGCTGGGAACCTTGCAATTTCAATGACAGACACGCGCTACACCATCACCGAACTGGCACGCGAATTCGAGATTACGCCGCGCGCGATCCGGTTCTACGAGAACCAGGGCTTGCTCGCGCCGGCGCGCGAAGGCACGAACGGCATGCGTCGCGTGTATTCCGCGCGCGACCGCACGCGGCTCAAGCTGACGCTGCGCGGCAAGCGGCTCGGGTTCACGTTGCTCGAGGTGAGCAGGCTGCTCGACCTCTACGATTCACCGACCGGGACGGTTGCCCAATTGCATGCGTTCCTTGACACCATCGCGGCACATCGTGCCGTGCTGGAGCGGCAACTGGAAGACCTGAACGCAACGCTCGCCGAGCTCTCCGCCTACGAGGTGCAAGGGCGCGCGCTGCTTTCAGCGAACGCTGAAAAACGCACGCGCCGAGCGGCGGTTGCGGCTGCATCGGCGGATACAGACGCGAAGAAAGACGCGAAGGTACCTTGAGCTCGCAACGGGCAGGAACGGCGGCACCGGGGAGGCGGAAACGTCCGGCGATACAATATTGGCCGGGTTCGAAGCCGGGTTCGAAGCCGGGTTCGAAGCCGGGTTCGAAGCCGGGTTCGAAGCCGGGTTTGACGCTTAAACGTAAAGACGTAATCACGTAGCGCACTTAGCGTACGTCGGACGACACCACACGAAGTGCAGGGTCGACATGAATCACTTTCCCAAATTGCTGTCGTCGCAGATTGGCTTCGATGTCGCGGAAACGCTGCTCGAAGGCTTCGACCGTCACTATCGCGTGTTTCGCGATGCGGCCATCGCGGCGAAGGGGCTATTCGAAGCCGGCGACTGGCACGCGCTGCAGCGGCTTGCGCGCGAGCGCATCACGTCGTACGACGATCGGGTGGAAGAGTGCGTGATGCGTCTGGAAGACGAGTACGACGCCGAGAACATAGACGATGAAATCTGGCAGCAGATCAAGCTGCATTACATCGGCTTGCTGACGTCGCACCGGCAGCCCGAGTGCGCGGAGACATTCTTCAACTCGGTATGCTGCAAGATCCTGCATCGCTCTTACTTCAACAACGACTTCATTTTCGTGCGGCCCGCCATTTCGACGGAGTACATCGAGAACGACGAGCCCGCGGCCAAACCGACCTATCGCGCGTATTACCCGAGTAAAGACGGGCTCGCCGCGACGCTCGAACGGATCGTCACGAACTTCCAGCTCGAGCCGCCGTTCGAAGATTTGCAGCGCGACGTCCAGTGCCTGATGCAAGCCATTAACGAAGCGTTCGGCGAATTCAAGGCCGCGCCAAATTTCCAGATTCATGTGCTGTCATCGCTGTTCTTTCGCAACAAGGCGGCGTACATAGTGGGCCGGATCATCAACGGTGATCTGGTGGTGCCGTTCGCCGTGCCCGTGCGTCACGCGTTGCCCGGCCTGCTCGCGCTCGATACGGTCCTGCTGCAGCGCGAGCAACTGCTGATCATCTTCAGCTTCTCGCACTCCTACTTCCTCGTGGATATGGAAGTGCCGTCGGCGTATGTGCAGTTCCTGCGCTCGATCATGCCGGGCAAACCGAAGGCGGAAATCTATACGTCGGTGGGCTTGCAGAAGCAGGGAAAGAACCTGTTTTATCGCGACTTGCTGCATCACCTGTCGCATTCCAGCGATAAATTCGCCATCGCGCCCGGCATCAAGGGACTCGTGATGCTGGTGTTCACGCTGCCGTCTTTTCCGTATGTGTTCAAGCTGATCAAGGACAACTTTCCGCCGCCGAAGGAAACCACGCGCAAGAAGATCCAGGACAAGTATCAGCTCGTCAAACGCCACGATCGCTTGGGACGCATGGCCGATACGCTCGAGTATTCGAGCGTCGCGTTACCGCTGTCGCGACTCGACGATGCGCTGCTCAAGGAGCTCAAGAAGGAAGTCGCTTCGATGATCGAATACGAAGGCGATAACCTGGTGATCAGGCATATGTACATAGAGCGGCGCATGACGCCGCTGAACCTGTATTTGCAGAACGGCACGCCGTCGGAAATCGAGCACGGCATCAAGGAATATGGCGACGCGATCAAGCAACTGATCCAGGCGAACATCTTCCCCGGCGATATGCTCTACAAGAATTTCGGCGTGACGCGCCACGGCCGCGTGGTGTTCTACGACTACGACGAGATCGAATACCTGACTGATTGCAACGTGCGCAAAGTGCCGCAAGCGCGCAACGAGGAAGACGAGATGTCGGGCGAGCCGTGGTACACCGTCGGGCCGCATGACATCTTCCCCGAAACCTACAACACCTTCCTGCTCGGCGACCCGCGCGTGCGTGACGCGTTCATCAAACATCACGCCGATTTCTTCGACCCCGCGCTCTGGCAAAAGCATAAGGAAGAGATCCTTAACGGCGAGCTCGCCGACTTCTTTCCGTACGAACGCGGCATTCGTTTTTGCGTTCGTTATCCTGAGCGTTTTCTGGACGGCGCACCTGCAGCACGCGCCGCATGAAACCTATCCGCACTGAATCCCATGCCTAACATCGACAACACCGACAACCCTGAAAGCCACGAGAACAACCCGCTCTCGCACCTGTTCGATAACAACCTGAAATGGGTCGATCGCAAGCTCTCGGAAGACGCTGAATATTTCTCCCGCCTGGCGCATCAGCAAGCGCCCGAATATCTGTGGATCGGGTGCTCGGACTCACGCGTGCCGGCCAACCAGATCATCGGCTTGCCGCCGGGCGAGGTGTTCGTGCACAGGAACATCGCGAACGTGGTCGTTCACTCGGACCTCAACTGCTTGTCCGTGATCCAGTTCGCGGTCGACCTGCTGAAGGTCAAGCACATCATGGTGGTCGGGCACTACGGCTGTTCCGGCGTAGGCGCGGCACTCGTAGGCCGGCGCGTAGGCCTGGCCGATAACTGGCTGCGCCACGTGGAAGACGTGCGCGACAAGCACTCCGCGCTGCTCGAGGAATGGCCGATGGGCGAGGCGCGCAATCGTCGGCTGGTGGAGCTGAACACAATTGAACAGACTGTGAACGTATGCCACACGACCATCCTGCGCGATGCGTGGGCGCGTGGCCAGGAGATCACGGTGCACGGCTGGACCTACGGCGTGCATGACGGCCGTGTGCGCAACATGGGCATGATGATCAACGGGTCGGAAGAGGTCGAGCCGACCTATCAGCAATGCATCGCGGCGCTGGTGCGCGGTGGCGCGCATTCATCGGAGAACGATGTGCTCGCCTCCGATGCCGCCCGTCTCGGCGATGTCCCGGCTATTGTGAAAGGTGTGATCAAGGAGCTGAAACATGACTGATTTCCTGACTGATCCGGTGGTGATCGTATCGGCTGCACGTACGCCGATGGCCGCTTTCCAAGGCGACTTCGCCACGGTGACAGCGCCGCAACTCGGCTCGGTCGCCATCCGCGCCGCCGTGGAGCGTGCCGGCCTCAAGCCCGAGCAGATCGAAGAAGCCGTGATGGGTTGCGTGCTGCCCGCCGGACTCGGTCAGGCGCCCGCGCGGCAAGCCGCGCTTGGAGGAGGCTTACCGCTGTCCGTCGGCAGCACCACGGTCAACAAGATGTGCGGGTCCGGCATGCGTGCCGCCATGTTCGCGCACGACATGCTGCTGGCCGGCTCGGCGGACGTGATTGTCGCGGGCGGGATGGAGAGCATGACCAATGCACCGTATTTGCTGCCTAAAGCGCGCAGCGGCATGCGCATGGGCCACGGCCAGGTGCTCGATCACATGTTCCTCGACGGCCTTGAAGACGCGTATGAAAAAGGCCAGCTGATGGGTACGTTCGCGGAGCAATGCGCCGGGTCGTACAAGTTTTCGCGGGAAGCGCAGGACGCGTTTGCGGTGGAGTCGCTGCGCCGCGCGAAGCGGGCCAATGAAGACGGTTCGTTCGATTGGGAAATTGCGCCGGTGACGGTCGCGGGACGCAAGGGCGATACCGTTATCGATCACGACGAACAGCCGTTCAAGGCGAATATCGACAAGATTGCTACGCTTAAACCGGCCTTCGCCAAAGACGGCACGGTAACGGCTGCCAATTCGTCGTCTATCTCGGACGGCGCCGCCGCGCTCGTGATGATGCGTGCATCCACGGCGAAGCGGCTCGGCGTCACGCCGCTCGCGCGCGTGGTCGGGCACAGCACCTTCGCGCAGGAACCGGCGTTGTTCACGACTGCGCCTGTTGGTGCAATCCGCAAGCTGCTCGGGAAGAACGGCTGGCGCGCGGACCAAGTCGATCTCTTCGAGATCAACGAAGCGTTCGCCGTCGTCACGATGGCCGCCATGCGGGAACACGACTTGCCTCACGACAAGGTCAACGTCAACGGTGGCGCGTGTGCGCTCGGGCATCCGATTGGCGCATCGGGCGCGCGGATTCTCGTGACCTTGATCGGCGCGTTGCGTCAGCGCGGATTGAAACGCGGTGTGGCGAGCTTGTGCATCGGCGGCGGAGAAGCGACGGCGATGGGTATCGAACTGATTTAGCGCAGCGTGCAGGAGAACGTTATGAAAACCGTATTGATCGTGGGCGCATCGCGCGGGCTTGGCCACGAATTCGCGCGAGCCTATTGCCGCGACGGCTGGCGCGTGCTCGCCACCGCTCGAGATGCGGCGTCGCTGGAAGCACTCGACGCCATGGGCGCAAAGACCTTCTCCGTCGATACAACCCAGCCCGAGCAGATCGCGGCGCTGGGCTGGCAACTCGATGGCGAGAAACCGGATGTCGCGATCATCGTGTCGGGCGTGTACGGTCCGCGAACCGAACACGTGGAAACCGTGTTGCCGGAGGATTTCGATCAGGTCATGCACACCAATGTCCGCGGCCCGATGCAATTGCTGCCCATTCTCCTGCCGCTCACCGACGCCGCGCATGGCGTGCTCGCGGTGGTGTCCAGCAAGATGGGCGGTATCGCGGAGATGAACGGGACGGCGGGCTGGCTGTATCGCGTGAGCAAGGCCGCAGTGAATGCGGCGTTGAAGGCGGCGTCGCTGGAGGTGCGCGGCTCGACTTGCATCGCGCTGCATCCGGGATGGGTGCGCACCGAAATGGGCGGCTCGTCGGCGGCGATCGAACCGGCGCACAGCATTTCCGGAATGCGCGCGGTGATCGCGGCGGCCGCCGCAAACCCCAGGAAATTCAACGGCTCGTTCGTGCAGTACGACGGTACGCCGCTCGCCTGGTGAGCGCTGTACATTAGTACGGCTTCCGAAGTGAGCGCTTCAATCAGACAAAGAGGACATGAAGTGGCATATCAGGTACATGGCGTGGCGTCGTCGGGGAATTGCTACAAGGTCCGGCTTGCACTGGAACAACTGCGACGGCCGTATGTATGGCACGAAGTAGACATGATGAACGGCGCCACGCGCACCGAGGCGTTTCGTCAGTTGAATCCGAACGGCAAGGTGCCGGTGCTGCAAATCGATGAGCACACATGCCTGTTCGAATCGGACGCGATCTTGTATTACCTCGCCGAAGGCACCCCGCTGCTGCCCACGGACCGTCTTTCGCGAGCGCGTGTCCTGCAATGGATGTTCTTCGAGCAATACAGCCACGAGCCCAACATTGCGGTCGCGCGCTTCATTCTTCAGTTCGTCAAACACCCTGACGATCCTCGCCTGCCTGAGAAAACCGCCGGTTCGTATCGCGCGCTCGATGTGATGGAAACGCATCTCGCCACGCGAACGTATTTCGTCGATGAGCAATACACCATCGCGGACATTGCGCTGTATGCGTACACCCATGTCGCCGATGAAGCCAACCTGGACCTCGGCCGGTATCCGGCCATTCGCGCATGGCTGGCGCGCGTGAAGGCGCAGCCGCGACACATCGAGATGCCGGGCGTCGACGTATGAAGCAAGCCGGCGAATGCCCGTGCGGCGGCGCGTCGCCGGGATCGGGCAGCGCTAAACGTCCGCCGGGCTACGTGGAATGCTGCGGGCGGTTCATAGAAGGCGGCGCACCGGCGGGCAACGCAATGGAACTGATGCGCTCCCGCTACACTGCCTACGTGCTCGGCAACACAGCGTATCTGCGCGCGACCTGGGCTGCGGCCACCTGCTCCCGCGACCTGGAAACCTCCGCCGATCCCGCCACCCGCTGGCTCGGCTTGCAGATAAAACGCCACACACCTATTGACGCTGATCACGCCGAGGTCGAATTTGTCGCTCGATACAAGCTCGGCGGCCGGGCCTTCCGGCTGCATGAGACGAGCCGCTTCGAACGGGATACCGCCGGCCGTTGGGTGTATGTCGACGGTGATCTCCACGATTGAAACGTCGTAGCGACGAATCTGCCTGCATCGACGGCAATAATTTCCTTAACGTCTGCTTTCGCCAAAAATTAGTGTGCCGCGCGGGTACTTTCTAATTGCGCCTATTCATTTTGTCCGGGTACCCTAGCTTTTCGCCAGTCGCTGGCGAATGATATTAAGTTGCTGTTTCATAAGCTAAATATCTGTCGGCGCGTCGGTGTTGCATATTGAAGCCCATTGTCTTGTCTATTCGGGACATGACTTGACGATCCAACCAGCGATACTGATTGACAGTACAGGCGCGCGGATCGATGGATTGTGACAATAAGCTGGCTCGTGCTTTGGGAAATCAGCCGGGTCGAGAGTGGGTGGGGTTTCGGGGATGGCATTTAGGCATGTGTTGTCAGGTTGTGTAATGGCGTGTGCGCTCGCGGCGATGTCCGCCTCGGCGCTTGCAGATCCGTTCGCGGGTGCGCAGCAGTACGCGAAGCTCGAGGCCCCTGCTTTCGGCACGGTGCCGCAGTCGCTCAACTCCTCTCTTCCGGTTGTTGAGGCAAACCTCAACGAGTCCGTCATCGAAATACCTTCAGGCGACGTCTCGCTTGAAACCACCATTTTCAAACCTGATGGCCCGGGTCCGTTCCCGATGGTCGTCTTCAATCACGGCAAGCTCCCTGGCAATGCGCATGACCAGCCCCGTGCACGTCCGATCGCGTTTGCGCGCGAGTTCGTGCGCCATGGGTATGTGGTTGTTGTGCCGAATCGTCGTGGCTTTGCGGAATCGGGCGGCGAATATACCGGCAACGGTTGTGATGTCGAAGCCAATGGTTTCACGCAGGCACGTGACGTGGCGGCTACGGTGGCTTACATGGACAAACAACCGTTTGTCGACAGCGAGCATGTGGTGGTGGCGGGCGCTTCGCACGGCGGGCTGGTGACCATGGCGTATGGCGCTCGCGACGCGCGTGAGGCGAAGGGCGTGCGTGGCCTGATCAATTTCTCCGGCGGCCTTCGTCAGGACGAGTGTCCTGGCTGGCAGAAAAACCTGACGAGCGCGTTTGGTGAGTACGGTGAGCATGTGAAGTTGCCGTCGTTGTGGATGTACGGGAGCAACGACTCGGTGTGGCAGGGCAACTTGCCTGATGAAATGTTTGCTTCATATAGCGCGCACGGTGCCCAGGCCGACATGGTGAATTTCGGCGCTTATAAGAACGATGCGCATCGGCTGGTTGGGGATCGTGACGGTGTGTCGATCTGGTGGCCGCGGGTGAAGACGTTCCTGGCCGGTATTGGCATGCCGACGGATCGTGAGTACCAGGTTTCGGATCCGCAGGCCCCTTCGCCGACGGGTTACGCGAGCGTGGACGCGGTGACCGCGGTGCCGTTCCTCGATGAACATGGCCGCGAAGGTTACCAAAACTTTCTGCATCAGTATTCGAGCCGGGCGTTCGCGGTGTCGGATTCGGGCGCGTGGTCGTGGGCGGAAGGGGGTGATGACCCCGTGGCGGTGGCGTTGGCGGGATGCCAGAAGCAGAGCAGCGATCCCTGCCGGTTGTATGCCGTCAATAATGCGGTGGTCTGGAACGATCGCAATGTCAGTCAGACGCAGACGGCGTCGCGATAATGCCTTTGGTTGGGTGGCTGGAGGCGTTCGCTGCTCCGGCTGCAGACAAGCCCGCCGTGGCTAAAACGGCCCGAAAAGCGCTCCGCGCTGTGCGGTTACAACTCTGCACGAAATAGCAAACACCCTGCCCGCCCGAGCGCAAACGAAAAACCTCTGACCGAGCACGAGCGGGAAATAGCATCTGAACCCCGCAAAGACCCTCCACGATAAGCGAAGTTAGCCGCACCGCCACGCAATCGCCAAACGCGCCCCGTGCCCGCCGCAGGTCCCCGTGCACCTCAAAATCGAATCCCGCGACGAATTTAGAGATAATTGGTGCTCAGCGAAACACCGAGTCGCGCACATCGAGATCGAGAAACCCCCATGACCGATGCAATGAACCTGCAGCGCCTGAAAGTCACCGTCGACGGCTACGTAGCACGCGTCACACTCGATCGCCCCGACGTCCGCAATGCCTTCGACGAAGCCACTATCGTCGAGTTGACAGCGGCATTCCGCGCGCTCGCCGACGATGCCTCCATCCGCGTCATCATCCTCGCGGCGAACGGCCCCGCATTCTGCGCAGGCGCCGATCTCAACTGGATGAAACGCATGGCGGCGTATTCGGACGCGGAAAATCGCGCCGATGCACTCGGCCTCGCCACCATGCTCAACACCCTCTACGCATGCAACAAACCCGTGATCGCGCAGGTCCAGGGTGACGCGTATGCGGGCGGCATGGGCCTGGTCGCCGTCGCCGACATGGCAATCTGCGCGGAATCAGCGCACTTCTGTTTGTCCGAGGCGAAGCTCGGGCTGATGCCCGCCACCATCGCGCCGTACGTGATCCGGGCAATAGGCGCGCGCGCATCGCACCGATACTTCGTGACCGCCGAACGCTTCGATGCAGCCGAAGCGCTGCGCATCGGCCTCGTCCATCAGGTCGTTGCGGCAGATGCGCTCAATGCCGCCGTCGATGCCGTCGCGGCCGCGATCGTCGCCAATAGCCCGAACGCCGTGCGCGAGTGCAAGCAGCTCGTTGTCGATCTGGCGGGCAAGCCAATCGATGAAGCGCTGATCTCGGACACCGCCGACCGTATCGCACGAATCCGCGCCTCGGACGAAGGGCGCGAAGGCGTGCGCAGTTTTCTGGAAAAGCGCAAGCCGTCGTGGCTTGCCTGAATGTGATCGGGAGCGTCGCCTGAATTCGCCCAAGCGCATGATTGGCCGCTCCCCTGGAGTCGTTTTGAACCTGAACAACCCGCCAAAGCCTGCACCCGATGACTGGCTTGCACGCTCGCTACGCGCCGTGTGGCACCCGTGTACGCAAATGAAACATCACGAGCGCACGCCGCTCGTGCCCATCGCTCGCGGCAAGGGCGCGTGGCTCTATGACCACGACGGCCAGCGCTATCTCGATGCCATCAGCTCGTGGTGGGTCAACCTCTTCGGCCACGCGAATCCTCATATCAATGCCGCGCTGAAGGATCAACTCGACACGCTCGAACACGCCATGCTCGCCGGTTGCACGCACGAACCCGCCGTGCTGCTCGCCGAGCGCCTGCACGCGCTGACGCAGCACACGCTGGGCCATGCGTTCTTCGCCTCCGACGGCGCATCGGCAGTTGAAATCGCGTTGAAAATGAGCTTCCACTTCTGGCGCAACAGCGGCCACGCGGAGAAGTGCGAGTTCGTCTGCCTCGCGAACAGCTATCACGGCGAGACCATCGGCGCGCTCGGCGTGACCGACGTCGCGTTGTTCAAGGACGCCTACGATCCGCTGATTCGCCATGCGCACGTGGTGACATCGCCGGATGCCCGCCAGGCCTGCGAAGGCGAGACGGCGCGCGATGTCGCACAACGCGCGCTCGCCGATATGAAAACGCTGTTCGACGCCAAGGCCTCGCAGCTTGCAGCCGTGATCGTCGAGCCGCTTGTTCAATGCGCAGCCGGAATGGCGATGCACGATCCGTCGTATTTGAAGGGCCTGCGTGTTTTGTGCGATGACTACGGCGTGCATCTTATCGCCGATGAAATCGCTGTCGGATGCGGTCGCAGCGGCACGTTCTTCGCGTGTGAACAAGCTGCGATCTGGCCGGATTTCCTGTGTCTGTCGAAGGGAATCAGCGGCGGGTATTTGCCGTTATCCATCGTGCTCACACGCGATGAAATCTATGCCGCGTTCTACGACGACGACATGACGCGCGGTTTCCTGCACTCGCATTCATACACGGGTAATCCGCTCGCATGCCGCGCCGCGTTGGCGACGCTCGACCTGTTCGAAAGCGCTAACGTGCTTGAAGAGAACCACCGGAAATCGTCCGTGTTGCGCGCTGCACTAAGCCCGCTGCAAGATCATCCACGCGTCAGGAACCTGCGCGAGCGCGGCACGATCTTCGCGTTCGATGCGATCATCGAAGACCTCGCCCAGGCACGCTCATTCTCACGGCGTTTCTTCGAAAAGGCCTTGAAACACGAACTATTGTTGCGCCCCATAGGCAAGACCGTCTACCTGATGCCACCGTACATCCTCAGCGACGACGAACTCGCGCTGCTCGCCGAACGCACCCGCACGGTCTTCGACGCCACGTTATCGGAGGCTGCATGAGCACTACATCGCCCGCTCTTTTCGAGGCCCTTAAACAGGGGCTCGCCGATATCGAGCGCAACGGCTTGCGTCGTCGCCGACGCGTCGCCGACAGCGCCTGCGCCGCTCACATGACGGTGGACGGACGTGAGATCATCGGCTTTGCAAGCAACGATTACCTCGGGCTCGCCGCGCACGAAACCTTGCGCGAAGCACTCGCGGAAGGCGCACGAAAATACGGCGCGGGCAGCGGCGGATCGCATCTGCTCGGCGGCCATTCGCGCACGCACGCGAAGCTCGAAGACGACCTCGCGGCATTCTCCGGTGGATTCGTCGACCAGGCGCGAGCGCTGTACTTCAGCACCGGCTACATGGCGAATCTCGCGACGTTGACCACGCTAGGCGCTGTGAGTAAGTCAGGCGGTCGCGACACGCTGATGTTCTGCGACGCGTTGAACCACGCATCGCTGATCGATGGCGCGCGTTTGTCGCGCGCGGAGATTCGAATCTATCCTCACGCTGACGCCGAAGCACTCGCCGCGATGCTCGAAGCATCCGCGAATGACGGCGGCACGAAGATCATCGTCACGGATTCCGTCTTCAGCATGGACGGCGATATCGCCCCGCTCGCACGGCTGCTCGAGCTGGCGGAGCGTCATGGCGCATGGCTGGTCGTCGACGATGCGCACGGCTTCGGCGTGCTGGGTCCGCAGGGCCGCGGCGCGCTGGCCGAGGCTGCGTTGCGCTCGCCGCATCTCGTGTACGTGGGCACGCTGGGCAAGGCGGCGGGCGTGTCCGGCGCGTTCGTGATCGCGCATGA
>Ga0153929_1000456_pt1 | contig 15458 bp, 12 predicted proteins | sample TSNJ013MetaG_FD_104689 | JGI IMG/M metagenome (GOLD analysis project Ga0153929, IMG submission 104689) | Attine ant fungus gardens microbial communities from New Jersey, USA - TSNJ013 MetaG | ecosystem: Host-associated > Fungi > Mycelium > Unclassified | place: USA: New Jersey, Wharton State...
CGAACAGCGCGGTTTTATCGGTGAGGAAATCGGTGATGAGCGGCGCGCCGGCGTTTTGCCCGGGATGTCCCGGTGCACCCAGCAGCGCCGCCGCGATTTCCTGCGTTTGCTGCGCGCGCTGTAACGCAAACTGCAATTGCGTGGGCAGCGCGTAACGCGTGTTGTCGCGATAAAACCGCTCGAGAAACACATTCTCCTGCGGGCGCTCGAACAGCGTGCGCATTGACCAGCGTTCGGCGAGCAAGCGCGCCAGCGTGGTCTTGCCGACGCCAATAGGCCCTTCAATCGCAATGTACCGATGCGGCGGGCGCAACTGCGGCGCGGTGACGGTAAGGGGCGACATGCTCATGGGCTATTCACCTTTCAGGCTTCGCGTCGCGAAGTGCAGCGGGAAGCGAATAGCGGACACTGATGTGTCGCCACTTTTTCAATACGTTGATCCTGGACCGAAGCGAGAAATGCATCGGCGCGGCCAAGTTGCGCGATGACGACATTGCGGTCGAGTTCGATCAATGGCACGAGTGTAAACGCGCGCTCGGTGAGACGCGGGTGCGGCACGACGAGATCGGCTTCCTCGATGCAGGAATCGCCATACAGGAGGATGTCGATATCGAGCGTACGCGGCGCGTTACGGTACGGCCGCTCGCGTCCGAAATGGCTTTCTATGCCGTGGCACAGCCGCAGCAACTGGCGTGCGGCCAGCGTGGTATCGATCTTGACGACACAATTGAAATAGTCGTCGCCACCGGCGTCAACAGGCGCGGTGCGATAGAGGCTCGACTTCGCGAGCACGGTGATCGTGTGTTGCTGGGCAAGACACACCACTGTGTCTTTCAGGGTCTGGCGCGCGTCACCGAGGTTTGCGCCCAGGCCCAGATAAGCTACCGTCATGGCATGAATCCTACGACTGTCGTTCGGCGAAACACGACTCAAACGCGTTGATCAAAACGCGCGCGGTCCGTGTCAATCGTCGCGCTGGCCACCGCTTTCGTCGCCATACCGCGCGTCACGCACGTCACGCTCTTCGCGAGCTGACCCTTCTGCGGTCGCGCCGCCCTGCATTCCGTCACCCGGTCCGCGGCTCCTGGCGTTGCTGCTACGCCGCCGTCGTTTCTTGGGTGCCCGGTCCTTCCCGCCTTGCGAAAGCAATGACTCCCGCGCGGCAGCGTCCCCTTCAATAAAATCCGTCCACCACTGGCCAACCGATGCATCCAGCTCGCCGGATTCGCATCGCAGCAGGAGGAAATCATAACCCGCCCTAAACCTTTGGTGTTCCAGCAGCTTCATCGCGCTTCTGCCCGAGCGTTTTTCGAGCCGATGTTGCAGACCCCATATCTCGCGCATATCCGATGAAAAGCGCTTGTGGATAGCAAGCTTTTCGGTTTGCATGTCGAGCACGTCGTCCATGGCGCGATGCAGCGCCGGCACGGGGAATTCACCGGCCAGCGTGTATTGCTGCCAGCGTGTCTGCATGTCATTCCATAGCAGCGTGGCGAACAGGAAACCTGGCGATACACCCTTGCCGGCGCGCACGCGTTCGTCGGTATTGGTCAGCGCGAGCGTGATGAATTTCTCGCCGTGCGTCGATTCGAAAATCACGTCGAGCAGCGGCAGCACGCCGTGATGCAAACCTTCGGCGCGCAGCCGCGTCAGGCACGCGAGCGCGTGGCCTGAGAGCAGCAGCTTGAGCATTTCATCGAAGAGGCGCGCTGCCGGGACGTTGCTGATCAGGTCGGCCAGTTCCGCGATCGGTGCGCGCGTGGCGGGCTCGATCTCAAAACCGAGCTTCGCAGCAAAACGCACGACGCGCAGCATGCGCACCGGATCTTCACGGTATCGCGTAGCCGGATCGCCGATCATGCGCAGCAAACGCGCGCGGATGTCGGCCATGCCGTCGTGATAATCCAGCACCGTTTGCGTGGCCGGATCGTAATACATGGCGTTGATCGTGAAGTCCCGGCGTGTGGCGTCTTCGTGCTGCTCGCCCCACACGTTGTCGCGCAGCACGCGGCCGCTGGCATCGACTGCATGCGTACGTGTGTCCATCTCGCCGCGCCGCAAGCGGGGCGGAGGCGGTGAGGGTGGTGCGTCGGCGGGGGTATCGACGAGGGCGCGGAATGTCGATGTTTCGATGATGTCCTGCCCGAACTGCACGTGCACGATCTGGAACCGCCGGCCGATGATGCGCGCGCGGCGGAACAGCTTCTGCACCTGGTCGGGCGTGGCGTCCGTTGCAACGTCGAAATCCTTCGGCGCCACGTTCAGCAGCAGGTCGCGCACGGCGCCGCCCACGATAAACGCACGATGCCCGCCTTGCTGCAGGCCCTCGGTAACGCGAATCGCGTTCTTCGAGATCAGCGCCGGGTCGATGCCGTGCACATCCGCTGACAGGATCACCGGCACGTTGGGATCGCGCTTTGCCGCGGCGGGCGTGGCTTTCTTGCGCGTGCTCTTGCGGGCGGGTTTTACATCGTCGGAGAGCGGGGCGGTTGCCGGGGTCTCTTCTTTGGCGCTTTCCTGGCCGAACAGCTTGCGGATGAGTTTTTTAATCACGTGGGGAGAAGATTTCCAGGATGCGCCAGCCGCGGGCTTGCGCATGGGCGCGCAGGGTGTCGTCGGGATTGGTCGCGATCGGGTCGGTGACTTTCTCGAGTAGAGGAATGTCGTTGTGCGAGTCGCTGTAGAAGTAGCTGTGTTCGAAGTCGTCCAGGCTTTTTCCCATCGACGCGAGCCACGCTTCGGTGCGTACGATCTTGCCCTCGCGATAGCTCGGCGTGCCCGTTGCGCGGCCGGTCAGCTCGCCGTTGGGCACATTGTCGACCGTTTCGACCTCGCATGCGATCAACGCTTCAATTCCGAACGCCCGGCCGATCGGCGCCGTGATGAATGCGTTCGTGGCGGTGACGAGGCAGCAGAGATCGCCGGCCTGCTGGTGCTTGCGCACGAGTTCGAGCGCGGCGGGCGCGATGGCCGGCGTGATGATTTCGTGCATGAATTGCGCGTGCCAGTCGTCCAGTTGCGCACGCGGGTGCTTGGCGAGCGGAGAGAGCTGGGCGGTCAGATACGCGTGGATATCGAGCGTGCCGGCTTTGTAATCTTCGTAGAACGCGTCGTTTTGCTTCGCAAACTGGTCGGCGTCGACAATGCCGAGCTTCGCCATGAAGCGACCCCATTCGTGGTCGCTATCCGTCGGGATGAGAGTGTGATCGAGATCAAAAAGGGCTAGGTTCATGGGAGCGCATTTTACTTGAAGCGGGTGGAAGCGTTCGCTGGCTGCTCGCGGCGGGGTGAGGGACCAAGAGAAAGAGCCTAAAAAAGCTCGGTCTGCGGACGGGGCGTGTCGTCGTCCGTCCTGCCTTCTTTTGCTGCGAGCATTGTGCGCAATAACGGCAGCGTCACGGCGCGCTTTTGTTCCAGCGAAAAGCGGTCGAGTTCATCGAGCAGGGTCATCAGGCTGGGCATGTCGCGGCGAAAATGCGTGAGCAGATAAGCGGGGACGTCGTCCGCCAGCGCAATGCCGCGCTCGCGCGCCGCGTGTTTCAGCGCGCTGGCCTTGCTTTCGTCAGAAAGGGGCGTGAGCTGGAAAACCAGTCCCCAGCCAAGGCGCGTGCGCAAATCTTCTCTCACCGATAACCCCAGCGGCGCCACATTGCCGGTTGCCACCAGCGCGCTGGCCGGATGCGCGCGCACTTCGTTGAACAGGTTGAAGAGCGCAATTTGCTGGGCTCCCGAGAGCCGCTCGCAGTCGTCGATGGCGTAGACGCTGGCTTTTGGATCGAACGTGAACGCGGCCAGCGGCGCCTGCGGGCTCAGGAAGCGCGCCCGGCCATTCGCTTCGTGCACCAGCGCTTGCAGCAGATGGCTGCGGCCGCTGCCGGCTTCCCCCCACACATAGAAGGTCCGGTCGGCCACGGGGCCGGCTGCGAGCGCACCGTCGAGTTCGCGCAGACGGGTCACCAGTTCATGGTTGCCGGCGGCGAAAAAATTATCGAAGGTGGCGAGCGGCGGCGTGCCGAGATCGAGCGTCAGTTGGCGTTGCACGGGCAATCGGTTCCGTCAGGGCGTATCTTGAAAAGCGGCGCGCTCAGTATGCCGATGCCCGGTTTATGCCGTGGCGAAAGGCGTTGAGCGCAGGGTCGAGTTTCCAGCCGGATGGGCGCGAGTCTCGAAAAGGGTCTGGTGCGGTCTTTCGGAGTCAGGGCCGCGAACTGCGAGAAATCCGGCCGGGCGGCTGGCATCGGTTAAAATCTCATTTTACCGACCTTCTCGCCGATCCCCCATGAATCAACCGAAATCCGCCCCAGACGCCCAAGGTTTGTCCTATCGCGACGCGGGCGTGGACATCGATGCCGGCGACGCGCTTGTCGACCGGATCAAGCCCTTTGCAAAGAAAACCATGCGCGACGGCGTGCTGGGGGGCATTGGCGGATTCGGCGCGTTGTTCGAAGTGCCCAAGCGGTACAAGGAGCCGGTGCTGGTATCCGGCACGGACGGCGTGGGCACGAAGCTGCGGCTGGCGTTCCAGTTGAACAAGCATGACACAGTAGGCCAGGATCTGGTCGCCATGAGCGTCAACGACATCCTGGTGCAGGGTGCCGAGCCGTTGTTTTTCCTCGATTATTTCGCTTGCGGCAAGCTGGACGTGGATACGGCCGCGACCGTGGTGCAGGGGATCGCGCAGGGTTGCGAACTGGCCGGGTGTGCGTTGATTGGTGGTGAAACTGCTGAAATGCCGGGCATGTATCCGGACGGTGAGTACGATCTGGCCGGGTTTGCGGTGGGTGCCGTTGAGAAAAGCAAGATTATCGATGGCTCGACTATCCAGCCTGGCGACGTGGTGTTGGGTCTCGCTTCGTCCGGCATTCATTCGAATGGGTATTCGCTGGTGCGCAAGATCATTGAGCGCGCTCAGCCTGACCTGAACGCCGATTTCGATGGCCGTTCGCTTGCCGATGCCTTGATGGCGCCTACGCATATTTACGTGAAGCCGTTGTTGTCGCTGATGTCGCAGATGGCCGTGAAGGGTATGGCGCATATCACTGGCGGCGGGCTGGTTGAAAACATTCCGCGGGTTCTGCGCGATGGCCTGACGGTTGAGCTGGATCACCGGGCGTGGCCGTTGCCGCCGTTGTTCTCGTGGCTGCAGAAGCATGGCGGCGTGGCTGATGCGGAAATGCATCGGGTGTTCAACTGCGGGATCGGGATGGTCGTTGTAGTGGCCGCCGGCGACGTTGAAGCCGCGACGGCGCTGCTGTCGGCGGCTGGTGAACAGGTCTGGTCGATCGGCGTGGTGCGCGATTCACTTCCCGGTGAAGCTCAGACTGTCGTGGTTTAAAGTTTGAATTTCCGTTCGCGCCGGCGGATTCCACCGGCGCGAACGACCTCAAACTACCGGCATCGGCGCCAGCAATGCCTCAATATCCTCGGCAGAGAACTTCGCTGCTCCAGCCGCGTCCTCACGCAAAATACTATCGGCGAGAGCGGCTTTGCGGCCCTGCATTGCCACGATCCGTTCTTCAATACTCCCCGCCACGATCAGCTTGTAGACGAACACCGGCTTCAATTGCCCAATCCGGTGCGCCCGGTCCGTCGCCTGATTCTCCGCCGCCGGATTCCACCACGGGTCGTAATGAATCACCGTGTCGGCCGCCGTCAGATTCAACCCCACGCCACCCGCCTTCAGGCTGATCAGGAACAACGGCACCTCGCCGTCCTGGAAGCGCTTCACCGGCGTAATCCGATCCGTGGTGTCTCCCGTCAACGTGACATACGGAAGCCCGGCTTTATCGAGCGCGGCAGCAATGATCGCCAGCATCCCGGTGAACTGGGAAAACAGCAGCACCCGACGCCCTTCCTCAAGCAGCTCCGGCAGCATATCGAGTAACAAATCGAGCTTCGCCGATTCCTCCACACGCCCGGCCCGCGTCAGCTTCACCAACGCCGGGTCGCAGCAAACCTGCCGCAGCTTGAGCAGCGCTTCGAGCACGACAATATGGCTGCGCGCCAGCCCTTGATCCGCCACCGCCATCCGCACTTTTTCCTGCATCGCGATCCGCACCGTCTCGTACAGATCACGCTGCGCACCCTCGAGCGCCACCGTCCGCACAATGGTCGTTTTCTGCGGCAACTCCTTCGCGACCTCATCCTTTCTTCGACGCAGCATGAAGGGCCGAATCCGGCGCACCAGCAACTCGCGCCGCACCGGGTCGTCGTACTTTTCGATCGGCGTGCGCCAGCGCTTCGTGAAATCCTTCTGCGTGCCAAGGAAACCGGGCAGCAGGAAATCGAATTGCGCCCACAACTCACCCAAGTGGTTTTCCAGGGGTGTACCGGTCAGGCACAACCGATGCCGCGCGCGTAAATCGCGAATGCCCTTCGCGGCCTTGGTCGCGACGTTCTTCACAATCTGCGCTTCATCGAGGATCAGCAGGTGGTATTCGTGCAGCGCCAACATCGCCTGATCGCGCCACAGCAGCGGGTACGTGGTCAGCACGAGATCGTGCTCGCCAATCTGGTCGAAACGTTCCTTGCGCTGCGGGCCATGCAGATCCAGCACCCGCAAATCAGGTGCGAATTTTTTCGCTTCCTCACGCCAGTTGTGAATCAGCGTGGTCGGCAACACCACCAGCACCGGCTGGTCCAACCGTCCCGATTCCTTCTCGACCAGGATGTGCGCCAGCGTCTGCACGGTCTTGCCGAGGCCCATGTCGTCGGCGAGAACGCCCGACAGATTGCGCTCGCGCAAATACTGCATCCAGTTGAGACCTTCGCGCTGGTACCCCCGAAGCTCAGCGCGCAAGCCGCGCGGCACGGGCACTTCCCGCAAGCCCGGCCCTTCCTGCAAACGCCGGGCAAGCTCACGAATGGAAAGGTCGCCGTGGAACTGCCAGCGGCCTGTGTCGCTGAGCGCTTCCAACCGTCCGGCGTCCTGCTCGGAAACACGCAGCGGATGGGTGGCGAGGGTATCGAAGAGATCGATCAACACGCGCACCACCGGCTTGATCCGTGCCGCCCGCACCCGCAGCCGCTCGCCCAGATCGGTTTTTAGCTCGATGCCTTCTTCGTCGGGGATTGAATCGATGGCGCCCGCCAGCCAGCGCCGGTCGCGCTGGAACAGGTCGGCCAGCAGCGGTTCGAGCCGCACGCTGCGCTCACCTACGACAATGCCGAGCTCCAGGTCGAACCAGCCATCGGTGCCCTGGCGCGCGGTGCCCTGGATGTCATCGATCTCAATGAAGTCGAAGCGAAATTCCGGCGACATGCTCACGCGCCAGCCGTTCTCGCGCAACTCGGGCAGTGCGTCGTTGGTGAACACGGCCCATGCGTCGGGCACCGGCAAGCCGAGCACGCCATTGGGAATGGGCTTGGGGCCGAACCGCTGATGCGAGGGAATCTGGCGGAAGCCAAGGTCGTAGAGCGAGGCCAGGTAACGCGCCTCGACGTCGTGCCGGCGCTTCACCTGGACCATCTCGCCGGACGCGGCGCGCATGACCGTGGTGGCGCGCGTGGGGTCGATGCTGAAGCCATCGTAATCGAAACTGACGAGGGCAAAATCGAGCACGTTCGCGGCAGTGCGCTCGTCGCGAGACCGCCAGTTGCTGTTGACAGGCCGTGTATCGAGCAGGAGCACCGGCACCGGTTCCGTATCGACAATATGCACGTTGAGCGTTTCCGGTTCCGGCGGCGGAGGCAGGTCGGAGTCGACTTCACGCAGCATTGCGCTCACCAGCGGTGCTTCGGCCAGCGAGATGGGCGGCATCGACAAATAGTCGGCCAGTTGCCGGGCTGGTTGCGGCATATCGACAACGCCCGCTTCGAGCGTTTGCGCGTCGGCAAACCAGAGCGGTTCGGTGGGAATGACAAGCGTGGCGGGCGGCTCGGTTTGCAGCACGGGACGCACGCGATCGTCCAGATCGGGCGTCCACTCGATCCGTCCCGGCCGTTGCTGAGCTTCGCGCAGCGGCCGGCGCGGCTCCGCAGCGTCGTGGTCGGCCGGCATGGTGCTGAACAACCGTCCTGTTGCCAGCATGCGCTGCATCAGGTCCGCGCCTTCTTCGCCATGCAGCCCGAAGCCGCCGAAATCGTTGCGGGTACGTCCAATGACGAGCCCACGCACGATGCTCATGTCCTCGTCGCTGACGAACTTCGGCTGCTTGACAAGCGCCGCGTCCAGATTGGTCCAGGGCCGGTCGAGCGTCTGGAATGACCCGTCCGGGCTGAGCCGGACCTTATACAGCGCGACTTCGGCGGTGCGCATGATGCGCGACGTTCCCAGCACATAAACGAGCGCGAGCGCACCGCCCGACTCGCCGGGCTTTTTGGCGGAGGTGTTGCGAGTGGAGGCGAACCGCGAGCGGAATCCTTCAAGCCAGCCCGCCACTTCGGGGCGCACGGTTTCGGACTCGCGCGGTCTGTCCGCGGCGCTCGCGAGCAATACGGCGGCAGCGTGCTTGCAGCCGTATCCCACCGGGCACGAACAATGACCTTGTGCGGAAAGATTGCCGTGGTGATCGTTGAACATGACTTCCACGGTATAAGGCTGGCGTTGCGTGCCTTGAACGTTGGCGCGCAGCACGTCTTCGTCCCAATGCAGACGCGTCACTTCATCCACATACGAGCGTGCCTTGGCAACGGTATGCGAGCCGAGCCATTTGATGATCTGAGCCGTGTCGTACACAAACGCCGGCATCAGCAAACCCGCCCGTGCATGGCCGTTCCCGTCTCAGCCTGTCCTGCCGCCATCCGTTCAATCACCGTCTACTCACCGTTCCCTTCTTTCCAATAGTTCCAGCAAGCCACGCAGCGCGTAGGCCGCCGCCTGGGTGCGGATCTGTTCGCGATCGCCCTTGAATTGCTGCGTCTCCACCGCCGTGTGCAGGCGGTTGCTCCATGCAAAAGACACCATGCCGACGGGCTTCGTTTCCGTGCCGCCGCCCGGTCCGGCCACGCCCGTAATAGACAGCGATACCTGCGCCCGGCTATTCCTCAGCGCGCCTTCTGCCATGGCTTTGGCGACCGGTTCGCTGACCGCGCCGTGGCGCTCGATCATATCGGCCGGCACGCCGATCATCTCGGTCTTCGCCAGGTTCGAATAGGTAACGAAACCGCGTTCGAACCATGCGCTGCTGCCGGAAATATCGGTCATGGCGGCAGCCACCAACCCCCCGGTGCACGATTCGGCAGTCGCGAGCATCAGGCGCTCGTCGCGCAGTTTGTTGCCGACACGGATGGCGAGTTGGTGGACGACGTTATCGGTAGCCATGGCAAAGCCTCGGGTGGAGCGCTCGAAAGACGGGAGACGCAGGCAAGACGGAAATCAAACGGTCATGCGCCACAGCGCAATCACGAGCAGCGTGAAGAACGCAGCGGCGATATCGTCGAACATGATGCCGAAACCGCCTTTCAACTGGCGGTCGAAATACCGGATGGGCGGCGGTTTCACCATGTCGAAGAAACGGAACACGATGAACGCCCACAACTGCCCGGTGAACGTGGCCGGCGTGACGAACAGCAACACCAGCCAGAACGCGACGATCTCGTCCCACACGACCGGCGACGGATCGGAAATGCCCATTTTCTTCGCCGTGAAACCGCAGAACCAGCAGCCGGCCACGAACCCCACGGCAATCAGCACAGCCCATTCGGCCACCGTCAGGTGCGGGTTGAACACCACGAACGACACCCATGCGAACAAGGTGCCGACCGTGCCGGGCGCGATTGGCGACAAGCCGCTGCCGAAACCCAGCGACAGGATATGCAGCGGATGGGAGAACATGAAGCGCGCGCTTGTCCGGCGCGACGGCTTCGCGCGGGGTGTGTCGTCGATTGTGTCGATGATCGGATCAGTCTGCATGAAAATGGTCGAAGCCCGTGTCTGGGAAAGAAACCGGACCCGTGTTGTCGCGCCAGCCGATGACCGGCACGTCGCGGGGCGCGCCCGTTGGGGCCGCGCTGAACGCGCCGGAAGCCGTTCGTCCTTCGGCGGCCTGACCCTCGATTGTACCGATACGAGTCAACAAAACTTTCTGCGCTGTTCCTATCCGCTCGATTTTGGCCCTCACGCCAACAGGCGCGGTGAAGCAGAGTTCGTAGTCGTCGCCGCCAGCCAGGATGCAATGCACCTGCGTGGCCGCGGGCAGGCTGGCGAGCGTGCCGGAGCGCGGTACCTGATCGATATTCACCGTCGCGCGCACGTTCGAGCGCTTCAGGATATGGAGCAGGTCGCCGGCGAGACCGTCGGAGATATCGAGCGCCGCGTGCGCGATGCCCCGCAACGCCATGCCGAGCGCCACGCGGGGTTCGGGCTGTTCGAGCGCCTTGATTGCAATGGCTTCGTCCGCGGGGCTCTTCAGCGACCATTCGCTGCGGCGGATTCCCAGCCCGGCGCGCGCACCGCCGAGTACGCCGGACACCCAGATGTCATCGCCCGGACGCGCTGCGTCGCGCCGCAGCGCAAGCGCGGCCGGGACATCGCCGAACACGGTAATGCTGATGCACACGTGCGGACCGCTGGTTGTATCGCCGCCAATCAGCTCGCAGCCATACTGGCTGGCCATCTGGAAAAGACCGCTGCTGAATGCTTCGAGCCAGCTTTCGTCGGCTTTCGGCATCGACAACGCAAGGGCGAACGCGCGCGGCTTCGCGCCCATGGCGGCGAGGTCGGACAGGTTCACCGCCAGCGCTTTGTAACCGAGTGTCCACGGCGAGACATCGGGGAAAAAATGGCGGCCCGAGACCAGCATATCGGTGGAAATTGCCAGGTGCTCGCCGCGCTTCGGCGCGAGCAGCGCGCAGTCGTCACCAATGCCGAGCGTCGCCTTCGGCTCGTCGTCCGTCGCCGGGAACGCGGCAGCAGGCTGGGAGAAATATCGTTCGATCAGGGAAAACTCTGAGAGCATCGGCAATCCGGCAATGTCGAGGGAGAGTTGGGGACGAAGCGCGCGTGTAGACGCGCGTTTCATCTCAATTAGGGAACGTTGCGGCGTGAATCCGCTGCCGGCCTGACGGTCATGCTGCTTCTCCAGGCCTTGTCCAAATGGGCTATGTGCCGTGTATTGCCGGTATCACCGGTCGGGACTGACTTTGATTGGCGCTACAATGCATTCGAACTTCTATTCTAATCTTGCCTTTAGACCGACGCCTCATGACCACTCCAGCCGATAACGCCAAAGCCAAACTCCGCGAAGCCGCGCTCGATTACCACGAGTTTCCCACCCCCGGCAAAATCGCGATTGCCCCCACCAAGCAGATGATCAACCAGCGTGATCTCGCGCTGGCGTATTCGCCGGGCGTGGCTTTCGCGTGCGAGGAAATCGTCGCCAATCCGCTGAATGCCGCGCGTTTTACCGCACGCAGCAATCTCGTCGGCGTCGTGACAAACGGCACCGCGGTGCTCGGGCTCGGCAATATCGGCCCGCTCGCGTCGAAGCCCGTCATGGAAGGCAAGGCGGTGCTGTTCAAGAAGTTCGCCGGTATCGACGTGTTCGACATCGAGCTGAACGAAATGGACCCGCTGAAGCTCGTGGACGTGATCGCAGCGCTTGAACCCACGTTCGGCGGCATCAACCTGGAAGACATCAAGGCGCCGGATTGCTTCATCGTCGAGCGGGAATGCCGCAAGCGGATGAAGATCCCGGTGTTCCACGACGACCAGCACGGCACGGCTATCGTGGTCGCGGCTGCTATCACCAACGGCCTGGTCGTGGTCGACAAGAAGATTGAAGAAGTGAAGCTGGTCGCCTCGGGCGCGGGCGCGGCAGCCCTGGCCTGTCTGGACCTGCTGGTTGAACTCGGCATGAAGCTGGAAAACATCTTCGTGACGGATCTGGCCGGCGTGGTCTACAAGGGCCGCGTGGAACTGATGGACCCGGACAAGGAACGGTTTGCGCGCGAAACCTCGGCGCGTACGCTGGCCGACGTGATGGAAGGCGCCGACGTATTTCTGGGCCTGTCCGCCGGCGGCGTGCTGAAGCAGGAGATGGTCAAGGGCATGGCGCAAAAACCGCTGATTCTCGCGCTCGCCAACCCGACACCGGAAATCCTGCCGGAACTCGCGCTGGAAGTTCGCCCGGATGCCGTGCTTGCTACGGGCCGCACGGACTACCCGAATCAGGTCAACAACGTCCTGTGTTTCCCGTTCATTTTCCGTGGTGCGCTGGATGCCGGCGCGAGCACGATCACGCGCGAGATGGAAATTGCCGCGGTGAACGCGATCGCGGAGCTGGCGCGGCAGGAACAAAGCGATATCGTGGCGACGGCTTATGGCATCCAGGACCTGTCGTTCGGTCCCGAGTACCTGATTCCGAAACCGTTCGACCCGCGCCTGATCGTGAAGATCGCACCCGCCGTGGCCAAGGCCGCCATGGAGTCGGGCGTGGCCACGCGTCCTATTGAAGATATGGACGCGTACGAACAGCACCTGCAGCAGTTCGTCTATCACAGCGGCACGACCATGAAACCTGTGTTCCAGCTCGCGCGTAGCGTGGAGCCGGACAAGAAGCGCATTGTGTTCGCCGAAGGGGAAGAAGAGCGCGTGCTGCGCGCGGTCCAGATCGCGGTGGACGAGAAGATCGCCAAGCCTATCCTGATCGGACGCCCGGCCGTGATCGCGCAGCGCATCACGAAGTACGGCTTGCGTTTGACGGCGGGCGTGGACTTCACGGTGGTGGATACGGACCACGACGAGCGGTACCGCGACTTCTGGCAGACGTATCACACCATGATGGCGCGCAAGGGTATCAGCGAGCAGATGGCGAAGCTGGAGATGCGCCGGCGCACCACGTTGATCGGCGCGATGCTGGTCAAGAAGGGCGAAGCGGACGGCATGATCTGCGGCACGATCAGCACGACGCATCGCCACCTGCATTTCGTCGATCAGGTGATCGGCAAGAAGGAAGGCTGCAGCGTCTACGCGGCAATGAATGCGCTGGTGCTGCCGGGCCGGCAGATCTTCATTGTCGACACGCACGTGAACGTGGACCCCACTCCCGAGCAACTCTGCGAGATCACGATCATGGCGGCGGAAGAAGTGCGCCGCTTCGGCATTGTGCCGAAGATCGCGCTGCTATCGCATTCGAACTTCGGCACGAGCAACGCGCCGACAGCGATCAAGATGCGCGACACGCTGGCGTTGCTCCGCGAGCGTGCCCCGGATCTGGACGTGGACGGCGAAATGCACGGTGACGTGGCGCTGGACGCCAATCTGCGCCGCGAAGTCCTGCCGGAATCAACGCTGGTAGGCGACGCGAATTTGCTCGTACTGCCGAACATTGATGCCGCGAATATTTCGTACAACCTGCTGAAGACGGCTGCCGGCAATAACATCGCCATTGGGCCAATGCTGCTGGGCGCGGCTCAACCGGTGCATGTGCTGACGGCGTCGGCTACGGTGCGCCGGATCGTCAACATGACGGCGTTGCTGGTGGCGGACGCAACGGCAATCGCACGGTAAGCGGCTTAACGTCCGAACGCCCGCGCAGGGCCGGCGGGTTCGGGCGGAACTTCCGAGAGAGGGATTGCGAGGGGGATTGCGACAAGTGGTCGCAATCCCTCTTTTTATTTCCGCGTCGATTGCACTTTGCGGTTGAAGCGAATGATCGGATTAGTGATCTGATCAATGATCCGATTCCTGATGGTCGCGCCGAATCAGCGGACGAGAACGAATCATTGAACGAAAAAAAGCGTGCCGGATGATCCGGCACGCTTTGAGGCATGCAAGGGGATTTGCTTTCTCCTCCAAACAGCGATGGTGCCGGCTTTGCGCCGTGGGAGCTTCGCGAGAGAGGCGACACTGGTTCCACTCCCTAAACCACGCATGAAGTCATTATTCACCTGTTAAAGATAAAAATATCTCAGTTTTATCCTAAATTTAATTTGACCCTATTTTATGGATGACGGACACAAAACCGGCGGCAGGCCGCATGCAACGGTCCGATAAGCCGCAAGGGCCGCCCAAAAAATTGGCATCTTCCGAACCGACATTGATTCCGCGTGTCATTAGCGATACCCTTACGTCTTTCATGGTCGTCATATTTTGGGGTTCAAAGCGGGGACAGGTTTCGTGAAGCGCGCATGGTTTTGTGGGTTTATCGTGGCGCTTTCCTGGGTGTTGAGCGGCTGCGGGAAAAGCGGGCCGGATTCCCAAAGCCCGGCTGCGAATACCTCTGCAGTAGCGTCGCAGGCGGAACCGCCGCACGTGTTGCAAGACAAGGACAAGCTGAAAAGCGATCCGCGCGCAGGGAACTGGCGCGATACCGCATCAACGGGTTCGGAACCGTCGCAGACTACCGTCGACGCCGCGCAATTGCCCAAACAGGCCATTGTGACGCTGCGGCGGATCGAGGCTGGCGGACCTTTCCCGTATGAGAAAGACGGCATCGTGTTCGGCAACCGCGAGCGTATCCTGCCGCCGCACCCGCGCGGCTTTTACCACGAATACACCGTTCCTACGCCGCGCGCCCGCGATCGCGGCGCACGTCGGATCGTATGTGGCGGGCCTCGTCGGCAGATCGACAACTGCTTCTATACCGACGACCATTACGTGAGTTTTAAACGCATTGCGGGATTAACTTCGGGATGAACGGCATGAGCGACAACATCTACGCGCACGACAACGGTGTCGCGGGTGATCTTTTCGCCGGCGATGGCAACATGTTCCAGCGAGTTTTGCGACTTCGCACGACAGAAGAAAATCGACCCGACGACGAGCAGAGCGCGGCGCTGTCATCATTGAACGAGGGGTCTATGAGTCTTTTCAAGACGGTACGATCAAATATCGTGCAGTCGATCCGCGCTTTCAGGGTTCAGGATCTCGCCGACGAAGCGAGCAAGCTGGGCCAGCATTTTCTTTACGCGTATTGCGGACAGGCCCAGAGCAAGCAGGAAGTGCTTGAAACTATCGCCACGTCGTTTTTGTTTCCCAAGCACTTTGGGAAGAACTACGACGCGCTGTACGACAGTCTCACCGACCTCGTGCACAAAGCCGGTTCGCAACCGGGTTTCGTGATCGTGCTGGAAGCGCTCCCCGTTGCGCAGAAATTTGACAAGGAAGGTCGTGAGACGTTGCTCGACGTATTTCGCGAGGCGTCAGAATTCTGGGCGGAACGGCGTGTCGCGTTCAGGGTGTTTTACTCGTTCGCCTGAGCGGTTCGCCCGAAGATAAGCGCCTGCGTCGCGGAGTTGATACTGCTGAGTGTTCTCGGCGCAAAGAGGTTGGAAAGCCGGTCGTCGTCTGTTAAACACAGGCGCTGACCGGCTTTTTTGCGTTTGATTTGGGGATGGATTGCAGCGAGGCGGCGGTTAATTCACCACCCACCCCAGCGTGCGGCGAGCGCTGCAAGGACTGCAATGCCAGCCGTCTCGGTGCGCAAGACGCGAGGTCCGAGGCCAAGGGTGGCAAAACCGGCATCGACAATGGTCGCCTCCTCTGCCGGCGAAAACCCGGCTTCCGGCCCGATCGC
>Ga0153929_1000461_pt1 | contig 15327 bp, 12 predicted proteins | sample TSNJ013MetaG_FD_104689 | JGI IMG/M metagenome (GOLD analysis project Ga0153929, IMG submission 104689) | Attine ant fungus gardens microbial communities from New Jersey, USA - TSNJ013 MetaG | ecosystem: Host-associated > Fungi > Mycelium > Unclassified | place: USA: New Jersey, Wharton State...
AGAACAGGGTCCGCTCATTACTCACCACTACGGCGGAAATGGCCGGTTCCCAGGTGTATTCACGCGCCATACCTTCAGCCACGAAGTGGTGGTCCTCCGATTGTGTGTCGACGGTCCCTCTCCTTTTTGATCGGGAATTGTCCGTGCCTTCGCCAGCAATGTCTGGCTAGTCGAGTCGAGGCACCATTCGAGGATATCGCACAATCTGAACGCGCCGAACGACAAACACATTGCTTAGGATATCAAACCTCATGCAACAGGAATTCTGACGTACGAAAGTCCAGGATATATCGACACCACGGGTTGCAATTACGAAGGCGGCTTCCGAGCCGTGAGATACGCTATCCGGTCCGCGGTAACGAACTGCCGCCCCTCTACCCTTGGACGAAAGATTGCCTCGAACAATTCTCGCTCTTCAGTGGAGAAGCGTTCCGCGAGAATGCGGCCGAGTGACGGTGCCCAGGGGTGAGGTGAACTGCCCAGGAATATCTCCCAAGAGTGCACGGTCGACGGGAAGACATCAACGTGAAACTCCATGTGGATATCGGTGAACCCGACGTCCAGCGCGAAGCGAACCAAATCCCGCTCACCAAAATTTGTGAGGGGATTGCTGGCAATTCTTTCTTCCGTGTCGGGAAACTGTGCACCTTTCCAACGACTGAGAAGAGGAAAGAAGCGATCTTCCAATCCCGGGGGCTGAGCGTCTACCAATTGTTTTAATGAGGCAGCTTCGAACGCATCGTCTCGAAGGATGGGTTCGCCGATCGACAGTCGTCCTCCAGGCTTAAGAACACGGAGGAACTCACGAAGTGCTTCCACCTTATCTGGAACGTAGGCAAGCACCGCGCGCGTGGTGACAACATCGACAGACGCGTCGTGGATGTCTTTTAACGCGCCCGCCGAACATTCAATAAATCTACACTGGCTCTGAACATTCCTTTGAATCGCCAGCGCTTCAACATGACGCAGTAACGGTGCCGATATATCAGTGAGGATAACGCGAAGCGATGGGCCGATTGTGTCTATGGCCCGAAACGCTATCAGTCCGTCGCCCGTCCCTATGTCGATTAGTGTCATCCCGGCAGAAAGCCGGGCACCGTCAAGAACTCGATCGGCAATCGGGTCAATCGCGGCGCGCACAATCTGTTCGTGCTCGGGATCGTTACCAAAGCGCGTGTGCAAGAGCCATTCAGACCAGACATCCGTTTGGGATTCGTTTGGCTCGGTGTTCATTTATGGCAGACACCTCAAGGCAGAAATTGGAGACGAGCCGCCAGCCATAAGGTTGCGTAGAGGTTGGAGCAACACGCGCGGCTCGAATCAGAAACTTCTGCGAATCCAATCGCGCAGTAAGCTAACAGACGATACGGTCAATGCCTTAGCTGACGCTTAGGGACGTGCGGTCTCGACCACTTATGCGTCATATCAGGACTTGTTTCATTGCCGATTTGACCCTGCATTTTTATCGCGAGAACACCGAACCTCCACCATTTCTCCTTCTTTTGTTCACTCTCGGTGCGCATTGATCGACTACGATCTGAGTCTAATGATCGGGATCATCCAACCCGATCTATCAGCGGTCAATCACGCCAGGCCGCGCTCACGGCGTTTGCAGTCGACCACTCCCCTATACGACATGCTTGATCACTGGATTCGAAGTCTGTCCGCGCGCCTGTGGGTTACCAGCGTTGCTGCGCTCGCGGTCTGCATGAGTCTGCTGGCCACCCTGGTCATCTACGCGTTCAGCCACTTTCCCGAGCAGACGATCGGGCGACATGAACAAATAGAAAGAGCTGAGGATGTCGTGAAGGGGCTTGGCTTTGACAACGCTGGCCGTCCAGTCTCGGTACAGCCTTCCGAGCAAACGGCGTGGCTGTTCAAGGTGGTGTCCAGTGAATTGAAGTATCGTGTACTCGACGAGCAGGGAAGCGTGTTGCTCGCATCGGGCGACGCACAGGACCGTACCCCCTGGATTGCCGGAGATCCTTTTCAAGCCGCCGGCAAGATCGAGCAGGTCGCGATCGGCAGTAGATCGTTTGACGTCGTAACGCTCCAGGTTCCGCACGGGCATGACGTGTTCTATGCCCAATCCGCAATGAGCGCGCGCTTGATCGACGCCATGATTGGCGCAAAGGTCAAACAGATTCCAGCCATCGTCAAGATTACGATCCTGGCTGCAACAATCATCTTTGGGTTGACGCTGACCGTGACCCTGCATCGGGCACTCAGGCCGCTCAGGGAGGCATCGGGCGCCGCTGCGCTGATCACACCGCAGAACTTGACCGCGCGCCTTTCGCCCAAGGGCGTTCCCAGTGAAATCAAGCCGCTCCTCAACGCCTTCAACGAAGCGCTTGGCAGACTTGAAAACGGTTTCTCTGTCCAGCAACAATTTCTTGCGTCAGCCGCACACGAACTTCAAACGCCGCTCACATTGATCCGCGGTCAGATCGAGCTGGAGCCTGAAATCAAGCATAGAGAACTGCTATTTCGCGAGGTCGATCTGATGGCCCGGCAGGTTCGACAGTTGCTGCATCTCGCCGAAGTCAGCGAACCGCAGAACCTCAGCTTTGGCCAGGTCGATAGCGTTGACGTTGCGCGGGACGTCGTGGCGTATCTGTCACGCAAGGCCGACCGGGAGCAAGTGAAAATCCAGCTTCAGGTTCCGGTTACGCCGGCGTCGATCTGGGCAGACCGGAGCGCGTTGTTTATCCTGCTCAAGAATATTGTCGAGAATGCGATTAATGCTTCACCACCCAATAGCGTCGTATCGCTGATCGTCGACAATGCCTCGATTCAGGTTCAGGACCAGGGGCCCGGCATCAACCAGGACCACCTTCCATTCCTTTTCAAGCGGTACTGGCGCGCTCCGGATAGCAGTCACGACGGTGCGGGATTAGGACTGGCTATCTGCAAGGAAATCGCTACCGCTCACGAATGGCAGCTGACAGTGAGCAGCCTGATTTCGGGAACCAGATTTACTGTATGGCTTTAAATTCAAGCGGGTTGCTCACCACGTTCGCGCGTAACGCTATCGATCTACTGAGTTTCATGGCATCCGTTCCCGCCATCCGTTGAACACAAGGTCATATTCAACGCACTCGACTTACCCGTTACTTATCCGCCTGAGGTTTTTAAAGCCACTCCTATGGAGCGGCATCCGAGTAGACGGGAAGCTTTTCAGCATCGTCCGGCTTCGGGGAGGAAAGCGCCTTGCGCCTACGCAGATAAAGATCACGTGTGAATGAATACTGGTCTAGGGCGGCTTCCGAGAGTAAGTTGGTGGCGCCCAACAAATCGGCGCGCTCGCTCACGAAATGCACACCGGTAACCGATGCTTGCACCGCGAACGGCGCTGCCGAGAACGGGGTGAGCACGCTTGAGACCGCGACATCGCTGACGTCACGCACGCTGCTCGGACCAAACAGCGGCAGCACGAGGTAAGGGCCAATCGGCACGCCATAGTGCGCGAGCGTGAGACCGAAATCCTGATGGTGCTTGGGCAGGCCTGCCGGGGTTGCAAAGTCGATGAACCCGGCAATACCAAACGTCGAGTTGAACGCGAAACGCATCAGGTCTTCGGTGGCATCGGTTGGTTTCAACTGCAACGTGTCGTTAGCGAAGTTGCCGATGTCGCCCAGGTTCGAAAAGAAATTGCGAAAAGCAGTTCTGACAGGCGACGGCAGGACCTTCTGATAAGCGGTCGCCGCGGGCTTGGCGACGTACTTGTCGAGCTTGCCATTAAATGAGTAGATCGTACGGTTCATTGGCTCGAGCGGATCGCCGACCGTGCGCTGTGGGCCGGTCGCGCATCCACAAAGCAGGATCGACGCAGCGATCGTCGCGAGCGCGCTGCTGCAGCGGTAGTTCATGGGGAACTCCTGGAAGACGTTGACGAAGACAGGACGCGATGACCCGGATGGGTGGAACTCCAGCATCGAAATCATCATCGGCCACGGCGACTTACTGTTTACTTACCGGGATATCGAAAGACCAGGCCCTCTCGCACCCCGTGAGGCCGTTGCAAACTGTAAGTACCGGAGACGCGGACACCATGGCCGCACTGTCGTTTGGTTTTGCTATCGCACATCATGTGCTGGGCGTGTCGCGCTCCTGAGCGATCGAAGGATCAGTGAGCTGTTTTCGGCCTAGCACTCGTCGATCCAACGCTAATCGCCGCACGACTATTCAAAACGTCACGGTCACGCGCAGGCCGGTTTGACCGGCGGTGGCCAACGCTATTCGCGCGCCCACTTTCGTCGCGATTGATTGCACGATAGACAATCCAAGGCCGGAGCCGCTTTGATCGGTACCAAGCACACGATAAAACCGGTCAAACACGCGCTCTCGTTCGCTTTCCGGTATGCCTGGCCCCGTATCATCGACTTGAATCTCCGTCGCTCCTCGATCCGTTATAACTTTCAAATCAACCTGTCCACCGGTTGGTGTGTATCGGATCGCGTTGTCGACAAGATTCTTGACCAGCGTCACCAGGTCTGTCTCGCCGACTGAAACGAAGGCGTCATGGTCTCCCTCTACGCCGAGGTCCACCCCCTTTTGCTCAGCCAGTGGCAACAGGTCTTCAATAACCTGCCTGAATACTTTCCTTATCGAAGTTTTTGCCGAAAATTGATCACCGCCATCCTGAACTCGAGCCAATGTCAGGAGCTGTTCCTGGAGTGCACGCGTACGTGCTAGTCCACCGCGCAGCGTGTCAAGGCGTTCACGTGCCTGCTGCGGCATCTCCGACGCACTCAGTCGTTCCGCCTGTAGGGACAGCGCAGTAAGGGGCGAGCGGAGTTCGTGGGCGGCATCTGCAACGAAGCGCCTTTGTAACGCGGCGGACTCTGAAACGCGAAGGAGCAATCCGTCAATTGCCTTGACGAACGGCAGGATCTCAGCAGGTATATTCCCTTTGAACGGATAGCCGAGCGCCGAGATGTCGTGCTCTGAGCGTTCATCGAGTTCGGCCGATAGTTGGATCAACGGCCTGAACGTCCGCCTCATCAAAAAAGCGACTATCGCGAGCAATACGGGAACCAGAACCGCGAAAGGGATCAGAGTGGCAAGCGCATTGTTGCGAGCGATCTCGGTCCGGTCCGCGGTCTCTTGTGCAACCACAATTCGTGTAGTCGAGTTGAGCGGCCTCACCAAAAGCCTCCAGCGCTCGTCCCCGATGCTGATCGTGTGGAGACCATCTGGTATTGACCTGGGAACGCTGAAAGGGTCCTGCTCAGCAGTTAAAGTCTTCACGACGATTTTTGCATGAGGTTCGCTGTTGGGGACGTACTGCTGCGATCCGATCTCCATCGCTGGCAGGTTACTCGCCGTGATCAGGGAAGCGACCTGCTTCAGTTGGCTGTCCTGCAACTGATTGGCTTCATGCAATGCCAGGCTATAGGACAAGCAGGCACCGAGAACGGCGAGGATGACAATCGCAATGGCGAGCCAGACCGACAGCCGAACGCGCAGTGACTGGCTTAGTGCTCCTTGGAAACCAACCATCCCACGCCTCTGACATTTTTGATCGCGTCGGCACCTAGCTTTTTGCGAATCGAATGGATAATGAATTCAACAACGTTGCTTTCGACTTCTTCGTTCCAGCCATAAAGACGCTCCTCAATCTCCGAGCGTGACAGGATCGCGCCGGGTCGCATCATAAGTGCGTGCAACAAGGCGAATTCCTTGCCGGATAAGCGCGTATGGAGGTCGCCCCGGCTTGCTTCGCGAGTGGCCGGGTCGAGACTGATGAGCCCATTTGTCATGACAGGCGTCGCGAAACCGCCGCGCCGGCGCACCGCCGCTCGAATCCTCGCCAACACTTCAGCCATCTCAAAGGGCTTCAGTATGTAGTCGTCCGCGCCTTCGTCAAGTCCTTCGACGCGGTCCCCGACAGCATCGCGCGCGGTCACAATCAAGATGGGTACCTGAGTGTTCCGTACGCGGATCTCGCGCAAAACGGCAGTCCCGCTTTTTTTGGGCAGGCCTAAGTCCAGCAGCACCAGGTCGTAGGTGTGGGTTCGAAATCCAGATAGCGCGGACTCGCCATCAAGCGTCCAGTCAACGCCGTAACCAGCATCTCTAAGAGCCGCCTGCATGGATTCCCCTATCATCCTGTCGTCCTCGACAAGGAGCACTCTCATGTGTTGATGTCCTTGGATGGCGCAACTGGTGTTCAAGAACCGACGCCCGTTGCACTGCTTTTTTCAACCGGTGAGATCGGGAAAGCAGTCTGCGAGGGTACGACGCGTGTAAGAAGGAATCGTCCAGTGTTGGGAGGACGTCTACTTCGCGATATTGACTTCACGCCAGGTTTGAGCAAAAGCGACAACGCTCGCAAAAAGGCGCGAATGAGAACGGTATGCATGAGTGGACATGAGAGACTCAACCGCCGCTACGGATTGATAAGCTATGACAGGTATGGACCGGGCTCCGCATGCCGGTGCAACCGATGCCAGAAAATTGCGTCCCGTGCACGACTACGTCAGCACCAAGCATTCGTCCACCCAGAAACGGGGTGGACGAATGCTTCTTACGTGCGATTGGTTTGAAGTCTGCCAAAGTTTTCTGCCAACAACCTGTTCGCGGAAGAGCTTCCCATACAAGACTTAGGAAACACTTAGAGCCGCGATGCTGGCCTTATTGACCCACGGTTGCTCTTCGCTGGCCGCTAACGGCCCCACTTAGTCCCCGACGAAGATCAGTCCATGCGGCGTTCCCATACCGGTGAACACCGGCGTCATCGCTCCCGTCGACGTGTTCACCTGCAAGACCGTGCCTTGGCCTGCGCTGTATGCGGTGCCGGCAGTGAAACCAGGGGTTGCGTCGATGCGATAGATCAACTGCGCCTGATTGTCCGCCAGCAACATGAACGAATTGCCTGACGGCGCCCAGCGCGTGTCATCGACCGGCCATCCGTTGCCGTACAGCGTCAGCGGCAGGACGCTGACCGATTGATTCGCACCCGGGTTCGCGATGAACACCAGCTCCGAATCCTGCTGGCTATCCACAACCAGATCGCCGCTCGGATCGATCGCCATCGAATCCGGGTCGGTCATGTTGAGCGTCACTTGCGTATTGGTGGGGATATTCGTCGCCGTTGCGTTACCCATCAGCGCAGGCGTCAGATGGAACGTTTGATGATCCGGATTTAGCGTCACGCTATAGAGCGACGGCACCGAGCTCACGCCGTTGGGCGCTGTCGCCGTCGCGGCACCCAAAGTGGGATTGGAGGCGGCCGCATACACGACGCCATTGAGCATTTTCATGTCATCCAGGCCCCCGCCGTGTACTGGCGTAGCGTCAGGGGTCAGCGTTTGCTGCGTATTGGCGGTCGTGTCGATCACGATCAGCATAGGGTTTGCGTCTTCGTTGGTGCTCACCCACACGGTGTGCGAATCGAACTCCATCAGCCCGTCCGGGTGACCCGGCACGTTGAAGGTCCGGACGATATTCCCGTTCATATCGTATTCGATCACTTCGCTTTGCGGCGAGGTCCCGGCGACGGCTGTGCCATCCGGATTGTTATTGTTGTCCTGCGCAATCGCGAAGATGTTGCTGCCGTGCACGAGAAGGTCATCGGGCCGCAACTTGCCGGGAACCTGCGCAAACACGGAGATCTTGTAGCCCGGGATCGCCGCGGCCACCGACGCTGGAACCGCAATCGCGGTTGTTGAACTAGGGGACGACGAGCTGCTACTGCCACCACCGCATGCCGCAAGCGTGGAAACGAGGCCGGCCACGCAAGCAAGTTTTCTAGGAGTCATATGAGCTCAATGTCGGTAACGGGAAGTCCATTACCATATATTTCCATATTGAATGCATGATGACAGTCAGACTCCGTATTGCCGACGGCTTGCCGACTATATGCCTACATCGCGGAAAGTCCAGCCTTGGAAACATCAATCGGAATCCTAGTTAATTGACGAGCAGAAGCGACCATCGCGCGGCGATATGCGCCCACGCGTTGGGTGTGCGCAAACCTCTTGACAAGTCAGGTGCGGTTTGCGGCCCCGGTCGTGCGGGCCACAATGCTTGCGTATCTGCCGTTGTCCGGACCGCTGATCCCGCAGGCTGGCTGGCACGATAGCCCCAAGGTAACCTGCCGCAGTACCCTACCCGTTCGCTGACAAACTCGGCGGGCGTAGCACATCCACTATTGAACCGGCGTGCGCTGCGTCGCCACCCCGCTCTCGCGCTTCCGGTCGATCCAGTGGGCGAGGCGGTCGAACCAGAGGTGCACTACCGGCGTGGTGAACAGTGTGAGCATCTGCGAGAGGATCAAGCCGCCGACAATTGCAATGCCGAGCGGCACTCGCAACTCCGCGCCCGCGCCGTGCCCCAGCGCCAGCGGCAAAGCACCGAACAACGCAGCCAGCGTCGTCATCATGATCGGGCGGAACCGCAGCACGCACGCTTGGCGGATTGCATCGTGGGGAGACAAACCCTGCTCCCGTTCAGCGACCAGCGCGAAGTCAATCATCATGATCGCGTTCTTCTTCACGATCCCGATCAGCAGGATGATGCCGATCATGCCCATGATCGACAGATCCTGGCCGCATAACATAAGCGCGAGCAGCGCGCCCACGCCCGCGGACGGCAACGTCGAGATGATGGTCAGCGGATGAATGGCGCTTTCGTACAAGATCCCAAGTATCAGGTACACCACCACGAGCGCGGCAGCGATCAGGTAAGGCTCGCTTTTCAGCGACGCCTGGAACGCCTGCGCTGTTCCCTGGAACGTGGTGGTAAGCGAATCCGGCTTGCCTGCCGCCACTTCCGCTCGATGAATCGCGTCCACGGCATTGCCCAGCGACTGCCCGGAGGCAAGATTGAACGAGATGGTCACTGAGGGAAACAAGCCCTGATGGTTGACCGAAATCGGCGATACGGTGTTCTCGACTTTCGCGAGCGTGTTCAGCGGCACAAGCGAATTGGTGAGCGGCGAACGCACGTACAAGTGAGCGAGCGCGTCGGCTGTCAGCTGAAACTTCGGATCGACTTCCTCAATGACGTGATACTGGTTGAGCTGCGTGAACAGCGTCGCGATCTGGCGCTGGCCGAAGGCGTCGTAGAGCGTGTCGTCGATCGCTTGCGCCGTGATGCCGAAACGCGATGCGGTGCTGCGATCGATCACCAGATTCGCGCTGGTCGCCGACGCCTGCTGGTCCGAGGTGACATCGGTCAGTTCCGGCAACGCCGACAGACGTCGTGTCATCACCTGCGCCCAATGATTCAGCAAATTGACGTCGGGTGCCTGCAGCGTGTACTGATATTGCGCGGCACTGATCCGGCCGCCCACCTGGATATCCTGGCGGACCTGCATGGCGATCGAAATGCCGATCACCTTGGCAAGCTTCGGTTTCAGGCGGTTCAGCACTTTTCCGGCACTGTCCGTGCGCTGCCCGAACGGCTTCAGGTTGATCATCACGCGTCCCTGGCTCACGGTCGGATTCGCACCCATCCAGTAGTAGACGTTATCGACGGCGGGATCGGCCTCGATGATAGATCCAAGCTGCTGCATCTTAGTCGCCATCGACTGCGGCGAGATGTCGGGCGCCGCTTGCGCCACGCCCATGATCAGCCCGGAATCCTCCTGCGGGAAGAAACCCTTCGGAATCGCAATGAAGAGTCCGACCGTTGCAATGACCGTTGCAACCGTCACACCGAGCATGATCTTCTGATGGCGAAGCACCCAGTCGAGCCCATGTTCATAACGCCGCTCGGTCCACGTAAAAACCCGCTCGAGCCACACTTCCAGCTTGCGCGCCCGGCCACGGTCCGTGCCGGGCGCACGGATGAGCCAGCCGCACAGCATTGGCGTGACCGTCAGCGACACCACCGCCGACATCAGGATCGCCGCGCTCACCGTCACGGCAAACTCGCGGAACAGCCGCCCGACAATGCCGCCCATCAGCAGGATCGGGATAAACACGGCGATCAGCGAAATCGTCATGGAAATGATCGTGAAGCGGACTTCGCGCGCACCCAGCAAGGCGGCCTGCATTCGAGGCACGCCTTCCTCGATGTGGCGCATCACGTTCTCGATCACAACGATCGCATCGTCAACCACAAAGCCCACCGCAATGGTCAGCCCCATCAGCGAAAGATTGTCGAGGCTATAGCCAAACAAGTACATCACGGCGAAGGTCGCGACCAGCGAGAGCGGTATCGTCAGGCTCGGGATCACAGTCGCCCAGAGGTTGCGCAGGAACGAGAAGATCACCATCACGACGAGCCCAACCGTCAGCATCAGCGTGAACTGCACGTCGTGGACGGACGCATTGATCGTCTGGGTCCGGTCGCCCACCACATGCAGATGCGCAGCGGCCGGCAGCGTCGCTTCGAGCGCGGGCAACGCCGTCTTGATGTTGGCAATAGTCTGGACTACGTTGTATCCCGGCTGCTTGTGCACGTCCAGGATGATCGAGCGTTCATGCTGCAGCCACGCGGCCTCCTGCGTGTCTTCGGACGCACTGATGACCGTGCCCAGGTCCTGCACGCGAACAGGCGCGCCGTTCTTGTAGGCCACTACGAGGTCGCGATATCCATCGACGGTGGTGAGCTGGTCCGTCGCGTTGAATACGACCGAGCGGTCAGGACCGTTGAGGCTCCCCTTGGGCGCGTTGACTGTCTGCAGACCCACGATCGAACGCACGTCTTCCAGCGTGAGGCCGCGTGCTGCGAGCTTGTCGGGGTCCAGCTGGATACGCACGGCCGGACGCTGCTGTCCATGAAAGTCGACGAGACCGACGCCCGGCATCTGCGAGATCTGCTGCGCCAGATAATCTTCGGCGTAACCGTCGAGCTGGGTGAGCGTCAGCGAAGGCGACGTCAGCGCGAGCGACAGCAAGGTGAAGTCGGCGGGGTTGACCTTCTCGTACGTAGGCGGGTTCGGCAGGTTCTTCGGCAGCGTGCCGCCGGCCGCGTTGATCGCCGTCTGCACGTCTTGCGCCGCCCCGTTGATGTCGCGTGTCAGATCGAACTGGACGGCAATATTCGTCGTGCCGAGCGAACTCGACGAGGTCATCTGCGTGATGCCGGCAATCAGCGACAGTTGCCTTTCAAGCGGCGTCGCTACCGACGTCGCCATGGTCTCGGCGCTCGCGCCCGGCAACTTCGCGACAATCTGGATGGTCGGGAAGTCGACCTGCGGCAACGGCGCGACCGGCAACAGGAAGTAGGCGACCGCGCCGACCAGCAGCACCGCGATAGCCAGAAAACTCGTCGCAATACGGCGCTGGATGAAACGTTCGAGAAGGCTCATGACGGATCGCCCACGGTGCCGCTGTTGGCGGCGTCAGCAGCCGTGTCGGGCGTCGCGGCTACGATCTTCGCGGCAACCGGCGCGCCGGGATTCAGACGGCTCTGGCCATCGAAGACGATCAGGTCTGCCGCCGTGACACCACCGCGAATTTCCGTCATGCCGTCCACGCTGACGCCGACCTGGACCGGCCGCAATTGCGCCTTCCCGTTCTGGCCCACCGTATAGAGCTGCGAACCGTTCTGTGTATTCACCACTGCGCGGCTGGGCACGGCCAGGCGTTGTTTATCCGTGCGGATCAGCACGCGCGCGTTGACCAGTTCTCCCGGCCAGAGCTTGCGGTCCTGGTTCGTGAACGATGCCTTGAGCTTGATCTGGCCCGTGGTTGCATCGACCAGACTATCGATGAAAACCAGTGAGCCCGAAGCGAGCTCTGTACCTCCCGAACGCGTGGTGACATCCACCGGCAGCGGTGCTTTCGCCTGTCCCGCGAGCAGGTCGGTCAAGCCGTCCTGCGGCACGGAGAACAGCACCTCGATAGGCTCCATCTGCGTGACGGTGACGATGCCGGTCGTATCCGCCGGATGAACGATTGCCCCCAAGTCCGCCTCACGCGCACCGACGCGGCCCGTGAATGGCGCGTACAGCGTCGTGAAGCCGAGTTGCAGACGGTCGCTCTGGACCAGCGCGGCATCGGCTGCGACGCTCGCCGCGAACGACTCGACCTGCGACTTCGCGGTGTCCACGCTCTGCGTTGTCGCCGCCCCGATGCCGACCAGCTTCGAGAAGCGCGCAAGATCCAGGCGGGCGTTGTCGAGGCTAGCCTGATCCTTGCGCTGCGCGGCTTCAGCCTGCCGCAATTGCGCGGTGAGCGGACCCTGGTCCAGTTGCGCGAGTAGCTGGCCCGCCTTCACGTCCTGCCCTTCCGTGAAGGCGACACGCGCAAGTTGTCCGTCGACCCGCACTTTCACATCGACCGTGTTGAGTGCCTGGACCGTGCCCACCGCCGCGAGGCGAATCGGGAAGTCAAGCAAGGTGGCGTGACCCGCGTTGACCGGAACAGCGGCAGCCGGCGCGCTGACCGGATGTTTGGGCCATAGCCACCAGCCGAGCAGCGCGAGAAGGACAAGCATCGCCACGATAAACGGTGCACGCATGGACCGTTTATCGTGACCGAGAGGTTCCGGCTGAAGAGGAATGTCTTCTTGTTTCATGAGTTGCCAGGATTCGATTGGGAACTTGATGGAGACGCCTCGCGTGCGGAATCGGTGACGCCGAAACCACCGCCGAAAGCACGGAACAAACCCACCGACGCTTGCAGCCGTAAGAGCCGTGCCTGCACCAGCGTGTCCTCTGCCTGGTACAGCGTGCGCTGTGCATCGAGTACGGTCAGGAAGTCGACTGTGCCGAACTTGTACTGCGCCTCGGCAAGCGTCGCGGCCTGGCGTGCTGCGTCGGCGGCGGTTTGGTCGAAGGCTTCCGCAAGCTGCTGTTGCTGCGCGGCCGTCAACGAATCTTCAACGTCCTGCAGCGCGGTGACGATCGTCTGCCGGTAGTCCGCCACGCCTTTGGTCACGGCCGCCTGGTTCGCATGAAGCTGGCCATGCAACGCGCCGCCATCGAAGATCGGTGCAGCAAGGCCGGCCACGATGCTGGCAAACGGGCTCGTCAGGAAATGCGACAGCGAACCGCTGCTCAAACCGCCATCGGCCGTGAGCAGGAGGGTCGGAAAGTACGCCGCGCGTGCCGCGCCGACGCTGTAGTTCGCAGACTGCAGGGTCGCTTCCTTCGAGCGGATATCGGGGCGTGCTTCCAGCAGGCTCGACGGCAGGTTGGGCCGCACCGCCGGGATTGGAATGGTGCTCAGTTGCACCTCGTCCACGTTCATGTGCTCGGGCGCACTGCCTGTGAGCACAGCCAGCAAATGCAGGCTTTGATCGAGTTGCTGCTGCAGGACCGGCACGTTCGCCTGGAACGTGGCCAGCGCATTGCGCTGCTGCTGGATCTGCAACTCCGTCGCCACGCCGGCGCCCTTCTGCGCGATGAGCAACTGAAGAATGTGTTCGGCGTCGGTGGAAATGGTCTGTGCGAGCATCACCCGGCGCCGCAGGGACTGGATCTGGAAGTACGTGTCCGCAACCGATGCCGTCAGCGTCAGCGCGACCGTATCGCGGTCGAATTCCGAGGCCCGCGCGAGCAGCATCGCGGCGTTGGCGTTCGCCGCGTTCAGTCCCCAGAAATCGACTTCATAGCTGGCCTCGAGAAAGACGCTCTGGCTCTTTCCTGTCGAGCCCTTTTGGCCGCCGGTGCCGCCCTGATGGCTGCGATCGTAGGTTGCCCCAAGCGTCAACGACGGATATAGCGGCGCGCCGGCTTTCTCTGCATTGCCGCGCGCTTCTTCGACGGTCGCCACCGCCGACGCCAGGGAGAAGTTGTTCTGCAGGCTCCGCTCGACCAGCGCGTTGAGCGCGGGATCTTGATAAGCGCGCCACCATTCGCTTCGAACCGGCGTGGTGCCGGCGAGCGAGGTTGACGCGGCGCCGTCGAAGCGCTGGGCAAGCGGTGCATCGGGGCGCTTGTACGCGGGCACGAGCGAACAGCCGGAAAACAGCAGCGCCAGTGCCAGTATGGCCGCGCAGACCGGACGCACCGGTTCGGCGCGGCAAATTGGGGGCAACAGCGCCGAACGAGGCGGTTCGGACATGGAGTAGTGTCTCTAGCAACAATGAAGTTGCAAGCGTAGTGAGACCGTCCTGTCCGCTCTTTCGCGCGATGATTAAAAAACTTTAATGAGGGGACGAGTGCGAGCGAAAATCAGCCCCCCAGAACGTAGCCAGCGCCTACTACGGTGCGAATCAGCGGTGTCGGGAAGTCGCGGTCCACCTTGGCGCGCAGCCGGTGCATATGCATGTCGATAATATTTCCGCGCGGCTCGAAGTCATAATTCCACGCCGCCTCGAGCAACATGCTCCTCGTCACGACCTGCCCGGCATGGCGCATCAGGCATTCGAGCAACAGAAATTCGCGATGCTGCAAGTTCAGGTTTCGTCCCGCCCGGGAAGCGGATCTGGCCCGTGTATCGAGCGAAAGGTCCGCGCACGACCACACGTGCCCCGTGCGCCCGCGATTGCTCCGGCGCACGAGCGCCTCGACCCGCGCCAACAGCTCCGCGAACGCGTAAGGCTTGACCAGATAATCGTCGCAGCCGGCCCGGATGCCCTCTACCCGATCGTTCAGGGCGCCGAGCGCCGACAACATCAACACCGGCATGACGTCCCCGTCCGCGCGCAATTGCCGTACCAATTCCACGCCGTCCAGAGCAGGCAGCAACCGGTCAGTGACCAGCAGGTCGTAGATCCCTTCGCGAGCGAGCACGAGGCCCGTGGCGCCGTCCTCGGCGGTATCGACTATGTGGCCGCTCTCCGTCAGCCCGCGGGCCAGGAACAGCCTGCCGCGGGCATCGTCTTCGATCACCAGAATCCGCATACGGGACTATCCTCGCGCGCTTGCATTAAAATTTTTTCATGCTGAGGCGAAATGCCCGACCGGTTCGGCGCGGCATACTGCCATGGCAAAGGGTAGTTTACAGGCTGCGCGCGGTGGATGTTCCGCCGGGGCGCACCCGCAACAGGAGACAGCATGCCGAACGTACTCGTTATCGAGGACGACGCCCAGACGCTCGACGAGATCGTCGAGGCGCTCACCGACCACGGCTGCGCGGTCGACACCGGGCAGACCGGCCGCGAGGGGCTCATGCTCGCGATCGCCAACGCCTATGATGCAATCGTGCTCGACCGCATGCTGCCCGGCGGACTGGAAGGCCTCGGCATGCTGGCGTCGCTGCGCAGCGCGGGCGTGGTCACGCCGGTGCTGATCCTGAGTGCGTTGTCCGCGGTCGACGAGCGGGTGCGCGGCCTGCGCGCGGGCGGTGACGACTATCTGACGAAACCCTTTGAGTTCATCGAACTGACGGCGCGGCTGGACGCGCTGATGCGTCGCCGCGATGCGCCGCCGAGCGTGCAGGAATATCGCGCAGGTCCGTTGCAACTCGACCTGCTCAAGCGCGA
>Ga0153929_1000463_pt1 | contig 15316 bp, 20 predicted proteins | sample TSNJ013MetaG_FD_104689 | JGI IMG/M metagenome (GOLD analysis project Ga0153929, IMG submission 104689) | Attine ant fungus gardens microbial communities from New Jersey, USA - TSNJ013 MetaG | ecosystem: Host-associated > Fungi > Mycelium > Unclassified | place: USA: New Jersey, Wharton State...
AAAATAGGAATCGGACCGGTATGTGCGATGCTCGTCATATTCAGTCTGAATGCGACATTGATTGCCTCTGCCGCAGCCTACCCGAAAAACATGGAGGAACTGGCGGAGGAGCAGGGCGAAAACCCGGCGGCGGTCAAAGACGTCATAAACGAGGCCGTTTCGATTGGGATGGCGGGATATATCGTCCCGTTGTCCGTAACCGACACGCCTGATCCGAAGCCTGAACCAAAGCCTGATCCGAAGCCTGAACCAAAGCCTGATCCGAAGACTAATCCTTCGGTAACCGCCATTGTAAAGGTACCGACGGTTATGCCCAAAACCGGGGATAATTCCAACATGGAATTGTTTGCCATTGCGGCGCTGTCCTCCCTGCTCCTCCTTCTCTGCCTTTGGGCTAAGAAAGAAAAGTGGGATGAAACACAAATACAAGAGTCCTGAGAACGCTCTTTGTTAGCTTGCGTTATATATATTTATGGTTCCATAAATGCATGGAAAAAAAGACTGCGTTTTTGATAGGGATATAAAGTCCCCTGATATTCAGGAAACGCGGTCTTTATGTTTTTTATACGAAAGCTGACATATTTGAGTCAGCCGTACGGCTGTACAAAGATTCAAAATTTAACTATGAGAATAGTAACACAAGAGGAAATGAACATGAAGATTACCCAGGAAGCAGAATACGCCATCCGGATCGTGGATTATCTGGCTCGCTGCAACAAGATAGCGGGAGCGTCTCAAATCTCGGAAGTTACCGCCGCGCCTTTGCGCTTCACAAAAAACATCCTGCAGAAGCTGGTTCGCGGGGGGATCGTAAACTCCTACAAAGGAGTCTATGGCGGCTACGAACTTGACAGGCTGCCGGAAGAGATCAGCCTGTACGACGTGATGGAAGCAACGGACGGACCCATCCGGCTAAACCGCTGCCTGGCGGGGAAACATGAATGCACCTATGCGGCGGATAAACAACGGTGTCCCTACCATGAGACGTTTCGGGAGCTGTCCGATGACATGGAGCATAAGATGCGCAGGTTCCGGTTTTCTTCCGCAGTACGTGACCGGTGATCAGGGGCTTGTGCGACAACGAAAATGTATTGCAAGACATAGCGATTATGCCAAGTGATACATTTTTTACGTTACAAAAAAGTAGTCTGCTGAAAAAGCGGGTTCTTACTCATTTCACTTATATGGATGATCCTTCAAGTTTCACAGATCCTTCAAATTTCACTTGACAGATAAAAGTAATATGTTAAAATGGATAATAACTTGCGTTATGAAAAAAGCTATGAAGGTGACAGTAGAATATCATTTTCTTACAGAGAGAGGGAGCCGTCGGCTGTAAGCTGCCTTAAGTTCAGATGATGATTTGAAATTCACACCGGAGCTGCATTTTTGAAATGATTGTAGATGTACCCTGAGGGTATTTCAAATGTCCCAAAAACATGGACAACAAATTAGAAAATGCCGAATGTGCGCGTTAAGCATACTAAGTGCCTGCTTTATGCAGGAATTAGGGTGGTACCACGGAATTCAAACTTCGTCCCTTTGGGATGGAGTTTTTTTATGTCCGGAAAGCATGGACATGAATAAGGAAGGAGATTACAATGAAAGACAAATTGCATGCCCTTAAAGAAGAGGCCATCAGGCAGATTGAAGATTCTAAAAGCCTGGACAAGTTAAATGATGTCCGCGTTGCTTTCCTTGGAAAAAAGGGGAAATTGACTGCCGTATTGAAAGGTATGAAAGACATAGCTGTGGAGGAAAGGCCAATCGTCGGTCAGATGGTAAATGATACACGTAATGCCATAGAAACCTTTTTAGAAGAATCAAAGAAAAATCTGGAAATAAAATTACGTGATGAACAGCTAAAAGATGAGGTTATTGATGTTACGCTGCCATCAAAGAAAAGCAATATGGGACATCGTCACCCAAATACAATTGCTCTGGAAGAAGTAGAACGTATCTTTATCGGTATGGGATATGAAGTAGTGGAGGGACCGGAGGTAGAATATGATCTGTACAATTTTGAAAAATTAAACATTCCGGCCAATCATCCTGCTAAGGATGAGCAGGATACATTCTATATTAATAAGGAGATAGTGCTTCGTACCCAGACATCGCCTGTACAGGCTCGTGTGATGGAACAAGGTAAGCTGCCTATCCGGATGATAGCGCCTGGCCGCGTATTCCGCTCTGATGAAGTGGATGCTACGCATTCACCGTCTTTCCATCAGATTGAGGGGCTTGTTATTGATAAGAATATTACGTTTGCTGATTTAAAAGGTACTTTAGAAGAATTTGCAAAAGAATTGTTTGGTCCGGATACCAGGACAAAGTTCCGCCCGCATCACTTCCCCTTTACAGAACCAAGTGCGGAAGTGGATGTAAGTTGTTTTAAGTGCGGTGGGAAGGGATGCCGTTTTTGCAAAGGAACCGGTTGGATTGAAATACTTGGGTGTGGTATGGTGCATCCTCATGTATTAGAAATGTGCGATATTGATCCGGAAGAATATATGGGCTTTGCATTTGGCGTAGGTCTTGAGCGAATCGCATTATTGAAATATGAAATTGATGATATGAGACTCTTATACGAAAATGACATAAGATTTCTTCAGCAATTCTAATAAAGGAGCACCCTACGGGTATGCGTGCCCTACGGGTATATCGGATGTCCTAAAGCATGGACAAAAATAAGGAAAGGTGAATAGACATGAATACATCATTATCATGGGTTAAGGCATATGTTCCGGATTTGGATGTAACCGCACAGGAGTATTGCGATGCAATGACATTATCAGGAACGAAAGTAGAAGGATATGAAGTAATGGATGCAGATTTGGAAAAGATAATCATAGGACAGATCGTTTCCATTGAAAAACATCCGGATGCAGATAAACTAATTATCTGTCAGGTAAATATTGGAAGTGAAATGGTGCAAATTGTTACCGGTGCGCAGAATGTTAAGGAAAGCGATAAAGTACCGGTCGTATTGGATGGCGGCCGGGTAGCCGGCGGTCATGACGGGAATATAACACCCGGTGGAATTAAAATTAAAAAAGGAAAACTCCGCGGTATTGAATCCTGCGGAATGCTGTGCTCTATAGAAGAACTGGGTTCTACTAAAGAAATGTATCCGGAGGCTCCGGAGAATGGTATCTACATTTTCCCGGAGGATGCAGTAGTAGGTGAAAGTGCGGTAAAGGCATTGGGGCTGGATGATATTGTTTTTGAATATGAAATAACTTCTAATCGGGTAGACTGTTTCAGTGTAATCGGTATTGCGAGGGAGGCGGCAGCTACCTTTCAAAAGGAATTTAAACCTCCGGCAGTAACGGTAACCGGAAATAATGAGAATGTGAAAGATTATGTAAAAATTACGGTGGAAGATGCAGATCTTTGTCCGCGTTATTGTGCCAGAGTCGTAAAAAATATTAAAATAAAACCATCACCCAAGTGGATGCAGAGGCGCCTCGCGTCCAATGGAATCCGCCCGATTAACAATATCGTAGATATTACCAATTATGTAATGGATGAGTATGGACAGCCCATGCACGCCTATGATTATGATAGGATTTCGGGTCATGAAATCATTGTACGACGGGCTTTTAAAGATGAAAAATTTGTTACACTGGATGGACAGGAACGCAGCATGGATGACTCTGTTCTAATGATTTGCGATGGTGAAAAAGCAGTTGGTATTGCCGGAATCATGGGCGGAGAAAATTCTATGATAACCGATGATATTAAAACGCTGCTTTTTGAGGCGGCCTGCTTTGACGGAACCAATATTCGTCTTTCCAGTAAAAAGATTGGTTTGCGTACAGATGCTTCCGGTAAATTTGAGAAGGGGCTGGATCCCAATAATGCAAAGGCGGCCATAGACAGAGCCTGTCAGCTGATTGAAGAACTGGATGCGGGAGAAGTAGTTGGAGGTACGGCAGATGTTTACCAAAAGGTAAAGGAACCGGTATGTATTCCGTTTGAACCGGAGCGAATCAATGCTATTTTGGGGACAGATATTTCACAAGAGGAAATGCTTTCCTATTTAACGAAAATCGATTTGGATTATAATGAAGCACCCTGCGGGTATTTCGGATGTCCAAAAAGCATGGACAGGAATAAGGAAAGCACTAATGAAATCATTGTCCCCACATTTCGTCATGATTTGTTTCGAACAGCAGATCTGGCGGAAGAGGTAGCCAGATTCTATGGATACGACAATATCCCGACTACATTGCCAAAAGGGGAAGCAACTACGGGCAAGCTGCCATTTCATTTGCGTGTAGAAACAGTTGCAAGAGATATTGCAGAGTTTAGTGGATTTTCTCAGGGGATGACCTATTCATTTGAAAGTCCGAAAGTGTTTGATAAATTATTGCTGCCGGATGATTCTTCCTATCGAAATGCGGTACGTATTTTGAATCCGCTGGGAGAAGATTTCAGCATTATGCGTACCGTTTCATTAAACGGAATGTTAACCTCATTGGCATTTAACTACAATCATAGGAATAAAAATGTTCGTTTATATGAGCTGGGCAATATCTACCTTCCAAAGCAGGTACCGGTTACTGAACTGCCGGAGGAAAGAATGCAGTTCACGCTTGGTATGTACGGTGACGGCGATTTCTTTGTTATGAAGGGCGTCGTAGAGGAATTCTTTGAAAAAGCCGGACTCCAAAAGACGGCTGTCTATGATCCAAAGTCAGGGAAACCGTTTCTGCATCCCGGCAGACAGGCAGATATCCATTATAATGGCAAGTTGGTTGGCTATCTGGGAGAGATACATCCTGCCGTGGCAGATAATTATGGGATTGGTGAGAGAGCTTATGTGGCGGTACTTGATATGCCTGAAATCGTAGCTTTTGCTACCTTTGAGCGAAAATTCAAAGGAATTGCGAAATTCCCGGCCGTGACCAGGGATCTCAGTATGGTAGTTCCAAAGGAGATTATGGCGGGAGAAATTGAATCTATGATTGTCAGCAGGGGTGGCAAATATCTGGAAAGCTATCGCCTGTTTGATATTTATGAAGGCTCACAGATTAAGAACGGTTACAAATCCATGGCTTACTCATTAGTATTCAGAGCAAAGGATAAAACCCTGGAAGAAGCAGAGATTTCCGGCTGTATGAAGAAGATACTAAACGGTTTGGAAGCTCTTAAAATTGAGTTGAGACAATAGAGAAATCATAATATCCCGGGAAACCTTCCCCGGGATATATTTACAGAAAAGCATTCTATTTATAAAGTTCTCATACTTTGTATCAGCTTCGGTTTTATTTCACGGAACAAATTCATTTGCGGCGGATTATTGGTAAATGTAATAAATATATAGACCAGGAAAAACATAATACAACTGCAGAAAATATTTGTATATACATTTCCTCCTCTTTTATCGACTGCTTGTCTCCAGGTCAGGTAGTAGATGATAATGACGCTGAGATATAAATCAATAAGGTCTAACAGTAAATGGTTTGCTCCTAATATACCGGAATACGTATAAAAAAATATAATCATAAATAACACCCCGGAAAAAAAGGCAATTGTCCGGGTGGGGATAAATGCTGAAAAACATTTGCCGATCATAATATACTCAATAATTGAAAAAAGTAATACCGGAAATAAAAGCATTTTTAAGTGTTCCCAGATAGAATTATTGACAGGTGCAATATATGCAAGATATATGTTATAATTAGACCATTCATATGAAAAATATAACAATGTACCGACAAGGATCGTGAGAATGCAAAATGTTATTTCCGTAAAATAGAATTTCTTTTTTAGCAACCGCATACTATAACACCTCCATATTCAGTATATGATAAATATGGTTAAATATTCGCAAGCAGGAGACAAAACAATGAAAACATCTGATTTTTATTATGAGCTGCCAAAGGAATTGATAGCACAGGACCCTTTGGAGGATCGATCGGATTCCCGATTGCTGGTCTTAGACAAAAATACAGGTAAGATAAAACACCGTATTTTCAAAGAGATTACAGAATACTTAAAACCAGGTGATTGCCTGGTTTTAAATGATACAAAAGTGATTCCGGCCAGACTCTTTGGAATTAAAATGGAATCGGGTGCCAGGATAGAAGTACTTTTATTAAAAAGGAAAGAATATAATACGTGGGAAACGTTGGTGAAACCCGGGAAAAAAGCAAAACCGGGTACAAAAATTTCATTTGGAGAAGGTCTTCTGACAGGTGAAATTACAGATATATTGGAGGAAGGAAACCGTAGGATACAATTTACGTTTGACGGTGTATTTGAAGAAATTCTGGATCAGTTAGGTCAGATGCCTCTGCCTCCTTATATCACGCATCAGCTGAAGGATAAGAACCGGTATCAGACAGTTTATGCAAAGCATGATGGTTCGGCTGCGGCTCCTACGGCAGGTTTGCATTTTACGAAAGAACTTCTAAGTGAAATTGAAAATAAGGGAGTAAAGATTGCCAATGTAACGCTTCATGTAGGATTGGGAACCTTTCGCCCGGTAAAGGTGGACGATGTCACGGAGCATCATATGCATTCTGAGTTTTACATGATAGAAGAAGAGCAGGCAGCTTTCATCAATGAAACTAAAGCAAGAGGCGGTCGTATTATTTCGGTGGGGACGACCAGCTGCCGCACTTTGGAGTCGGCGGCAGATGAAAATGGGGTTTTGAAAGCAGGCAGCGGATGGACGGATATTTTTATCTATCCGGGATATCAATTTAAGCTGATTGATCAATTAATAACAAATTTCCATTTACCGGAATCCACACTTATGATGTTAGTTTGTGCATTGGCAGGTAAGGAGCATATGATGCATGCATATGAGGAGGCCGTAAAAGAACAATACCGTTTCTTTTCGTTCGGGGATGCGATGCTTATACGATGACAGCAAAAGTAAAGTTAAATTTTGCCAATTGTAACTTTGCATATTACGGCTTGACTAAGACATTTCTATATGCTATATTATTAATATGGTTATGATGAAATATGATGGAGGCGACAATGTTGAAGGTATTTGAGAGAATACGAGATGTTAGAAAAAATGATTTGGGAATGACTCAAACTGAATTTGGTAAAACGCTTGGTGTCAGCAGATCCGTAATAAAGAATATAGAATTAAATGCACTTGCCCGCCCAGAGCAAAAAGATCCGTTGATAAAATTAATCTGTAAAGAATTTGGTATAAATGAACATTGGCTGCGGACAGGCGAAGGTGAGAAATATAAAGATATTGCCGAGGATGAATACACAAGAGCAGTTACCGAATTAGGTGTAAAGGATCCAAAAGCGAAACAGGCTATATTATTTTATTGGAAACTTTCAGCTGAGGACAAACAGTTATTTTGGAATTTTTTTGAACGATTTATAAAATCGAACCCACCCATCTGACGGACTTAAGTAATAAATATAGGAATATAGTCAAAGACCCCGCAGCAAGCTATGGGACATCAAGCTTGTTACGCAGCGAGCTGCGGGGTATTTGATCCTCGCGGCATTCGCCGAATGCAGGAGAAAAGAATTCCTGCACTTGGTTCATTGCTCGCGGGAATAAAAATGACATGTTTCTTTAAAGAAATGTGTTTTTTTTATATAAAAAGCAAAGTTTGTAAAATACATGAAAATGATATAAAATAAGAAACCAGGAAGGTGAATATTCCGCACACAGAGGACCATTAATCCATATACCACCATCTAAGTGGTCTCTGTTTCGCAAATTTGCGATCTTATACTGCGGAGTATTTAAGAAGGGAAAGCAAAGTAAAGTTTACTATATGTAACGTCATAAATCATTGCCGCTACATATAGCCTCTTTGGGGGATGCGCACAATTTCATAAGAAAGTTCGCATTTCCACACGCATGAAATCAGCGTATGAAACGTCATAATGCAAAAAATTATGATGTTTCATATAGTAAAATAAAATTCAGATTAGATGGAGGTTTACAAATGAAAAGTTCAAATGAAGAGTTTATTAAAAAAATTAATGTATTGCTTAAAGAAATTAAAAGCTATAAAGATAAGCAAATTATATATACAACATTAATCGTATTGATAGAACAGCAGAATAAATAATGGTCTATATTATATAGACATCCGGCTGAAACGTCATTATCTTTTCCTTTTATGTCATCCACATTCTTTGCGAAAACAGTAAAGTCACCTATCTTATTTACCCCTTCTATTTTTTATGTGGTTAGTCCGGAATAAATATACAGCAGATATTAATGATAATACTGAATAAGTAAGTAAGCTGGCAGGCTATTAATAATGTTTTTTATCTGTAATCTGTGCGCCTTTCACTTCTGTCGTAAGAACGTGAAAGGCGTTATCATTATAAAAAATGTCCTGTTCAAGCCTGATTATTATATAATCAACAAAATAAAGCTTGACCAGGACTTTAAATGATGATAAAATGTCCACATCAAGACAATGGAGGGTGGAAAAATGCTGTTAAAAGATATAGAAGATGGTAAAAAACTTAATGAGCTTTTCAAGAATTTATCAGAGGAAAACAAAAATCAAGTCCTTGTATATTTGTCAGCATTGATTGATAAGCAGATGAAGGAGAGGGAATCAAGATGATTGAAATTATAGCAGTAAGAAAAGCAACAAAAAAAGAAATAAAGAATTTTGAAAAGAAAACTGCCCATAAAAGAGGGGGTGATCGTATTGCCGAATGTAAGACCAATTAACGAAAAAAAATATCAGATCAGTAAACACCGGTTTTGCGAATTATATAATTTCTGTCTTCAGTACAATGAATGGAGGGCTGAGCTACAGAACAAAACAGATAGCGTAAGGAGTACGGTGATAACAGATATGCCGGTGGTGCATGGAAAATCAGATTCTACTCAAGTGCTGGCAATGCGAAGAAAAGAATTATCTGACAAATGCAGGCTGGTGGAGCAGACGGCTATTGAAACTGATGCAGATATTTATCCATATCTGCTTAAAGCAGTAACAAACGAAGGAATTTCATATAATTTCCTGAAGGAGATTATGAATATTCCTTGTGGAAAGGATTTGTATTATGATCGGCGCAGGAAATTTTACTGGTTATTATCACAAAAAAAATAAATGAGCCGTAATCAGAGGACAATAATCCATGTTATTGTGATATCATGATATTTTTGGATAGTAAAACAGAATAATCCAAAGGCACCCATTTGGGTGCTTTTTTGATTATAAATATCCATAGACTCCCGGAATCGAATCTCTATGATTATTTGAAACCATTGCAAAGGAAGGGCATAAGATTCCGTGAGGATATATCCGGAAAGGAGGATTTGGGAATAAAAATCTGGCGTGACATTCCAAAGCCGGATGTTTAGCCGGAGAAAAAACAACGATTGCACGATGGAGGTGAAAAATGTCTATCTTAATTGAAACAAACGAAAAGATTTTCAATGAAAACGAAATCAGGAGAGGGATGCTGGTCTATGCCAGGCATAAGACCTGGAGTGATGGAATAGGCGGCATAGTGACGAGGACAGCCAGGCATGAGATCACGGTGCAATATGCAGCCGGCGTCTCGAATGTAACGAACCATTTCTTTATCACGTCAACCGCCGTCGCCGCACAGGAATTTGAGATACTCAGGTGGTCCGAAGACCTGGAGACTGTTTCAGGAGGTGATTCGATAGATGCACCTTGAAGAAATTATCATGGAAAGGATCACGGGCTCGGATATGGCACAATTTCTTTGCAGGTATGACGGTGCCCCTGCCATCTTTTATCAGGATGTGCCGGGAGACCTGGATGCCGGCTGGGATGGAGCTGCCAGATATCCGCGGGTTGTCTGTGATATTGACATGTGCCCCGACAAAGAGAAAGGCAGCATAGGGGAATTAACCGTCAGTCTGTATAGGGATTCGGATGGGATTTCCCTGAAAAAGCTCAAAACAGGTATGTCAGAATGTATGAAAGATGTGTTTGTCTGCCCGGAGGGGCAATATCCGGTCTGTTTTCTATGGGTAAAATCGGACAGTTTCTTTCTGTCAGACAGGGAACCCGGCGGTGCAGACAATGTGGCAGGAATAGACCTGGTGTTTCACATCCTGGAGTATGTGAAACAGGAGACGGCAGAACCGGATCCGGTGATGGCCATGAACCGTTATATAAAGGAACAAAGCCCTTCGGCTGTTGTAATAGGAGCAGACCATATAGGAAAATGGCAGGAGACCGGTTCAGGAGAACCGGCTTTTTACTGCCGCCTGGAATCCATGGAAAGCGCCTTAGAGACAAACACGCTGGTGTGGACAGACTGCAAGCTGGTCATCCACGTCCTCCATCCCGATGCAGGCGTCAGGAACCAGGCTGTTTCTGCCCTTGCAAATGAACTGTCACTGACAGGCAGGCTCATGCTGCCGGACGGTTCACCCATGCGCTTCCTGAAGGTATCTGTGAACCACAAGGCGGATAGCTTTACCGATGGGCAGATATCCATATCCGGCCATTATGGGCTGATCAGGAACAGGAATAAGCAGGCAGAATTGCGAGGAGTGGAATTTGTATAACAAACAGGCATTCCAACAGAAAATGAAATTTGGAGGAAATTAAAGTGGCTGATAAAAAAACAGCAGGAAAAGAAGAGTCCGTATACACGCTGGAAGAATTTCTTTCCGCCGGGACGAGCGTATTTGGGAGAGAAACCAGGCAGGAATGCATTGTGGCGGCATTCCGGCTGGCGAAAAAGACAGAAGCCACAATCAATGAGGCAAAGAAATTAGTAAATGAGTTTTGTAAAAAGGAGGTTCAATAATTATGGGTGAAGTATTTTATGCTGGAGAAAATAAAAAACGTCCCGGAGTATATTACCGGGTGGACAGATCGGATGAAGCTGCCGCGGATTCCCTGCTAGGTGTTTGCGGCTGCGTATTCAAGGCGGATTATGGCCCCTTGAATGAGGTGGTAGAGGTTACAAGGGAGAACTATGCACAGGTATTTGGAACAGAGCTGACGGCGGATGTATTGAAATATCTGTTCCTGGGAGGCGCCTCAACCGTCATGGCCTGCCGTATTGGTGATGGAGGGACGCCGTCTTCGGTTACTTTAACAGGAACAGGCACGATTACCTCAAAATATGTAGGTGCGAAAACATTCTCTGTCAAAGTAAGGGAGAGACTTGGGGATGCATCTTTAAAAGAGATCATTATCTATGACGGAACCAAAATCTTTGAAAAATATGTAATTGAGGCCGGGGGAGATGAAGCTTCTGCTTTGGCGGCAGCCATGGCAGCTTCCAGGAATTTTTCTTTTACAAAGACGGCAGGTGCAGGGGACAATGAAATTACAGGGGTAGAACAGGAGGAATTTACGCCGGGCACAAATCCAAATGCCACAGCGGCAACATCCTACAGTGCAGGATTTAAAGCCCTTGAGGGCAGAAAAATGAATGTACTTGTAGTGGATAACGAAGATCCGGCAGTGCATGTATTACTGCAGGCCTTTATCCAGTCACTGGCAGATAATGTCCGGTTTACAATGGCCGTTGTGACGGAGAAGACTTCTCACACACTTACGTATGAAACCAAGATGGAAAATGCTGCGGGGTTCAATGATCCATATATGGTTTATATCCTGAATCCTTATCTTATGGTAAACGGAAATAAAATCGACGGTTACCAAACGGCAGCTTTGGCAGCAGGTCTGATATCTTCCTATCCCTGCCGCTATTCCATGACCCACAAGGTGCTGGATGCCGCATCGGAGATCCTGGAAAATGTTCCGAATTCGATACTGAATGCGGCGCCGCTAAGTGGCTGTATTGCTCTTACTTTAAGCAGTGACAAAAAGGTATGGCTGGACTGTGGGGTTAATACCCTGGTAGACCCGCCGGGTGACATGGATGATGGATGGAAAACAATCCGCAGGGTAAAGACAAGGGCTGAGCTGATGGAAAGAACTCTCAGTGCCATTGAGTCTTTGATAGGAAATGTAGATAATGATTCCACCGGCCGTGCCACGGTAGTGACTGTGGCGCAGGGAGTAATCAACAGCATGATAGCGGAAGGGAGTCTGTCTTCCGGAAATGCCTATGTAAGCACAGAGGAGCAGCCGAATGGCAATACTGCATACTTCGGGATGAACATCGTTGATAAAGAGTCGGTGGAGAAGATCTATTTCACCTTCCGGTTCCAATTCAGTGTAAATTAGACAGTTTTTTAGAAAATGGAGGAAATAAATTATGAATAAAAAAGAAAGTGAAAGCATTAATTCTTTTGCGGCATACGCCCGTTCCGGCAAAGATGGATTGCTCTACAGCGAGGATGGGAAAACACTGCTTGCCACAGTGGATCAATTTACATCAAAAGCCAACTTTGCAAACCTGGATTATAAGCCGCTGGGCGTCATGGTAGGTCAGAAAGTCCCGAACGGGGTCACGGTTACCCTTACGTTTAGCCAGTATGTAGTAGAGGATGATCAGCTCTTCGAGGAGCTGATGGAATTTATAAATACGGGAACGCTTCCGAAGTGGAATTTTGTCGGGGTGCTGAATGAAGATGGATATACAGATGAAGGAAAAGCACAAAGGATCGTGTATTCGAATTGCGTACCCGATGGTGAGATAGACCTTCAGAATATTACGCCGGGAGAACTGGTGAAACGTTCATGGACGTTCTCATGCAATTCGGCACCGTGTCTTCAGGATTCATTGAAACTCGGATTATAAACATCAGGTCAAATGCAGGAATGCCTGCACGTGTGCCCTTTGGTATTCCTGCGCTTGGCTCTTTGCTCATGGGAATAAAAATTGTGAAAAATTTCAATATAAAAACTCAAACCTGAAAAGCAGGCTTGATAATGGAGGAGAATCGAATGAAAGCATCAGAAGATAATGTAACAGAAGAAGAATTCACCAGGGAAGAAAGTAAAAACCAGCTCCTTACAAAGGAAAATGACATCATCTCCGGTATGCTGAAAGCTGCCGGATTTGGAGAGGAAGTTACCAGGAAGATTTCTATCGTACGTAACGGACAGGAAGTGTTCAGCTTCCATATCCGACCGTTGGAAGACTATGAGTATAATTCATGCCGTGAGAAATATACCAGATATTCAAGAAACAAACAGTTAGGCTTGAAGCTGCCGGAAAAAACAGATAACGTCAGATACCGCAGCCTTTTGATTTATACGGCAACGGTGGAAGCAGACAGAGAAAAACTTTGGGACAATAAGAATGTCTGGAAAGCCCTTGGTGAAAATGGAAAGCCAATCGTCACAGCTATCGATGTGATTGACGCCTGCCTATTTGCAGGAGAAAAGAATGGCGTGGTAGAGGCGATAGACGAACTGTCCGGTTACGATCAGGAGCTTGAGGAAACGGTAAAAAACTAATTGATGCCGGCGGAAAGATGTATGTACTCGCCAAAATTTTCGTAAGGACCGGAATCACCATAGACGAATACTACGAGAAGCCGCCGAACGTCAGGGCATTTATGTTTGCCAGCATGCTTAGGGAGCTGGAAGAGGAAAGAGGAAAGATACCGGAGGATTAGCAGAAGATCACTCCTCTTTCTTCTGCTTCCTTTGTTTCATTGGTATAAGGGTGTTGAAAGATTGATAAAATTATAACTTTTTATTTATAAATTGAGGAGCATATGGTAAAATAAACTAATCGATCATTAAGTTTCAGTATATTTGTGTTATTTCCTCAAAAGGTTTTGGAAGATATATGATATGGATGATGAAGATGCCCTTGCAAATAATACATCTTATTCGTTAAGAGCAGGCGAAAGGCTTTGGATAACTACAGCGACATTCTTGACAGTGGGGAGTATAAAATATTGTTAACCCCTCTTGGTGCTACTGGCTTGGCATTTTATTTAGAGGTTATACATAAGGATGAAATCTTTAAGAAGATTGACAAAAATCAATATTCAGACATTAGTTATGACCTGTATCAGGCTCCTTATGAAAATGCCGGGATGCTGGTATCATTAACCGGAACAGTATTAGAACATCAACAGAAAAAAGATCTCTCACTAATTGAAGTGCTCAGGGTATTGGGAGAGGATGGGAACGAATATATAGTATCCTATCTATTGCAGTATTGCCCTGTCATGTTTGAAATTGGAAAACAGTATAAATTTTACGGGCAATTAGAAACCAAGAGGACAATATGGGACGTTAGTATTTCATTGGATGCATGTGAATAGTCATTTTTTTGTTTTCATAGGTTCATATTAACCTGCAATAATGGAGATATGCATAGTGAAGTTTCTTTTGCTTTAGCACAAGATAATCATAGAATAGAAATATAATGATAGATTGCTCAAAGCATCAATAAAAACCTGAACAGTATTTTCTTGAATTATCTTCTGGGTAATAAAAAATGGAGGGATTTTGAATGAAGAAAGCATTTGCGTTGTTGTTAGTTTGTTTAATAGCTGGGGGATGTGGCAAGTCATCTGGAGGAACGGAAGTGGCGCAGACTAAGAAGGAAACAGAAGCTGCTGATGCCGTGGTGGATACGAAGGTTACAGAGACTGCGCCAGAGGCGATGACGGAGAAAGAAACCATGGAAGAGGAAATGGATAGCGATATCCCTGAGCATGTAAAACAGATATATCTGGGATATAAGGAAGTACAGGAAACTTGTGATGTACAGTATTTAATGGATGATCCGGCACCGAGAAAAAATAAATTTGGCGGCTATGAATTTTACTTAGCTGATCAAGATAATACAAAGGAAGGCGAATCGTTTTGGTTTGAAGAGTATAATGGCGAGATAGAGAAAACCTATCACATGGGAATCTCTGTGGATGTCGGGAAGTATTTCGAAGACATAATCATTGCCACATTTATGGTTACGGGTGGATTCAATTATACGGAAGCCAAAGACCAGATGCAAAAGCTCATTCAAAGCTATCCTGTAGATAACTACAGCGACATTCTTGACAGTGGGGAGTATAAAATATTGTTAACCCCTCTTGATGTTACTGGCCTGGCATTTAATTTAGAGGTTATACATAAGGATGAAATTTTTAAGAAGATTGACAAAAATCAATATTCAAATATTAGTTATGACCTGTACCAGGCTCCTTATGAGAATGCCGGGGCGCTGGTATCGTTAACCGGAACGGTATTAGAACATCAACAGAAAAAAGACATCGCACTATTTGAAGGACTCAGGGTATTGGGAGAGGATGGGAACGAATATATCGTATCTTATCTATTGGAGTATTGCCCTGTCATGTTTGAAATTGGAAAACAGTATACATTTTACGGGCAACTAGAAACCAAGAGGACAGCATGGGACGTTAGCATTTCATTGGATGCATGTGAATAATCATTCTATTATTTTCATAGGTTCATATTAACAT
>Ga0153929_1000464_pt1 | contig 15314 bp, 9 predicted proteins | sample TSNJ013MetaG_FD_104689 | JGI IMG/M metagenome (GOLD analysis project Ga0153929, IMG submission 104689) | Attine ant fungus gardens microbial communities from New Jersey, USA - TSNJ013 MetaG | ecosystem: Host-associated > Fungi > Mycelium > Unclassified | place: USA: New Jersey, Wharton State...
CGCGCTCGGCAGGACGGGATATAAGCCCAATCTGTCAGGGCAATGAGGGAACGGGTTTGAAGGCGCTGCCGGCAAATTCGCGACCTTCGGGAACGTGGAAAAATCGACGGGCCAAGCGTCGAGTTCGTCCAGGTTGGCCGGACGCCACGCGAGCGCTAGCACGAGCGCGTCGTGCGGCTCGAACCCGCAATCGAGGAACGCGGCCAGTGCGGCCGGCCAATCATCCGACCATTCGCCTTCCAGCGCGTATTCGACATCGTTCAGATGCAGTGTCGCCCGTCCCGCGCCTACCGTCAGCCTCCCCACTCCGTCGGGCAGCGGCTCGACATTGCCGACGATCAAATCGCCCGAGCGCGGATGATCCGGCTCGCTCAGGCAGATTCGCCATGCCTTCGATCCCGCCGGCCACTCGCCCAGCCGACGCCGGATTCGCTCGGCGGCTTCCAGCAGTTCATCGGCGGGCGGCCAAAATACTTCCTTATCCAGCAACACCATACTCATGCAGCACTCCCGTCTTGATGCCAGAACGGCATGCCGACCACCGGCGTGCTCGCTTGTGCGCTATCACGCTCGGCCATCGGCCCGGCGAGATAGGCCATCCGCCCCGCTTCGACGCCCAGCGCAAACGCGCGGGCCATCTGCGGCGGAAACGTCGCCTGTGAGACGGCCGTGTTCAGCAACACGCCGTCGAAACCCCACTCCATCACCTGACACGCGTGCGACGGCACGCCAAGACCGGCATCGACGATAAGCGGTACATCCGGCAACCGCTCGCGCAACGTGCGCAATCCGTAGGGATTCGTCACACCTTTGCCCGTCCCGATAGGCGCGCCCCACGGCATCAAGGCTTCGCAGCCGACATCGAGCAGACGCCGGCCGATCACCAGATCCTCCGTACAGTACGGCAGCACCTTGAAACCTTCGCGGATCAGTATTGCAGCGGCTTCCACGAGGCCGATAGGATCGGGCTGCAGCGTGTAGTCGTCGCCAATCAGTTCGAGCTTCAGCCACGGTGTATCGAAGAGTTCGCGGGCCATGCGCGCCGTGGTCAGCACTTCGTCCACGGTCTGGCAACCGGCCGTGTTGGGCAGCAACGCGACGCCGTGACGCTTGAGGACATCGAAAAAACCGGCCTCACCCGTGTTCGACTGGCGCCGCAACGCGATGGTGACCATGCCGGGCCGGGCGGCATCGATGGAATCCGACAGCGACTGCAACGACGGATAGCGCGATGTCCCCAGCAGCACCCGGCTCGGGAACGACGTGCCATAGAGCGTGAGGGCATCGGCTGTGGTGATGGTGGAAGTCATGATTCGATTACCTTGTAGTCCAGTCAGGTTCGCTCAGCCGCCGGCGACCGGCGAGACAATGTCGAGTTTGTCGCCGGCGGCAAGCGCCTTCGATGCATGCTCACCACGCGCGACGAATTGCCCGTTCAGTGCCACGGCGAACGGCGGTTTTGCGCCGAAAGCCGCGAGGGCGTCGGTGACGGTGGCGGCGTCGGGCATGGAAAACGGCTGCTGATTGATGTGAATGTTCATGATGAAAGTCAAAGCACGGGCGCCGCGTGTTCGCAGCGCAGCAAGGCGGACCAGCGGGCCTGGCGGCGCCAGTCGTCAAAGGAATCCGGATCGGAGATCACGCCGCCGAGAGGCGCTTCGGCGAGTGCGCGGGCGGAGCCGGCAACTTCGGGCGCGATCATGTATCCGTGCCGATACAGCCCGTTCACCCGCAAGGTTCGTGCGCCGTCCCAGACAATCGCCGGGCGATGGTCAGGCAAGGTCGGCCGGCATTGCGAATTGAGCTCGAGGATGCGCGCCTCACCGAAACCGGGATGCACGGCGAACGCCGCGCTCAGGAGTTCGAGCGCTGAGCGCACGGTCACGGGCGACATGTCTTCGCCCTCCACTTCGGTTGCGCCAATCACATAAAGCTCGTCCTGTTTCGGCGCGATATAAAGCGGATAACGCGGATGCAGCAAGCGCACCGGCCGCGTCAGGCCGATCCCCGGCGCATGCACACGCGCCACTTCGCCGCGAATGCCTCTTAACGCCGGCCACGCCGGTTTCCCGCCGAGACCGCGGCAATCGATAACAAAACGCGCATCCGGCGGGGTATCGATTGAGGTATTCCAGTGAAGATCCACATTTCGTTCGGCCAGCCCCGCCGCCAGCGCCGTCAGCACCTGCCGGTTGTCGAGCTGGCCTTCGTTCGGCAGCAGCCAGCCTTGCGGGAAGCGCGTGCCTAGCGCCGGCTCCGCCGCCGTGACTTGCGCACCGGAGAGTTTGACAAAGCCGTCCTGGAACAGCTCGGAAGGCGCGTTCGCGCGCAAACGCCGCTCGAACAGCGGCGCTTCGGCGCGGTCGCCGGCATGCCAGACGACCAGCGTGCCATTGCGCTGGAAAAACACCGGCTCCGGCATATCGGCGATAAAACCCGGCCAGCGCTCAAGCGACGCCGCCCCGAGCTCGGTGATCAGCAGTTCAGCGCTGGCAGCCTCGGCAAGCGGCGCAAGCATTGCCGCGGCGACCCACGCCGCGGATTGCGTGCCGGCGGCGTCGCCGCGGTCGTACAGCGCCACGCGATGCCCGGCGCCCGCCAGCAGCCAGGCGACCAGCCGCCCGCACAAGCCACCGCCGACGACGGCAAAATCGTCTCGCCCGGACGCACGGGAGTGAGTGGAATGCACAACGGTGTTCACGATGACGATGCCTCCTCAGCAAACGCTGCAGAACGCACGGGGCACACAGCACGGAAATCGAGATCGGGAGTCATGCCCGTTTCGAACCCTGGTTGCACGCGCGGCGTACAAAACCTGTTTCAGGGACGAAACCACGGCGAGAAAGCGGCCTGGGAGCGCATAAAACCTGCGGCTCCTGAGCCAGCCAATACTGGAAGAAACTGGAAACGCGGCGGTTTCCGGAAACTTCCCTCGCCGGTATTACCCGGATCGGGTGCAAAGGGACTCTCTCAGCCTCGCCGCGCGTTTTCCCTTTCTCCTGAGCCGGGAGACGCGTGCCGAAGCACCCCTGTTTCGTCGTCGATCATTAAAACATAAAAGCGAAACGCCCCGCAAACGGGGAAAAGCCAGGGGCTCCAGCAGACGGAACCGGACCGCCTTCCCTTTCGTTCCCTCTGGGCGCACTCTGGCACAATGCCGCGAACAGCGGGACTCGCCTGCAGCACACGCGTACGGCAAGCGCCTCGCTGTTGCATTGCGTTGGTCGCTCAGCCGGGCGAGGATTAAGGAACAATTAAGCCACGCCCGAAACAATGCTCCGGCGCGCCGACTTTAATGGCCTCTTACGATCGTTGAGACGGAGCAGGACCATCCGCATCGATACCGCCAAGTTACAACCTGCCGCCGAGCCGGCACGTCTTCAGGAAGCTCATGACCACCACACCTCCCGGCAACACAGAACAAAACGGCGACAAAGTGTCGGCGTGGAGTCTTATCAAGCCTTACTGGGTATCGGAAGAACGCGGCGTTGCATGGCTTTTGCTGATTGCGATCATCGCGATCAACATGACAGTCGTGTACATCAACGTCCGCCTGAACAAATGGAACGCGGACTTCTACAACGCGCTGCAGAGCAAAAACGTCCACGATTTTCCGCAGTTGCTGCTGGTCTTCACGGGACTCGCGTTCGCGTACATCCTGCTCGCCGTGTACGGCCGGTACCTGCGCCAGATGCTCGGCTTCCGGTGGCGCCAGTGGCTGACTCACCGATACCTCGAGCAATGGCTCGGAGACAAAGCCTTCTATCGGATAGAACGCGATCGTCTCGCCGATAACCCCGACCAGCGGATCAGCGACGACCTGCAGTCGTTCGCCACAACCACGCTGGCGTTGTCGCTGGATTTGTTGTCCACGCTCGTCACGCTCGTCACCTTCATCACGATCCTGTGGACGCTGGCTGGTGCGCTGACCCTCTCGTTGTTCGGCACGCCACTGACCATTCCGGGCTACATGGTCTGGGCCGCCGCGCTGTACGCGGTGCTCGGCTCGCTCGTGATCCAGCGCTTTGGCCATCCGTTGGTATCGATCAATTACCAGGCGCAGAAAGTGGAAGCCAACTTCCGTTTCGGCCTGATCCGCATTCGCGAGAACGCCGAGCAGATCGCCTTCTACGACGGTGTCTCGACGGAAACCCAAAACGCCAAGACCATCTTCCAGACGATCCGCCAGAACTACTGGCAGATCATGAAGTACACGAAGCGGATGACCTTCGTGCTGTCCTTCTACGGCCAGATCGCGATTATTTTCCCGATCATGGTCGCCGCACCCCGCTACTTCGCGGGCGCGTTCTCGTTCGGCGTGCTGATGCAGATCAGCTCGGCGTTCGGCACGGTCAGCGACTCGTTTTCATGGTTCATCAACAGTTACTCGACCTTGGTCGAATGGCGCGCCACCGTGAACCGGTTGCGCGAATTCAAGCGCGTCATGCGCTCCACCCACATCAGGGAAGCGATTTCGCCGGCGACTGCCCACGGCGGCATCAACCTGCATTACGCCAGCACCAGCGCGCTGACCACGACCGGGTTGAAGCTCGCGTTGCCGAACGGTACGCCGCTCGCGAACGTCGCGGATGTGGTGGTGAAGCCGGGCTCGCGCTGGCTGGTGCAAGGTCCGTCCGGCTCGGGCAAGAGTACGTTGATGCGGGCGCTGGCCGGCCTGTGGCCGTTTGGTGACGGCACGATCGACGCCCCCGTCGACGCCAAGCTGATGTTCATCCCGCAGCAGAGTTACTTGCCGATCGGCACGTTGAAGGCGGCGTTGACTTATCCGTCGGCAGCGGACGTTTTCTCCGATGAAGCCTGCCGCGAAGCCTTGCGCGCCTGCAACTTGAGCGCGTACGGCACGCGCCTGGAGGAGTCGGGACACTGGGCGAAGATGATGTCGCCGGGCGAGCAGCAGCGGCTGGCGGCTGCCCGCGTGTTGCTGCACAAGCCCGATTTCATGTTCCTCGATGAAGCCACCAGCGCGCTCGATGCCGAGAACGAGTTGCTGATCTATACGGCGATCATCGATGCGTTGCCGAACGCCGCAATTGTCAGCGTCGCGCATCGCGAGTCGGTGTCCGGGTTCCATGAGAGCCGGATCGAGATCGAGCGTGCGAGTGCTGAAACCGCTGTGGTGTAAAAGCGAGGCGCTGGTTCGATGGCCGGTGACCATAGGCATCAACGCCGTGTGAATTCCCACAAGCAGGTTCTTTTTTGGCCTGCTTTTCTCGCTTAACGACGCACCGTAGAATGCTCCTGCGCCTGCATGGCAGGCTTTGAACGGGAGACCGGATTGCGAGCGTTCGAGTGGTTCACCGAGCTGACGACGCGTGAGCGCCGCACGCTTTACGCAGGTTTCGGCGGTTACGCTGTTGATGCCTTCGACTTCATGATCTACTCGTTCCTCATTCCCACGCTGATCACTGCGTGGGGCATGACGAAGAGCGAAGCCGGGATGATCGCGACAAGCTCGCTGATTTCATCGGCTATTGGCGGCTGGCTCGCCGGCATTCTCTCCGACCGGTACGGCCGCGTCCGCGTACTGCAATGGACGATCGGCACGTTTGCATTCTTCACGTTTCTTTCCGGCTTCACGCATTCGTTCGGGCAGTTGCTGGCCACGCGCACGCTGCAGGGCGTGGGCTTCGGCGGCGAGTGGTCCGTGGTCACCGTGATGATGGCCGAGACCATTCGTTCACCGCAGCATCGGGCGAAAGCCGTGGGTACTGTGCAAAGCAGCTGGTCATTCGGCTGGGGGGCGGCGGCGATCCTCTATTGGGCGTTCTTCGCATTGTTGCCCGAAGATACCGCCTGGCGTACGTGCTTCTGGATCGGTATCTTGCCGGCGCTGTGGATCCTCTACATTCGCCGCAACGTCAGCGATCCCGACATCTACATCGCGACACGCCGCGCCCGCGATGCCGGCACTGAAACCGCCACGTTCTCCGATATCTTCAAAGGCTCGCACCTCAAGACAACGCTGCTGGGCAGCGCGTTGTGCACGGGTATGCTCGGCGGTTATTACGCCATCACCACGTGGCTGCCAACGTATCTCAAGACCGAGCGCCATTTGTCCGTGTTCAACACCAGCGGTTATCTGGTGGTGCTGATCGTCGGGTCGTTTCTGGGTTATGTGTTCGGGGCCATTCTCTGCGACAAGATCGGGAGGCGCGCGTCGTTCGTGCTGTTTGCCATCGGCTCATTTCTGCTCGGGATGATCTACACGATGATCCCCATTACCGACCACGCCATGCTGCTGCTCGGTTTCCCGCTCGGCATTGTCGTGCAGGGGATTTTTGCGGGCGTGGGCGCGTATTTATCGGAGCTTTATCCAAACGCGATTCGCGGCTCCGGACAGGGTTTTTGCTACAACCTCGGACGTGGACTCGGCTCGTTTTTCCCGATACTCGTCGGTGTCCTTTCGCAGGGAATGTCGCTTGTCAAAGCGATTGGCTTGGTGGCGGGGACGGGGTATCTGCTGGTTATAGTCGCCGCGTTGTTGCTACCGGAAACGCGTGGCAAGGCGCTTGATGCGGTGACGGGGTGAGGTGAAATCGTCAGAAAGTAAAGGCCGTTTAACGCACGTTAAACGGCCTTTTGTCCTGGTGTGCGTCGCCTTTTAAAGGCGATGTCTTAGCGCAGTCAGATCACTCCACTTCCCAGATATCGCGTGCGTTGAGCGCTTGCACCGGACGTTGATTGCCGTGATAGAAACGTTGCATGGCATCGAGTTGTTGCTGCGTAATACTCACCCGTTCCTTGAACTCGATCCACGTCACGCCTTCCGAACAAGGCGGCGTAGTCAGCGAACCGCTGTACGTGTAATAGCTCATTTGTTTGGGCAGCAGGTCGAGCGGATTCACCATCACAGCATTCACCCTGAACTCAGCCCCTTTCTCCTTCGGGATACGGTCCAGCATCGTCTGGATGACGGGGTTGGGTTGATCGCCAATCTCGAATTGAACAGCCAGCACGAGGAGCTTGCCGTCTTCGGAATGGTGCACGAGATGTGCGTCCATCACGCTGTCCTTGCCAGCGAAACGTTCTTCACCCGGCGAATGGAAGTGGAACTGAACGAGTTGATAAGCTTGATCGCCGAGGGTGATGCTGTCGGTACCGGGCGTCGCGTTGAATTGAACAGCGTGTCCCGTGTTGATGATATCGATGGGAAGGGGCTGGTAGTTGACCTTAAGACGGGGCATATCGGCGGGCGCTTTCTTTGCCTTCTCGATGTCAATCGGCGATTCAGCGCGGCCGCTTTCGCAAGTGTGAAAATCTTTGCTGATTCCGGCCCAATGCGCCGGACCGTGTTCGCCTTCGTACGTCCACCCGTGACCCGTGGTTTCAGCCGATGCGGTGAGTGCAACGAAAGCGGATAACAGGAACGCGCCGCCGGACAATCGTTTGATCTTGTTCATTCCATGCCCCTGAAATTGTGAGGGCATGAGCATGCGCGGATCTGCGAGGGCGTGATATCGGAGAAGTCGTAATAGTGGGGAATGGAAAGGGAAACAGTGGGACGGACGTAGATCACGCATTTGTGCGTTGTGTTCAACGTTTCAGTTCGTCTCCATATCGCTACACCCAATAAAAAACCGGGCTCAAACTTCGAGCCCGGTTTTTCATCACACATCCCACGCCAAAAATCTCAACGCGGCAACTCACTAGACCCCATCAAAAACGCATCGACTGAACGGGCGCACTGCCGTCCCTCACGAATCGCCCAAACAACCAGCGACTGGCCGCGCCGCATATCGCCGGCGGTGAACACCTTCGGCACCGAAGTGAAGTAAGCCTTCTCCCCTTCGGTCGACGCCTTCACATTCCCACGCGCGTCTTTATCGACACCAAACGCCTCGAGCACCGGCGAAGCCGGCTGCGTAAAGCCCATCGCGAGCAGCACCAGATCGGCTTTCATTTCGAACTCCGATCCCGCCACTTCCTGCATCTTCCCGTCCTTCCATTCCACGCGCACGGCGATCAGCTTTTCAACCTTGCCGTTCTTGCCTTCGAAGCGCTTGGTAGCCACCGACCAATCGCGCTCGCAACCTTCCTCATGCGACGACGACGTACGCAGCTTGATCGGCCAGTACGGCCAAACGAGCGGCTTGTTCTCTGTCTCAGGCGGCTGCGACAGCAACTCGAACTGCGTCACGCTTTTAGCACCATGCCGATTCGATGTCCCCACGCAATCCGAACCCGTATCGCCGCCACCGATCACAACAACATGCTTGCCCTTCGCAATCAACTGATCGACGACTGTATCGCCAGCATTGACCTTGTTCTGCAGCGGCAGGAATTCCATCGCGTAATGGATGCCTTGCATCTCGCGCCCAGGCACCGGCAAATCACGCGGCGTTTCCGAGCCGCCCGCAATCACAACAGCGTCGAATTGCTCACGCAACTCATCGGGCGAAATGGTTTCACGCGATGAATTCGCGATATGCCCCGGCAGCGGATCCCGGCCAATAAACACATTGGTCCGGAACGCCACGCCTTCGGCTTCCATCTGCCGCATGCGGCGATCGATCAGCCACTTTTCAAGCTTGAAATCGGGGATGCCATAGCGCAGCAACCCGCCGATACGATCGTTCTTCTCGAACACCGTCACGTCATGTCCGGCACGCGCGAGTTGTTGCGCAGCGGCCAAGCCGGCGGGACCCGATCCGACCACGGCCACCTTCTTGCCGGTCTTGTGCTTCGACGGCAACGGTGCGACCCAACCTTCGGCCCACGCTTTATCGATGATCGCGTGTTCGATCGACTTGATGCCAACCGGATCGTCGTTGATGCCAAGCGTGCACGCGGTTTCGCACGGAGCCGGACAAATGCGCCCGGTGAACTCCGGGAAGTTGTTCGTGGAATGCAGCACTTCAATGGCCGTCTTCCAGTTCTGCTGGAACACCAGGTCGTTGAAGTCCGGAATGATGTTGTTTACCGGACAGCCGTTGTTGCAGAACGGAATGCCGCAGTCCATGCAGCGCGCGCCCTGGATCTTCGCGTTCTCGTCCGACAGCGCGTGGACGAATTCCTTGTAATGCTTGACGCGAGCGAGCGGCGCTTCGTACGTCTCATGCTGGCGCTCGAACTCGAGAAAACCGGTTGCCTTGCCCATGTGGTTCTCTTTCTCTGTATTGGGGGTTGATCCACCCTTCGGCGCTCAACGCCGAAGGGCCGTACTAGTCATTGGATGTCAGCAGAAGACTCAGGCCGCGATCGCGTCCTTCGCTTTCTTCGCGCCCAACTCGCCAAGCGCACGCTTGTACTCCGTCGGGAATACCTTCACGAATTGACGACGCGACGCGTCCCAGTTCTCGAGCAGCGCTTTCGCGCGCGGCGAACCGGTGGACTGGAAGTGCTGCTCGATCAGATCCTTGAGCAACGCTTCGTCGGTCTTGCCGGTGTGCCACAAAGCCCGATCCACCGTGCGTTCCTGTTCTGCCTGCTGCAGGACCGGATCGAGTGCGACCATCGCCTTGTTGCACTTGCTGCCGAAGGTACCGTCCGGATCGAAGACAAACGCCACGCCGCCCGACATGCCCGCTGCGAAGTTGCGCCCGGTTTCGCCGAGCACAACCACCGTGCCGCCGGTCATGTATTCGCAACCGTGATCGCCGGTGCCTTCCACGACCGCCGTCGCACCCGAGTTACGCACGGCGAAACGCTCGCCCGCAACGCCCCGGAAATACGCTTCGCCTTCGATGGCGCCGTACAACACCGTGTTGCCGCAGATGATGTTTTCCTCCGACTTGCCCCGGAAGTCGTTGGTCGGGCGAATGATGATGCGCCCGCCCGACAGCCCCTTGCCGACGTAGTCGTTGCCGTCGCCGACGAGATCCAGCGTGATGCCCTTCGCCAGGAACGCACCGAAACTCTGCCCCGCCGTACCCTTCAACTGGATATGGATCGAGTCGTCCGGCAAGCCGTCATGACCGTACTTGCGTGCGATCAAACCGGACAACATTGCGCCGACCGTGCGGTTCACGTTGCGCACCGGCTGGATGAACGAGACGTGCTCGCCCTTCTCGATAGCCGCCTTCGACTTCTCGATCAGCACATGATCCAGCGCCTTCTCGAGCGCGTGATCCTGCGTCTCGACGTGCTTCGTCGCAATGCTGCCGTCGTTCGGCACTTGATAAAACACCTTCGAGAAATCCAGGCCCTTCGCCTTCCAGTGCTCGACGCCCTTCTTCGTATCGAGCAATTCGGCGTGGCCGATCAGATCGTCGAACTTGCGGATACCCAGTTGCGCCATGATTTCGCGCACTTCTTCAGCAATAAAGAAGAAGAAGTTCACCACGTGTTCCGGCTGCCCCGTGAACTTGGCGCGCAGCACCGGATCTTGCGTCGCAACGCCGACCGGGCACGTGTTCAGGTGACACTTGCGCATCATGATGCAGCCCTGCACGACGAGCGGCGCGGTCGCGAAACCGAATTCATCGGCGCCGAGCAGCGCACCGATCACCACGTCGCGGCCGGTTTTCATCTGGCCGTCGGCCTGCACGCGGATACGGCCACGCAGGCGGTTGAGCACCAGCGTTTGCTGCGTTTCGGCCAGACCCAGTTCCCACGGCGTGCCCGCGTGCTTCAGCGACGACAACGGCGAAGCGCCCGTGCCGCCATCGTGGCCCGCGATCACGACGTGATCGGCCTTCGCCTTCGCAACGCCTGCGGCAACGGTCCCAACGCCCACTTCCGACACCAGCTTCACCGAGACGCTCGACGACGAGTTCACGTTCTTCAGGTCGTGAATAAGCTGCGCCAGGTCTTCGATCGAATAAATGTCATGGTGCGGCGGCGGCGAAATCAGGCCCACGCCCGGCACGGAATACCGCAGCTTGCCGATGTAATCGCTGACCTTGTGACCCGGCAGTTGTCCGCCTTCGCCCGGCTTCGCACCCTGCGCCATCTTGATCTGGATCTGATCAGCCGACGACAGGTACTCCGCCGTCACGCCGAAGCGTCCGGATGCAACCTGCTTGATCCGCGAGCGCAGCGAATCGCCGTCTTTCAACGGGATGTCCGTGACGACTTCGTCGCCGATCACGGATTTCATGGTGTCGCCGTTCTTGATCGGAATGCCGCGCAGTTCGTTGCGATACCGGTTCGCATCTTCACCGCCTTCACCCGTGTTCGACTTCCCGCCGATACGGTTCATGGCCACAGCCAGCGTGGCGTGTGCTTCGGTGCTGATCGAACCCAGCGACATGGCGCCGGTCGCGAAACGCTTGACGATTTCCTTCGCCGGTTCCACTTCATCCAGGGGAATCGCCTTCGCCGGATCGACCTTGAACTCGAACAAACCGCGGAACGTCATGTGACGCCTGGTCTGGTCGTTGATCAGGTGCGCGTATTCCTTGTACGTCTGGTACGAGTTGCTGCGCGTGGAATGCTGCAGCTTGGCGATGGCGTCCGGCGTCCACATGTGCTCTTCACCGCGCACACGATACGCATATTCGCCGCCGGCATCGAGCATGGTCGCGAGCACGGGGTTCTCGCCAAACGCTTCGCGATGCAGGCGAATCGCTTCCTCGGCCACTTCGAAAATGCCGATACCGCCGACCTTCGACGCCGTGCCCTTGAAGTACTTCTCCACAAGCTCACTGGAGAGCCCGACCGCTTCGAAAATCTGCGCGCCGGTGTACGACATGTACGTGGAAATGCCCATCTTCGACATGACCTTGTACAAGCCCTTGCCGACCGCCTTCGTGTAGTTGTAGATGGCTTTATCGGCGGAAAGGTCGCCCTTCAGGCCTTCGGCCATTTGAGCGAGCGTTTCCAGCGCGAGGTACGGATGCACCGCTTCCGCGCCGTACGCGGCGAGCAAAGCGAAGTGATGCGTCTCGCGCGCCGATCCCGTTTCCACGACCAGACCCGTGCTCGTGCGCAGACCGTGCTGCACGAGATGCGTATGAATAGCGGACGTGGCGAGCAGCGCCGGAATAGCCAGGTTGTCACGATCCATCTTGCGATCGGACACGATCAGCATGTTGTAGCCGGACTTCACTGCATCCACGGCTTCCGCGCACAGCGAAGCGAGGCGCGCTTCCACGCCTTCGTTGCCCCACGCCACCGGATAGCAGATGCTCAGTTCGTACGAGCTGAACTTGCCGCCCGTGTATTTATCGATAGCACGGATCTTCGCGATGTCCCTGAAGTCGAGCACGGGCTGCGAGACTTCCAGACGCATCGTCGGGTTGATGTTGGTTGTGTCGAGCAGGTTCGGCTTCGGGCCGACGAACGACACCAGCGACATCACCATGTTCTCGCGGATCGGATCGATCGGCGGGTTCGTGACCTGCGCGAAGAGCTGCTTGAAGTAGTGATACAGCGTCTTGTTCTTGTTCGACATCACTGCCAGCGGCGAGTCATTCCCCATTGAACCGACGGCTTCTTCGCCCAGCTGCGCCATCGGCGCCATCAGGAATTTGACGTCTTCCTGCGTATAGCCGAACGCCTGCTGACGGTCCAGCAAGGCGGCAGCTTCACGGCGCTGCGTTTCGACGTCTTCCGCCTTCGGCTCGATTTCGTCGAGCTTGATACGCACGGCATCGATCCAGCTCTTGTACGGCTTGCCGTTCGCGAGGTTGTCCTTGAGTTCCTTGTCGTCGATGATCCTGCCTTGCTCCATGTCGATCAGGAACATCTTGCCCGGCTGCAGACGCCACTTCTTCACGATCTTCGATTCCGGCACCGGCAACACGCCTGATTCCGATGCGAGGATCACGAGGTCGTCGTCGGTGATGACATAGCGCGCCGGACGCAGGCCGTTACGGTCAAGCGTCGCGCCAATCTGGCGGCCGTCCGTGAACGCGATCGCGGCGGGGCCATCCCACGGCTCCATCATGGCCGCGTGATATTCGTAGAACGCACGGCGGTTGTCGTCCATCAGCGTGTGCTGTTCCCAGGCTTCGGGAATCATCATCATCATTGCGTGGACGAGCGGATAACCCGCCATGACCAGGAGTTCAAGGCAGTTATCGAACGATGCCGTGTCCGACTGGCCCGGGTAGATCAGCGGCCAGAGCTTCGGCAGGTCGTCACCCAGCACATAGCTGGCGATCGCGCCGGTACGCGCGTTCAGCCAGTTGACGTTGCCCTTCACGGTGTTGATTTCACCGTTGTGCGCAATCATCCGGTACGGGTGCGCGAGCTCCCACGCCGGGAAAGTGTTCGTGGAGAAGCGCTGGTGCACGAGCGCGAGCGCCGACACCGTGCGTTCGTCCTGCAGGTCGCGGTAATACACGCCAACCTGACCGGCCAGCAGCAGGCCCTTATAAACGACAGTGCGCGCCGACATGGACGGTACGAAGTATTCCTTGCCGTGCTTGAGCTTGAGCGCCTGGATCCGATGGCTGGCGGTCTTGCGGATCACGTACAGCTTCCGCTCGAGCGCATCCGTTACAACAATGTCCTTGCCCCGGCCAATGAAGATCTGCCGGATCAGCGGCTCGCTGGCCTTCACGGTCGGCGAGATAGGCATGGTGCCGTCGACGGGAACATCACGCCAGCCAAGCACGACCTGGCCTTCGGCCTTCACCGTACGTTCGAGTTCCTGCTCGCACGCGAGACGCGACGCATGTTCCTTCGGCAAGAAGATCATGCCGACGCCGTACTCGCCCTCGGGCGGCAGTGTCACACCCTGCTTCGCCATTTCCTCACGATAAAACCCGTCGGGGATCTGGATCAGGATGCCCGCGCCGTCGCCCATCAGCTTGTCGGCGCCGACTGCGCCGCGATGGTCGAGGTTTTCGAGGATCTTCAGGCCCTGCTCGATGATTTCGTGGCGCTTCTTGCCCTTGATGTGAGCGACGAAGCCGACGCCACAGGAGTCGTGTTCGTTCTCGGGGTCATACATGCCCTGCGCGGCGGGAGCGGAACCGAGAGTCGGCGGCAGTTGATCGTTCATGGGTCACCGTGTTCTGTGGGGGGCCGCGGGCGGCCGTTGAACATGTTTTGTGTTGCTTATGTGCGTTGCTCGCGCCTCCGGCAGGCCAAGACCCCGAACCTGGACGAAAACCGCGAAGCCGGTCGTGCAAACAGACGCGATGCGTCCTGAACTGCCGGAAAACGAAATATACGCGATGAATCAAAAGCTTGGCAATCAAAATTCTATGATCTGACACCTATTATCGAGTTGGTGCACGATTGCCCCATTTAATTAGTTCCATATCAAATAGGGTCAAAAATAAAACGGCATGCCGATTTTTGTCGCCATGCCGTTCAGTCATTCTTTAGTTGCGGTGCAAAAACTCCGTTAACGAGTCTGAGGAGTCTCTCGGATCTTGCGGGGACGGCCGCGGGGCAACGGTGAGACGCGCCGGTTGGCGGCTCGCCCGGCCCACTCCCTGTAGGAGTCGCTACCGAGCACCCAGCCCTTGAGCGTCGCCTGAAGCAAGCGGTTGGCTTCGCGTTGGTCGAGCGGCTGCTCGCACAGCTCCGTATAGGCGCGCTGGCGTTCGAAGGGCGTATTGCCGAGCTTCCAGTACAGCGGATGGTCGGTGATGAGACTGTCGAGCGTCAAACCGATGTGATGACGGTAGCTCGACCATTTGTAGTCTTGCGGGAGGGCCGCGAGTTCGGCATGCACCGGCGCCATCTCGACTACCCGGCTCGCGAGCAGGAAGTAGGTTTCACCTTCAATCACCGTCGCCCGGTAGCGGCCTTCCCACAAGGTACCGCGGCGGGCATAACGGCGATTGAAATGCGCAACGTAGCGCCGGCCGACCGCCTGCATGGCTTTCGGGAGGCTGGCTTCGTCGCGGGGCGTAACGAGAAGGTGCACCGCGCCGGGCATCAACGCGTAAGCGTGGATGGCGAGATGGTGGTCGCGGGAGGCCGTGCGCAGGCATTCGATGAAAAGCTCGTAGTCCGGAGCTTCGACGAAAGCGGGCTGCTGGTCGAGACCGCGCAAGATGACATGCTGCGGCTGTTCGGGAACGTAGAGTCGTGCTAGCCGTGCCATGCTGGATTTTCCGTTGGTCGAGCGTTGGTCGGGTTCAGGGTATTCCGGCGGTCCGTCAAAGCCACATTCTGGGCCACCTTGAAATTTTTCGTTCAAGTCGTGCGGGACAAGTATCAACCCGTGCGTCAGCCGGGGAAATCAGGAGCCTGGCACCGCGCTAGCCCAATTGGAGCCAGCATTCTTCTTAGGGAAAACGCTCTGAGGCCAAGCATGGTTTGTTTCAAGTGTTCTGTTCATAATTAGCGTGCTTTTTCGGAGGAGCACTCAATGAAAATAAAACGGGTTGTTACGGGGGTCGCCACATTCGCGTGCGTATCTGGCGCAGCACATGCACAGTCGGCGAACA
>Ga0153929_1000466_pt1 | contig 15282 bp, 11 predicted proteins | sample TSNJ013MetaG_FD_104689 | JGI IMG/M metagenome (GOLD analysis project Ga0153929, IMG submission 104689) | Attine ant fungus gardens microbial communities from New Jersey, USA - TSNJ013 MetaG | ecosystem: Host-associated > Fungi > Mycelium > Unclassified | place: USA: New Jersey, Wharton State...
GGCGACCACCGCGCCGATCTTCGGCACCAGTGCTACCGCGCACATCAGCAGGCCGCTGATCGCCACGACCCAGCGACTGCGCACACCGGTCAGGATCACAAGGCCGACGTTTTCCATGAAGGCGATAAAGGGGAACGCCGCGAACATGCCGGCAATCGCGCTCGCCAGACCATTGGCACGCATGCCGCGCACCACATCTTCCTCGCTCACGTTCTTGTCGACGATGTCACCGATGGCGACGAACAGCCCCATCGATTCGACCATCTGCACCACCATCACGACGATCATCGTCAACACGGGCACCACCGAAAACACTGGCGTGCCGAAGTGGAACGGCATCGGCAGCGTGAACCACGGTGCGGCGCCCACGCTCGAGAAGTTGCCCATGCCGAGCGCGCAGGCCAGAACGGCGCCCGCGACCAGGCCGATCAGAACGGCCAGGTTGCGCAGGAACGGACCGGCAAAGCGGTTGATCCCAAGAATCACAATTGCGACAAAGAAGGTGACGCTCAGGAACGGCAACGCGCCGAACTGCTGCTGCGCTGCCTCGCCACCGCCGACCCATTGATACGCAACGGGGAACAGTTGCAAACCGATCACGGTTACGATGCAGCCGGTCACTACCGGTGGAAAGAATCTTCGCAAGCGCCCGACCAGAGGCGCTGCGAACATCGTAAAGAGACCCGCGCCAATGACCGCGCCACACACGCCGGCGAAACCCACACCCGGACTCAGGCCGATCGCGATGACCGGTCCGACGCTGCTGAACGCGACGCCTTGCAGAATCGGCAGACGCACACCAAACTTCCAGACGCCGACGGTTTGCAAGATCGTCGAGATACCCGAGCAAAACAGCGCCGTGCTGATGAGCACGGTGGTGTCGGCGGGGGACATCTTCAGCGCCGACGCAACGATCAGCGGAACGGCAATCGCGCCGATGTAGGCCACTAGCATGTGCTGCAAACCGAGCGTGATCATCTGGCGCTTCGGCAGAATCCGATCGACGGGATGTATGGCGGTGTTCATGACGTGTCTCCTGAATATCGTTTTCTGGCCGGAGCACGCCGCACGGGCTTGCCGTGCAGCATCACTTCGCGCGCCGGCCGAATCTCCCGTCAGGCCGCAACCGGCACGGCAAGACAGGCATGGAAGCGGTCGGTCAGCGCGGCGCGATCGAGATCGCGTCCGATGAATACAATGCGGCACGAGCGGGGTTCCGTACCCCACACTTGTGCCGCGCGAAGTTCGATGACGTTGTGCACGCCTTGCAGCACGTAGCGGTGCGACTGGCCTTGCACGGCGAGAATGCCTTTCATACGGAACAGATTGACGGCGTCGGACTCGCGCAGTTCGGCGAGCCAGGCTTGCAGCGCGTCGAGATCGATGTCCGCGTCGACTTCGATGCCGACCGACGAAACGCTTTCGTCGTGCTGATGGTCGGAGTGGTCGTCGTCAAGGTGGGCATGATCGTGCGCATGTTCGTGATCCTCTTCGTGTTCGTCATGCTCGTCGTGGTGATGCGCGTGATCGTGGCTGTGCTCCTCTTCATGCAGGCCGTCCGCTTCCACGAGAATCTGCGAGAACTCGTTCGCGCCGACGCCGAGAATCTTGTCGAGGTCGATCTGCGCGTAGCTCGATTCGACGATCTCGGCCGTGGCGTTCAAGCCGCGAATACGCTGCGTTAGCGAAGCGATATCGTCCGCGGTCACCAGATCGACTTTGTTGATCACGATACGGTCCGCGCAAACGATCTGATCGACCGCCTGGTTGTCGCTGCCGTCGAGCACCAGATCGTCCAGATGCGCGGCGATGTGTTTCGCGTCCACCATCGTGACGACCGCATCCAGCGTCACCTGCTTCGCGATGGGATCGTCGAGGAAGAAAGTCTGCGCGACCGGATACGGATCGGCAAGACCACTCGTTTCGACGATGATGTGATCGAGCCGGTCCGGTCTTTCCACCAGCATGCGCACGATCCGCACGAGGTCTTCGCGCACTGCACCGACGCAGCATACGCAGCCGTTGGTCATCTCGTAGATTTCTTCGGTCGATTCGAGTACGAGACCACCGTCGATGCCGATTTCGCCGAATTCGTTTTCGATCACCGCGATTTTGCGGCCATGTTTCTCGCGAAGAATGTAATTGAGCAGTGTCGTTTTGCCGGCGCCGAGAAAGCCGGTCAGCACCGTGACAGGGATTTTCTCGATTTCGTTGTGGGTGGTGTGAATGTGATTCATGACTCGTCTCCGTTTCTTCGTTCGTACTGCGGTTCGTGCTGTTCAACTGGTCAGGCGATAGGCGGTGCGTGTGTTTGCGTTGCCACTTCGGTTGCTATGTCCTGTTCTCGCCAGCGTTTGACGGTGCCCGCTTCGAGACCGAACAGATCGAGCACGCGGCCCAGCGTGTGGTCGATCATCTGGTCGAGCGAAACAGGGCGCGCGTAAAACGCCGGCACAGGCGGCGCGACGATCGCGCCCATTTCAGTCACGGCGATCATGTTGCGCAGATGCGCCAACGTGTAAGGCGTTTCGCGCGCCAGCAGCACCAACGGGCGCCGTTCTTTCAACGTGACGTCGGCGGCGCGCGAGATCAGGCTCGACGACATGCCGTTGGCAATTTCGGCCAGCGTCTTCATCGAACAAGGCGCGACGATCATGCCCAGCGAGCGGAACGACCCGCTGGAAACGGCCGCGGCCATGTCGTCGCAGCGGTAGGTGAAGCTGGCGAGGGCGCTGACGTCGGCGAACTTGTAGTCGGTTTCGTGTGTCATCGTCAGCAGCGCGCTGCGCGAGACGGTCAGATGCGTTTCGATGCCGAGTTCACGCAGCAGTTGCAGCAGGCGTACGCCGTACGTGAAACCGGACGCGCCGCTGATGCCGACTACGAGTCGCCGCGGGGTCATTTTTGCGCTCCGGCGGCGGCGCGCGCCAGAATCTCAACCGCGTGTTGTGCAGCACGCTCGCTGATCTTCGCGCGAATGCCGTCGAAGTGAGAGCCGCGTGTCGCATCGATCCCCATGCGCGACGTGGTGCCCGCCGCGGACGATGATGGATCGAGCGGACTGCCCGGCAAACCGTCGACGATAAACACGTCCTGATGCGGCTGGAAATGCGTGGCGATCGCCCACAACACTTGCGAATCGTTGGTGATGTCGATATCGCTATCCACCGCCACGACGTTCTTCAGATACGGGTCCCAGCCGAGCAACGCGAGCATGATCTGGCGGGCTTCGCCATCGCGTGTCTGATTCAGCGCGACGTAGCAGTGAAAGTGCGTGCCCGAGTTTGGATAATGCAGCGCAGTGACCGAAGGAAAGCGCGCCTTCAGCTTCTCGCTCATTTCCGCTTCGCGCGGCAAGCGGGCCAGCGTCAGATGCTCGGCGTACGGGCCACCTACTACATCGACGAGCCATGCATCGTTACGCCGCATCATCGTGTCGACCCGCAGCACGTTATTGGTGGAGCGGTCCGATGAATAGCCGGTGAATTCGCCAAACGGACCTTCTTCCGCATGAGCGTCGGGATCGATCGTGCCTTCCAGAACAAACTCAGCCGAAGCGGGAACACCGATTCCATATCGCGGCGTACGGACCAATTCCAGCGGCGCACCGAACAAGCCGCCTGCAATCGTGCGCTCATCGGTGCCGAAGGGCACGCGCGCCGCGGCGGCCAGCATGAACAACGGATGCGCGCCGATCACCATCGCGACTTTCAGCGTGTCGCCGCGCGCTTTGGCGGTTTGCAGCATGCGCCAGAGGTGGCCGCGCGAATGCAGGCTGGTTGCCAGTGCATTGCGGGCATGTCGCATCGAACGGTGATAGCTCAGGTTAGCGACGCCCGTTACCGGGTCTTCGGCAATGATCACCGCGTTGGTGATGTATGGGCCACGATCGGTATCGAAGTGGCGGATCATCGGCAGTTGCGCGAGATCGACGGCGTCGCCTTCGATAACCTGATCGAGAACGGGACCGGTCGGAACATAAACCGGTGCGATAGGAGCGTTCGCGCGCTGCTGGTACGCGTCGAATAAGCCCGACGCATCGACGTCGAACAAACGGCCAATGCGTGTGCGTGAAGCGAAGAAGTTGGTGACCAGCGGCGTCGCGATACCGTCGACGTTCTCACAAATCAACATGTCGTGCCGTCCGCGTGCGGCCAGTTCGGCGACGATAGCCGTGACGTCCTGGTCCGCGGCTAACGGCTGCTTGATAGTCAGTACGTCGTCCGGAAACTGCTCGCGATACGCTTGTGCGAAGCGATGAAAATCCTGCGTGGCGCGGAAGAGGTTATCCGCCATAGTGAACTCCGTCGAAAGCGGAATGTTTGGAGTGGCAGGCGCGGGGTGAGCCGCGCCTGCCGTACAGCAAGCGCTAACGTATTGAGCGCGTTAAGCGGGCTGCGTTACGTCGTTCACGTAAGTCGCCTTCAAACGCTTCTCCGCTTCGGCCAGATCCTTCGGCGGCTTGGTCGGCTCGATACCGACCAGACGGGCGATGTTGTTGCCCATATAGTCTTCGAGACCGTCCTCATCCAGATCCATGCCTTGCGGCGCGGGCCCGCACAACATTTCGAGTTCGCGCAGCCACATGCCCGGCTCGTTCGGCGGCGAATCGGTGCCGAACACGATCTTGTTGCGCGGCAGTTCACGAGCGAATTCGACGATGCGCGACTGGTAGCACCAACCCGATTCGCAGTACACGTTCGGCGTATCCATCGCCATCCAGAAGGCTTCGAACGAGTAGTTGCCGCCCGTTTGAATCCCGAAGTGACCGATGATGAAATTCACCATCGGGAATTCGCGGATGATCGGGTAGAACTGCGTCGGAATCGTGTACGGTCCGTCGCCGGTGTGAATCAGCACTACCACGCCGAGTTCCGCGCACTTCTTCATTGCCGGACGCAGCCAGTCGAGCGCGCGATCCGGCCGATAGCCGTGCATGTTCGCGTGCAGCTTGAGCATCTTGAAGCCGTACTCCTTCACGTGGAATTCGAGTTCGGCCGCGCCGTTTTCCGGACCCCAACGCGGGTTGTACGTGAAGTTGCCGATAAAGCGATCCGGGTACTTCTGCGTCAGCTCGGCGATATACGACATGTAGTCGCGAATGCCTTCACGGCCGCGGCGATTGCCGTCGCGATAGCCGGTGTTGCCAGGCGGCGGCTGAATGAAGCCCATGTCGATACGGCGCGGCTTGCCGTTGATGATGTACGGACCGTCCATCATCTTCAGCAGGCGTTCGCCGGTGAACGGCTCGCCGGTATGGCGCCACGCTTCGTCGACGAGATTGGTCGGGTGCAGATGGGTATCGATGATCATCAGCGGGCTCCTGCGTAGGCTGCTTGAGATGCCTGGGCGGCGTGTTTCTGCGACGCGCCGGCATGCTGTTTCAGATAGGCTTGCGCTTCTTCGACGCTTCGCGGCGGCGCGCTCGGCTCGATGCCGATCATGCGTGCGAGGTTGTTGCCGAGGTAGTCCTCAAGCGTGTCTTCGTCGAGATTCAGGCCTTGCGGCGGCTCGTGGCACAGCACTTCCAGCAAACGCAGCCACATGCCCGGTTCGTTCGGCGGCGTGTCCGAGCCGTAGAGAATCTTGTGGGTCGGCAGCACCTTCGCGAATTCGACGATCCGCGATTGCAGACACCAGCTCGATTCGCAATACACGTTCGGCGTATCGAGCGCCATTTGATACGGCTCGAAGCAATACACGCCACCCGTCTGCACACCGAAGTGCGCCATGATGAAATTCACCGACGGGAATTCGCGAATCAACGGATACCATTCGCTCGGAATGCTGTACGGGCCGTCGCCGGTGTGCAGCTTCACGAGCAGGCCGAGGTCCGCGCACTTACGCAATGCGGGACGCAGCCAGTCGAGCGCGCGGTCGGGACGATACGCATGCATGTTGGCCTGCAACTGCACCATCTTGAAGCCGTGTTCCTTCGCGTAGAACTCGATTGCTTCGGCGCCGTTCTCCGGGCCGCAACGCGGGTTGTAGACGAAGCAGCCGAGCAGACGGTCCGGATACTTCTGCGTCATTTCGACGGTATACGCCATGTAGTCGTCGATCGATTCGCGGCCCGAACGGTTGCCGTCGGTCCACGTATAGATCGTGTTGCCTTGCGGCGGCTGAATGAAAGCCTTGTCGATGCGGCGCGGCTTGCCGTTGATGAGGTAGGGGCCGTCCATCGTTGCGATCAGACGCTCGCCGGTAAATGGCTCGCCGTCGTGGCGCCAGGCGAGGTCGACCAGATTGGTCGGATAACAGCTGGTGTCGATGATCATGTACTCGATCTCCTTGAGAGGAACTGGTGTATCCAGTTGCCGGATCGCGGGCAGGCGCATCGATGGAACGGAGCCCAGACAGGCTTGCCCATGCGGCCCTTTGCAAGGCGCCATTTTTGTGCGCCTTCCCCTCGCCGGCATCGAGTGTCACACTGATGTGCACTGCTGCTTGCGATGCAGTCTCACAAGATAAAAACGCTCTGTACAATATTTTTTAACCACGATCTTGATACGTTCCCGATATGGACATCCGGCTGTTGCGTTACTTCGCGGTACTTGCCGACGAACTGCATTTCGGCCGGGCAGCCGCACGGCTGCACATTTCGCAGCCTCCTCTCAGCCAGCAGATTCGTATCCTCGAAGAGGAGATGGGCACCGCGTTGTTCATGCGCTCGCAGCACCGTGTCGAACTCACAGAGGCAGGGAAAACACTTAAGGAACAGGTGCCGTTGATCTTCGCGCAGTTCGAACGCGCGATCGATCTGACGCGTTGCGCGGGACGTGGCGAAGTGGGCAGTCTCGAGATCGGCATCATCAGCTCGGCGATGGTCGAGCCGATTCCGCGCGCACTACGGGTATTTGCGGAGAAGCATCCGCAAGTGCAGTGGACGCTGCATGAGATGACGCCCGCCGCGCAGATTCTCGCGCTCAAGGAGCGGCGCCTGGACGTGTGTTTCTTCCGCGTGTCGCATGAGGAACCGGAGATTCGCAGCGAAGTCGTGATGCGCGAATCGGCGGTGGTGGCGCTGCCGTTAGGGCATCGGCTGGCTGCGCGTGACGAGATCGCGTTGCGCGAGTTGGAGGCCGAGCGGTTTGTGTCGTTTGGTTTGCGGCAGTCGCAGCTAGCGCGCTATCTGCAAGACTGCTGTGTCGAGGCAGGGTTTACACCGCAGATCGAGCAGGAGGTGGTCGAGGTGCACACGCTGCTTTGTCTGGTGCGTGAAGGTCTGGGCGTGGCGCTGCTACCTTCGTCGGCGCGACAATTGACGACCGGGGGTGTCGCTTTCGTACCGCTTGCAGCGCCGCGTCCCGAGGTGTCGCTGCATGCGCGCTATCGTGCGGAGGACGCGTCGCCGGTGCTTGCGCTGTTTCTCGATACCGTGCGCGAGGTGGCCGCCAGCATGGGCGTGAATACGCAGAGCGACTGAGCTTAACGCTAACCTGCGCCGACTGCCTGCGTGACCAGTTCGCGAATCACGTCGATCAGCGGTGCAACGCGCTCGGCTTTCTCGCGCGGCCAGACGGCATACAGGTTGTAATGCGTTGGAATTTCCACTTGCGTGAGCTCGACCAGCTTCCCGGCGCGTCGCGCGTCCACTGCGAGCAGACCGCGCGCCAAACCGGCCCCCACGCCTGCGCTCGCGGCTGCAATCAGGCCGGCGGCGTTATCGAACACGGCGACGGCATCCGGTTCGACGGCGGGCAGGTTTGCCGCCGTGAGCCACGGAATCCACGAGCGTTTCGTATAGCCGAGCAAGGGCAAATCGAGCACCTGTTCCGGCGTGAGCGGCAGGCTTAGCCCGCGTGCCTCAAGAAGCGCGGGTGAACCCACGGCAGTCAACCGGTCGCCGCAGATCAAAGTGTTCTCGAGGCCGTCCCATTCTCCATACCCATACCGCAACGCAATATCCACGCGTTCGAACGCGCTGCGCTCGTAGCGCGGCGTGGACAACACGGTGAGCGACGTGCCGCTCAATGCACCGAGCAACGCAGGCAAACGCCCCACCAGCCAACTCTGCGCGAGCTCGGGATCGACGTCGAGCGTGATCGACTGCTTGACCGTGCGCTCTTTTACCGACGACAACGCGCGATCGATCTGCTCGAAGCCGTCCGCGAGTTGGTTCGCGAACAGTACGCCCGCGTCCGTCAGCACCACGCGGCCGCTTTCGCGCACGAACAGGGGCTGCCCGACGAACTCTTCGAGCGTGCGGATCTGCTGGCTGATCGCGCTATGCGTGAGCGACAACTGGCGTGCCGCGCTCGAAAAGCTGCCGACACGTGCCGCTTGTAGAAAGGCTTGCATCGACTGGATGGAAGGGTAGCGCTTCAGCATGGGTGTTAGCCGGACTTACGGGTGATGGAAGAAATCGTCGCTGGCGTTGTGCTTAACGGCTTTCAATAATGGCCGCAAGCACGCGGCCCTGGTGGCATGCAATTCACTGCACGTCACGCCGCGCTGCACAACAACATTCAGGAGACACGCATGATCGAGATCGTGGTCAACGACACGCGGCACTCGCTCGACAATGTACCGGAAGACATGCCCCTGTTGTGGGTGTTGCGCGACCGGCTCAAATTGACCGGTACGAAATTCGGCTGCGGCGGCGGCTTTTGCGGCGCGTGTACGGTGCATCTGGAAGGCGAGGCCGTGCGCTCCTGTTTGTTGCCGATTGCCGCGGTGGCGGGCAAGCACATCACGACGATCGAAGGATTGTCGAAAGACGGTACGCACCCGCTGCAACTCGCGTGGGTGGCCGAGGACGTGCCGCAATGCGGCTACTGTCAGTCCGGTCAGTTGATGCAGGCGGCGTCATTTCTGAAGGATAAGCCGACCGTCAACGACGAAACGATTGCCACGGCGATGTCTGGCAATATCTGCCGCTGCGGAACCTACTCGCGGATCAGGAAGGCGATCAAGCGCGCGGCTTCGGGTGATGCGGCGCTGGCGGCGGTTGCGCCGCCGTGCGCGGCGGCCTGTGCCGCGGCCTCTGCCTCTGCTAACGAGGAGGCTTGACATGCATAACGACAAGCAAGCGCTGAAAGACGCGCACGGAACCGCACGTCGGCGTTTCATCAAACAAAGCTCGGCCTTGTTGGCATCGGGTCTCGCAATCGGTTTTCAGTTACCCGAAGCATTCGCGGCCGAGGCGAACGCAAGCGGCGATCCGAAACCACAGCCCGGCGAGTTCGAACCGAACGCATGGGTGCGTGTGCTGCCCGACGATACGATCAAGCTCGTGGTTCATAAACACGATTCGGGGACGGGGACGCGCACCGCGTTGGCTGCCGTGGTCGCCGAAGAACTCGATGTCGATCCGTTTCGCGTGGAGGTGATTACGCCGGAGAATCCGTTCTTCGGTGACTATATTCATCCGCTGTGGAAAGTGTTTTCGACGGGCGGTAGTACGAGCGTGTCGCTCGAGTATGAGCGCTTGCGGCGTGCCGGTGCGACTGCCCGTGCGATGTTGATGGCGGCTGCCGCGAAACAATGGAATGTGCCGCCGTCTTCGCTCTCGACGGAGAACGGGTTTGTTGTCGACAAGGCGAGCGGCAAACGTGCGAACTACGGCTCGTTGGCGAGCGTGGCCGCGCAATTGCCCGCGCCGAAAGATGTCGCGTTGAAAGACCCGTCGCAGTTCAAATACATCGGCAAGCTGCAGAAGAAACGCGGCGCCGATCTGAAAGCGCGAGGGGCGTTTCCGTACAGTATCGACGTGTCGTTGCCGGGCATGCTGGTCGCGGTTGTCACGCGTGCGCCGGTGATCGATGCGCGCGTGCGGAGCGTGGATGCGAAAGCCGCGTTGGCGGTGCCGGGCGTACGACAGGTATTGCAGATTCCCGGCCGGCCCGATCTTCTCGGCGGGAATCAGGCGGGCGTTGCTGTGCTGGCTGATGACTATTGGTCGGCGCATCAAGGCCAGGCGGCGCTGAAGATTGAGTGGGAAGATAGTCCGCTGGAAACTTTCGACAGCAGTACGCTCGCTGCACGTCAGGCTGCGTGGCTCGATGATCCTGTCGCGCATGTCGTACCGACGATTCAGACCGGTGACGCGAAGACTGCATGGCCGCATGGTGCGAAGGTGATCGAGGCGTCATATTCGATGCCCTATAAGGCGCAAAACGCGCTTGAGCCGATCAATGTCACTGCCTGGGCGAGGGACGGGCGCATTGAGTATTGGGGCGGCTTGCAAGTGCCTTCTACGGTGCAGGAAGCGGCTGAGGTGATCGGTGGTATTCCTGCCGAGCGCGTTGTGCTGCACGAGCTTGTGTCGGGTGGCAGCTTCGGTTCGCGTGAATCGAAGTACTGGTTGTTCGAAGTGACGTGGCTTGCGTTGAAAGTCGGTAAGCCGGTCAAGCTGATGAATAGTCGCGAAGATGAAATGCGCGCGCTCTTTTATCACTCGGCAAGTTATCACCGTGCCAAAGCTGCGTTTGATGCGCATGGCAATCTCACAACGTTGCAGTTGCGCGCTGTGATGCCCGCTTCGCCGGAACAATGGGAGCCGGGGTATTTCGATCGTCCGGATCGGATGGACTACAGCACCACCGAAGCGATCAGCAAGTACGAGTTCGCTTACGATGCGCCGCACGTCGACATTGGTTGGGTGCGCCATGAGACCGGTGTGCCGACCGGCTGGTATCGTGCGGTGAGTTATATCCCGAACGTGTTCGCGGTGGAGTCTTTCATGGATGAGGCCGCGCATGCCGCGCAGCGCGATCCGATTGAGTTCCGGCTCGCGTATATGAAGGACCCGCGGCACAAGGCCGTGTTGCGCGAGGCGGCGGAGCGGGCCGGCTGGGGGAAAGCGTTGCCTGCGGGTACGGCGTTGGGTGTCGCGACGAATCAGGCGTATAGCAGCTATGTTGCGGTGGTGGCGCGGGTTGTGCGGAAGGGCGATGCGGTTGTGGTTGAGAAGCTGACCTGTGTGGCGGATTGCGGGCTGGCTGTGTCGCCGGGTGGGGTTGAAGAACAGTTGTATGGCGGGCTGATGTGGGGGCTAGGGCATGCGACGGCGGATCGCATCGATATTCGGCATGGGCAGGTGGAGCAGAAGAACTTCGATTCGTATCGCGTGATGCGGATGAGCGATATGCCGGAGGTTGATATTTTGATCGTGCAAGGGGATATGGCTAAGCCTGGCGGTGTTGGCGAGTTGTCGAGTCCTTCGGTGGCGCCGGCGGTGGCTAATGCGGTGTTCAGGTTGACGGGGAAGAGGGTTAGGGAGACGCCGTTTGAGCTTGATAAGGTGGCGGTGGAGGGGATGGGTGGTGGGAAGGGGAAGGGTTGAGTGAGTGGGGACGGGGCGGTCTCGCCGGCCGTCCCGGGGCGCGGTGGCGTTGGGTCTTGGGGTTGAGTATTGGGAGTTTGCAAGTCGGCATTGGCGGTCGTTCGTAACGAAGCATGTCCTGCCGACGGCGAATGGCCGCTTTAGAGTGCCTCGTGGGACCGCTCGCGACCCGAAGCCAGCCAGATAGCATGCGAGCAACTCTGTCCGACTTAGGGCAAAAAGCGGACGCCCGTTTCCGTGAACGCACGGGGCGCTTTACAGACCGGTAGCGCTGCGCATTTCGCAGTGCCGGGGCCTTTAGTGATCGATTGATGAGTGCAGTCGCTTATAGCGATAAACCGTTTTATCCGTGCCGGCACCCATGGGAAGCCACAATAGCGCCATCTGATAGCTCATATGAGTCCACGTGGTAAGCAGAATGTCGCCATTGCTATCCAGCCTGACTGAACGGCCGGAAAAGGAATAGTTCGGGCCAAATTCGGATCGTGACGATTGCTCAGGAGCGATCCAACCAATAGTTCCCGCTTCGCAGGATACCTTGACCTGACTGTTGAATCGGGTTTTCAAGCTCCCTAGCTGGAACGTGCCATAGTAAGTCGTGACCGTGTAGTTGCCGTCAGCATTCTTCTGGAAGACAGTTGCATCCGGCGCAATTCGACGACCGTTCGCATCTCTCCTATAGCCCGCACGCATCGCTTCTGCTGCTTCTATATTCTCCGCGTGGAATATTTCGTCGGCTAAAGGTAATACGTTCGGTCCGTAGCCTTCGACGATCTGACGCACCCTTCCTTCGTAAACTCCACTCAAGTCGGGGCATTCGGGTGATCGAACGGCCTTCGAATTGTCGGCAGCGTAGTCGCGTGGTTCCGGGGCAGATGCACACCCGCAACCCATTGCACAAAAGAGAATGGACGCAATCGTCAGAGACATCGAACGAAACGCCATGCCTCCGGCGCGACTCGGCGTTTCCCGCATGGCCTTCGCTGGCATCCGGGCGCGATCGGCATTGCGTCGCCCCGAAAACAGATAGTTTTTCGTTTGCTCGAACGTCATGCATTCCCCGCCGTATGATTCGATTATCCGCAGATTTTAAACGGCAAGCCTCCAGCATCGGCCGAACTAGAACCGGGAGCAGACGATCGCTCGCCAACGGCGAGTGACCGCAGTTGGCCGAACCCGGAAGTTCGGCCCGCACTCGTCAGTAACCTGCCAACCTCGACACTAACTTCCCTTGTCGCCCCTCAAGGGTCAATCGTCAACGAATCATCCAATGTCCGCTTGCGGATACACAAACGCCATTCGGCTCCCGGATCCATCTGGCGATTCAGCCATTGGATCAATGCCGGTGGTCGCGGCGACCCGGACTTCAGCCTTCCCCGCTGTCTATGCCCCGCAAACCGCTGACAGCCCGATCAATTACTTGCCTTCCGACCTGTTGCCGTCTCATCGTTTTGATGCTATATACGCCATGTCGGAAAAGGCAGACTTGGTTTGGTAAGCCCAAGTCCTTTCGGTAACGAAAGCTCTGGTCTTTGGCCTCGTGCGCAAGATCCCCACGACGAACATTTGACGCTGCACAGGCGTCTGAACGTTCGTCCGTGTGGATCTCAACCGAGAAACGCTCCGGTCGGACTTCGACACAGGAGTGTTTCATGCACACGCATCCTTCAGATATCTACGACGTTGTAGTTGCCGGGGCCGGTCCCGTCGGGCTGTTACTCGCCTGCGAGTTGCGCCTGTTTGACATCTCTGTGCTGGTGCTGGAGCAAGCCGAAAGCCCGCATTCGCCTCTGAAACGCCTTCCATTCGGCATGCGCGGCCTCTCGGCGCTTTCCCTGGACGCGTTGTATCGCCGTGGACTGCTGGACGAGGTAGTCGCGGTGCAGCGTGAAAGCGATGCCGCAGGCACGAAAGCGAGCACCCCGCATTGGATGGGGGAGCAGCGCCGAGCGGCCGGCCACTTCGCCGGCATCCAGTTCTATCGCGACAATATCGACACCTCGAAGTGGCCGTATCGTCTGCCAAGCCCGGCCGGCACCAGCATAGCGGTCGCACTGGAATCACTGGAAACCGTCCTGGCCAACCGCGCCCTTGCGATGGGGGTTGATATCCGGCGCGGCTTAAGCGTCGACGCGATTCATGCTTCAGACAACGAGGTGAGTGTCCAGGCGGGCGGCCAAGCTTTTGTCGGACAGTGGCTTGTCGGCTGCGATGGCGGTCGCAGCGCAATACGCAAGGCGGCGGCATTCGAATTCGTTGGCACCGATCCCGAATTCACCGGGTATTCCGTCGAAGTCGAATTGGCTGACCCCGAGGCACTTCGACCCGGCCGGCACTACACGCCGACCGGGATGTTCACCTACGCACGGCCCGGCACCATTGCGATGGTGGAATTCGATGGCGGCGCCTTTCACCGAGTCCACCCAATTACGCTAGAGCACGTGCAAGCGGTGTTGCGCCGGGTGTCCGGCGCAGATATCACCCTGACCAGACTTCAGCTCGCTACCACCTGGACGGATCGCGCTTTCCAGACGACGACCTACCGCAAAGGGCGCGTGCTGCTAGCAGGCGATGCCGCACACATCCATTCTCCATTGGGCGGTCAAGGGCTCAATCTCGGGCTGGGAGACGCGATGAACCTGGGCTGGAAGCTGGCTTCGACTATCCGTGGCGACGCGCCGCCCGATCTCCTCGACAGCTATGAGCGAGAAAGGCATCCGGCAGCGGCAGACGTTCTCGACTGGTCGCGCGCGCAGGTGGCACTTATGCGCCCCACGCAAAGCACGCGCGCGCTAGCAGCCGTGATCCGGGATCTCATCGAGACCCGCGATGGCGCAACCTATTTCGCTGAGCGTATATGGGGCGTGTCGCTGCGCTACGACCTTGGAAACGATCATCCACTGGTGGGCCACAGTGCGCCCGATTTTGAGCTGATCGACGGAACCATGGTTGGAGCCCTTTTACGCGATGGCCAGGGCATCTTGCTGCAGTTCGACTCGAGCGCATCGCTGCAGGAGCTTGCAAGTCTTTGGCGAGAGAAGGTCAGATACGTCCCGACCGGTGCCAAGGAACAGTTGGGGCTGAGCGCTGTACTGTTGCGTCCTGACGGATTCGTCGCTTGGGTGAGTGAGGGCATTCCTTGCGCTGAGGCATTTGCCGAGGCCTTGACGCGATGGTTCGGCGAATCCAGAAAAATGATGCCCGATCCGCTTAATCGATAACGTCATCGGGATGGCCGCTTTATCTGAGACGTCAACCGCTCGGATGTCGCTTCCATTGTCCGAGCGGATGTCCCTTCATGGCCGAACACGGTCCTCTGGCCAACGCAGGCAATCGTCCCTCGTACGTCGTGGCCGAACTTCCCTTTTCGACCCACAGGGGACCATCAGATTTGCCGAAAGCTGCCGTTTACATAGCTTATAGGCTGCTCCGACGTATAAGATCGGTCGAGGCGAAAATGCAACACTCTGACTCGCTGCAGCGACTCAGAGTTGTTTTGGAGCGGGAATCCTCTTGAAAACAATCGTAAAGTGCTTCCTGTTAGCGCTGATCGCCCTGACGGCTTGCGTTCGTGGTGGAGTTGCGCTGGCAGAAACCCCACCTGACCAGTCCTTTTCTCCTGATCCAAAAATCCAGAAAATTGCGGAAGCCTACTCGCTAGACGCCGTCGACTTCTCCGCGAAACAGTTTGGAATAAAACTCGACTGGTCGGACGCGAGTATTGCAAATGTCGAAAAGGCCCTAGCGCAAATGGGTTCATCCTACGTCAGCACGAGTCCCAAGCCAACGGACGAACAAGTCATGTCATTTGCGAAAGCCTACGGAAGTTACGTCGGAGAGGTGTATCGCCGCAATCACGGTGGCGAATGGGGTATGGTCACCCTTGGCGGAAGCCGATTCCCGGGTCTGCGAACCACCTCAGGTTCCAGCTTCTGGCCATGGGGACGCGTATTCAATCGGATCACAAAGGGGACGGAGGACAACATCGCCGACTA
>Ga0153929_1000468_pt1 | contig 15250 bp, 17 predicted proteins | sample TSNJ013MetaG_FD_104689 | JGI IMG/M metagenome (GOLD analysis project Ga0153929, IMG submission 104689) | Attine ant fungus gardens microbial communities from New Jersey, USA - TSNJ013 MetaG | ecosystem: Host-associated > Fungi > Mycelium > Unclassified | place: USA: New Jersey, Wharton State...
CAACTTGCCGCGTCGCAGCAATGGAAGTACGCTGTCCCGCTTTCTCACGAACGCCCGGGCGGCGGCGCGCGAGAGTTCTTTTCTGAAACCTGACGCACAACATTACAACCGGAATCCGCACATGATTGTATTTGTCACTGGCGCTTCCGCCGGCTTCGGCGCAGCCATTGCGCGCACGTTTGTCAAAGGCGGCCATCGCGTGATTGCAACCGCGCGCCGTAAAGACCGCCTGCTGGCGCTATCGCAAGAACTCGGCGACGCGCTGTTGCCCGTCGAACTCGACGTTCGCGACGAGGCAGCGATCAAATCGGCCGTCGCGGCGCTGCCGGATGCTTTTTCGCAAATCGACGTGCTCGTCAACAATGCCGGCCTGGCGCTCGGCCTGGAACCGGCGCAGCGGGCGAGCCTGGACGACTGGAACAACATGATCGATACCAACTGCAAAGGGCTGGTCACGGTCACGCACGCATTATTGCCTGGCATGGTCGAACGCAATCGTGGGCACGTGTTCAATCTGAGTTCGGTCGCGGCCACGTATCCCTACGCAGGCGGCAACGTTTATGGTGCGACCAAGGCATTCGTGCGCCAGTTCAGCCTGAACCTTCGCGCGGACCTGAGCGGCACGGCGTTGCGCGTCACCGACATCGAACCGGGCCTGTGCGGGGGCACGGAGTTCTCGAATGTTCGCTTCAAAGGTGACGACTCGAAGGCCTCGAACGTCTATAAAGACATGCAACCGCTGACGCCCGAGGACATTGCCGACTCCATCTACTGGATCGCCACGCGCCCGGCGCACGTGAATATCAACACCATCGAGTTGATGCCGATCGCGCAGTCATTTGCTCCATTGACCGTGCATCGCGGCTGATTTGGGCCCGCGAATATGCCAGGCGTCCAGCCGATGGTTGCCAGAAAGCAGCAATCAACAGCACGATTCGACGGACGTTTTGCGGCTTCCGGTAAAATGCACGGATGAACATGTCCACCAGCGAGCCTCAGAAGGCGAACGGCCTCTTGACCTTCGATTGGCCGCTCCGGGTCTATTACGAGGACACCGACGCCGGCGGCATCGTCTTCTACGCGAACTACTTGAAGTTTTTCGAACGGGCACGCACTGAATGGTTACGGGCGTGCGGCATCGACCAGCGTGTGCTGGCCGAGTCGGACGGTGTGTTGTTCGTCGTCAAGCGCACGGCGCTGGAGTATTCAGCGCCCGCGCGCCTTGACGACCTCATTCATGTGGTAAGCCGGATCGAGCGTATTGGCGGGGCATCGGTGGATTTCCATCAGGAAGCCTGGCGGGACGGCACCTTGCTGGCTTCCGGCGACATCAAGGTGGCGTCGGTCAGTGTCGGCGCCATCCGCCCGGTCGGGATTCCTGCCTCGGTGCTCAACGGGTTACGCCGTGGACCGCAAGAATCTGTCTCAAATAACGCGTCAACCATGGCAGTGCCAGTACCGTTTAAATCATCTTGTTCAGAAAAACCCATGTAGACAAAGACTCTTTGACTCCATCAAGACCTGAACTGAATCGAGCCCGCGTGCCATCAGGCATGCAGGCATAGAAGTACCGAGCATCTGCTTGCAGGACCTGTCTACGCTTTCAGTCGTTTGTCGAAAACCTGACAATTCCGAGCCAGTGCACCTCGGACGCCCCTTTGGGACGTAATAGCGGACTTTTATGAACACTACACAAGACCTGTCGATCGTTTCTCTCGTCATCCATGCAAGCCTGCTGGCGCAGGCCGTCATGGCGCTGCTGCTGATACTGTCGTTGTTGTCGTGGACCTACATCATTCGCAAGTGGTTTGCCATTCGGCGCGCGCGGAATCAGACCGAGCGTTTCGAACGCGATTTCTGGTCGGGCGGTGACCTGCAGGCGCTTTATCAAAGTGCTGCCAACAACCGCCACACAATTGGTGCGCTGGAACGGATCTTCGAATCGGGCATGCGTGAGTTCCTCAAGGGTAAAGAGCGCCGCATGAATGATCCGGCGGCCATTCTCGATGGTTCACGCCGCGCCATGCGCGCCGCGTTCCAGCGTGAAATGGATGTGCTGGAAGTCAACCTCGCGTTTCTCGCGTCGGTCGGCTCGGTCAGCCCGTATATTGGTTTGTTCGGCACGGTCTGGGGGATCATGAATTCGTTCCGCGGCTTGGCTAACGTACAGCAGGCAACGCTTGCGAACGTGGCGCCGGGTATTGCCGAAGCGCTCGTGGCCACGGCAATCGGCCTGTTCGCCGCGATTCCCGCGGTGGTGGCGTACAACCGCTACGCACACGATATCGACCGCCTGGCCATTCGCTTCGAAACGTTTATCGAAGAGTTCTCGAACATCTTGCAGCGTCAGGCCCACTAAGGAGTCCAGTATGGCCGGAGGTCCAATGCGTTCCAGCATGCGCGGCAGCTCAAGGCGCGCCATGTCCGACATCAACGTCGTGCCGTACATTGACGTGATGCTCGTGCTGCTCGTCATTTTCATGGTGACCGCCCCGCTCGTCTCGCCTTCCATCATCAACTTGCCGACGGTCGGCAATGCGGCTCCGCAGGAGCAAACGCCCCCGGTCGTGGTCAATATCAAGGCCGATGGCAGCATGACCGTGCGCTACAAGGACGACGGCGGCGCGGCACAGCAGCAGAGCATGACGGAGGGCGACCTCAAGACGTTCGTGCTGAATCGCCAGGAATCGCATCCCGACCAGCCCGTCGTGATTGCCGCCGACAAGACCGTGAAATATGAAGTCGTCATGAACGTGATGTCGGATATGAAGGCGCGAGGCGTCAAACGGGTCGGATTGTTAGTCAAATCGCAATGATGAATCGGCAGTCCAGCAGCCACCATGGTGCGCGGGTCAGCGCGCGCCCCGTCCGTCCTCCGCGTGAACGCGGGACATGGAAAGCGTTCGCGCTCGCCGCGCTGATGCACGTGCTGCTCGGTATCCTCCTGTATCACGGCGTCAACTGGCAGAACAACACCCCGGCTGGCGCCGAGGCAGAACTGTGGACCGACATCCCGGATCAGGCGGCGCCCACGCCCCGCCCTGTTCCGCCGCCTGCGCCGCCGATCAAGGTGCAGCCGGCACCGCCGCCGGCGAAGGACGAGGAAGCTGACATCGCATTGCAGGAAAAGAAACGCAAGGAGCAGGAAGCAGCGGCCCGCGCCGCGCAACTCGCTGAACAGCAACGTGCGCAGCAGCTGGCCGACCAGGAAGCGGAGGCCAAGCGCCAGCAGCAGCTCGCAGCACAACAAGCTGCGCAGCAAGCCGCTTTAGCGGCGCAAAAAGCGGCTCAGGATAAGCAGAAACAGGCCGATAAGCAAAAGCAGCTTGCTCAGCAAAAGCTCGATCAGCAGAAGGCGCAACAGGCTAAAGAGAAGGAAGTTGACGCAGCGAAAGCTGCGGAGCAGCAGAAGGAAGCCGAAACGAAGGCGCAGGAGCAGGCAGACGCCAAGGCCAAGGCTCAGGCTGATGCCAAGGCGAAAGCCAAGGCCCAGGCCGACGCGCAGGCGAAGGCCAAGCTTGATAAGGAACGCAATGCACGATTGGCGGCGTTGCAGGGTCAGGCGGGTGGCGGAACGAGCGAGAGCGGCGAAGGACTGGCCAAGAGCGGCACAGGTCGCGGCGCGGGTGGGACGGCGACATCGGCCGGGTACGCTGAGAAGGTGCAGCGGCGCGTTCGTCCAAACATCAGGTGGGGAGGAGAAACAGCGGGACTTGAGACGGTAATCTCGGTACGTGTTTCTCCGGCAACCGGCACGCTGTTGTCTGCATCAATCCAGCGCTCGAGCGGCAATGATCAGTGGGACCAGGCCGCGCTCCGCGCAGTTCAGCTCTCGGATCCGATGCCACTGGACATCAACGGCCAGGCACCGCCGACGTTTACGATCACAATGCGTCCGGCGGGTGGTTGAACGGACATGGTAAAACGACAGCGCCCAATGAGCCCTGATGGGAACGAATTGTGCGTCTGGTGGTCTCTTCTGCTGCCGCCGGTAGTTTAAAAATCGCTTTTTCTGGAACCAGATACATGAGTTTGATGACGAAGCTTGGCCTCAAAACGCTTGTTGCATCCTGCCTGATCGCTGCGGGCACCGCTGCCCATGCGCAGTTGAATGTGCTTGTAACGGGCGTGGGTTCTACCCAATTTCCCATTGCCACCGCCACGTTTGCCAACGAAGCAAATTCGCCGCAGCAGATCAGCGCGATCGTTCGTCAGGATCTGGCGCGCAGCGGCAAGTTTACGAATATTGACGCGGGCGCCACGCCTGTCTCGGAAACGGATTCCGTCGACCTTGGCAGCTGGAAAGCGAAAGGCGCGGACGCATTCGTGTCCGGCAGCGTGAATCGCCTGCCGAACGGCCAGTACGAAGTGCGCTTCCGCCTCTATGACACGGTCAAGCAGCAAAGCTTGGGCGGCCTGTCGCTTGTCAGCCCGGAAAGCGGTTTGCGCATGAGCGCACACAAGGTTGCGGACTATATCTACGCGAAATTGCTGGGCGATCGTGGCGTTTTCGCTACGCGCCTGTCGTATGTGATCAAGACCGGCGGCCGTTATCAGTTGCAGATTTCGGACTCCGATGGTCAGGACGCGCGCATCGCGCTGTCCAGCCCCGAGCCGATCATCTCGCCGGCGTGGTCGCCTGACGGCACCAAGGTCGCGTATGTCTCGTTCGAAAAGAAAAAACCCGTTGTTTATATCCACGACCTGCCCACTGGCAAGCGTGTGATCGTATCGAATCAGAAAGGCAATAACAGTGCGCCGGCGTGGGCGCCGGACGGCCGCAAGCTTGCGGTCGCCCTGTCGACTACCGGCAACACGCAGATTTTCCAGGTGAACGCGGACGGCAGCGGTTTGCGTCGCCTGACACTCGGCAGCTCGATTGACACCGAGCCGGCTTACTCTCCCGATGGCAACACGATTTATTTCACGAGCGACCGCGGCGGCGCACCCCAGATCTACAAGATGTCGGCGAACGGCGAAAGCGCCGGCCAGGCACAGCGCGTCACATTCACGGGGAATTACAATACAAGCCCGCGAGTGAGCCCGGACGGCAAGCAGATTGCGTACATTTCGCGTGTTGGCGGCGGCTTCAAGTTGTATTTGCTGGACCTCGCGTCCGGCACGGCAACTGGCCTGACCGACACCACAGCAGACGAATCGCCCAGTTTTGCGGCGAATGGTCAGTACATCCTCTACGCCACCCAGGTGAACGGGCGTGGCGTGTTGGCGGCCGTGTCGACCGATGGTCGTACGCGGCAAGTCTTGTCGCTTCAGGGGGGCAGCGTACGCGAGCCGTCCTGGGGCCCGTTCATGCAATAAACCTCACGCAATAACTTAAGCAGCAACACACAAGGAGAGTAACCATGATGTCTAAAATTCGTATCGGCTTTGCAGTGGCGATGGTCGGTGCATTGGCCGCATGTCATTCAGGCGTGAAGCTGGATGAAGGTGCAAACAAAGGCGCGATCGGCACGCAACCCGACGCGAACGCAGTTCAACAGGTCAACGTCGATCCGCTGAACGATCCGAACAGCCCGCTCGCGAAGCGCAGCATTTACTTCGACTTCGACAGCTACGCTGTTCGTGACGACTATCAGCCGCTGCTGCAACAACACGCGCAGTATCTGAAGAGCCATCCGGACCGTCACGTCCTGATCCAGGGCAACACCGACGAGCGCGGCACGAGCGAGTACAACCTGGCGCTGGGCCAGAAGCGTGCTGAAGCTGTGCGTCGTGCAATGTCGCTGCTGGGTGTGGCCGACACGCAGATGGAAGCCGTGAGCCTGGGCAAGGAAAAGCCGCAAGCAACGGGGCATGATGAAGCGTCGTGGGCGCAGAATCGCCGCGCTGATCTCGTTTATCAACAGTAACGTAACCAGTCACGGGTGAGTCGCCGTATGTTGTATCGCTTCCCCTCGCTGCGCTCGGTCGCAGTTGCTTGTTTGTTGGGTTCGGCCGTGGTCGGCGGGTCGGCGCACGCGGCGTTGTTTGACGACAATGAAGCGCGGAAAGCCGTGCTCGATTTGCGCACGAAAACGGACAGCCTGGCTAGCCAGTTGTCCGCCGCTCAGCGCACGATCCTCGATCAATCGAATCGTCTCGACCAGTTGAATCAGCAGGTCGCTACGCTTCGAGGCCAGAACGAGGACCTGGCCAACCAATTGACGACGTTGCAAAAGCAGCAAAAGGACTACTACACCGACCTCGATGGCCGGTTGAAGAAGTTCGAACCGCAGCAGCAGACGGTGGATGGCGTGCAAGGGACGGTGCAGCCCGGCGAGACTGAAGCGTTCAATGCCGCATCAACGCAATTCCGTAACGGCGACTTCAAGAACGCTGCTGCATCGTTCAGGACGTTTGTCGCCAAGTATCCGGACAGCCCGTACCAGCCGACCGCGCAATATTGGCTGGGCAATGCGCTGTATGCTCTGCGTGATTACAAGGCATCGACCGCAACCTGGCAAAATCTGGTGACGAAATACCCGACGCATCCGCGAGCGCCTGATGCGCTGCTCGCTATCGCGAACAACCAGATCGAGCAAGGTCAAAAAGCCGCTGCGAAAAAGACGCTGGATCAGGTCATCTCGCAGTACGGCGGAACGGAAGCCGCGCAGTCGGCTGAAAGCAAGATGTCGCAGGTGAAGTAAGCGAAGCTGGTCTTTGCGCCTCTCGTTGAAAAAGCCCGCAGCGTGGTTGCTGTGGGCTTTTTCTTATGGGCTTTGTGCGCGATTTCCGCCGTTCCGCGATGCGGAGCATTTTTACGCTCCGTTGACAACTTACGGTCTGTGTGACTATAATTTCGGCTCTTTGGGTCGTTAGCTCAGCTGGTAGAGCAGCGGACTTTTAATCCGTTGGTCACAGGTTCGAATCCCGTACGGCCTACCAAAGACATGAAGGGCTCAGCGCAAGCTGAGCCCTTTTCTCATTGTGAAAGGCTGCGGAGGTTCGGGATCCCGTTCCAGCTCCAGCCGCTTCGCGGCCACTTCGGCTCGCTCCCACTGTCCAGATCTTTTTTGCTCCGGGTTGGCAGAGCAGAGCATTCGCTCAGCGTTGGCGGGTGCGCGGTTTGCCCACCGGTTCACTCTTGGGAATTTCCCGCAAGATTTCGTCGCGAGAGCAACGGCATGATCAAAAGTGGGTGTGTAGTTCAGGATCCGAATGTCCGAGAAACCCTGTCGAATGAACGCATCACGCGTAGCCAACTGCTCGATAAACGTGTCCCGGTGGCGGATCAGGAATTCACCAGCGGCCAACAATGCATCCGGGTCACGCTCGATCACGAGACTGAGGTCGAATAGATCACGAGCGGTCGCAACGCTCGCCTCGGTGCCACATTTTATTCGCCACGATTTCGGCAGCGACTCACCAATACCCAAAATCAACTTGATCGCCTCGGTCGCCTGCAACAACCCGATCACCCCCGGCAGCACGCCAAGCACACTCGCTTCGGCGCAGTTTGGCGCGAACGCCGCCGGCGGCGGTTCCGGAAACAGGCATCGATAACAACAACCACCCTCGCGGGCCGGCCAGAACACGCTGACCTGCCCTTCGAAACGTTAAGGCGCTTGTCGTTTTCGAACGCAGGCCATGAAGGTCTGTCAGTCGAACGCTTGACGCGAAAGACCCGTATCCAACGGCGCACGTTTGCGGTCTGATAGCATTTCTGCTGAACGCGCTTAAGCCCCCGTTTCGTGTTCGCAAGGAGATAACGTGCAACTCAATTCCGCCATCAACCCGGACACGCTCCGGGCTTACGAGGAAACGCATTATCGCGTCCTGGGCAATGCCCCTGCGACGCTGCGTATAGGCGTCCCTAATCGTGCGCTTGCCGAACTTCACCGGGCATGTGGCGTCGACTGCAGCGCGTTTGTCACCGCTGCGAATCCGTTCAGCACGTTGACCGATGCAGATGCCAATGCACGCCGGCAAGCCGCGCTAGCAGATGAACTGCTTGGCGAGGGCTTGAGGTTTATCGAAGGGATGGGCGAGCATCCGTCGGGCCAATGGCCCGGTGAACCGAGTTTCCTGATCCTGGGTTTGCCGCTGGACGCGGCGAAACAACTCGGCGCGCGGCATGCGCAAAACGCGATTGTCTGGTGCGGCCCGAACGCCGTGCCTCAATTGATCCTTCTGCGATAAATCACGCAAGGGACGACTCGCGACTCATGCCGGGCATGAACGAGCCGTCCGTGTAGCCATCAGGAACCTGCATAGATGTTGCAGAAGCTAACCGGTCCGACACAGGCTTCGTGGCTGCCGCCGTTCGCAACACGCGCCGAACTCACGCTCGACCCCGCGGTCACGCCGCCGTATGCCGAAGTGCCCTGCCTCGTCTGCGTGACCTGATTCGTATAAATACGCGCGACATCGGGATAAGAAGCATTACTAACGAGTTGTGAACCGTCTTGCTGCGCTTCAACAAGTTGCTGGCGGACTTCCGCACGGGTCAGGCCTTGAGCCTGGGCAAATACGCTCGACGATGCAAGGACGGCAGCGGACATCACGAACAGGGCAATCTTTTTCATTTTCGACTCCAGGGTGTTTAACGGGTTGGTACTAGGGCGAACCCATTTTTTCCCCGTCTATTCCAGACGAATCGAAAATAATTTGCGTGTGGCTACGGCAAGGTCTTCAGAACATGCGTTGAGTCATACACGCCTCGGCGCAGGCACTCCGCGCACCAGCGACGCACACGGCGTCCGGTGGTGCAGCCCAGGCATGTCCGAACGCGCATTCCCATTGCAGGGGTGTGGCGGCATCGACGTAAGACGGCGATATCAACCGTCCGCCGCGCTCGCGTGCGAGCGCTTTCAAGCGTTCGGTATGCTGCTCACGGCGTTGCGCCGCGCAGTTCATGCAGTGCACGTTTTGCGCCGCACTGACGCCGTCGTCCCAAACATGGCCCCGTCCGCATTGCCAGAGCGCACCGTCCGCCTCCAACACCCTCGCCCGCTCTGCGCGATGACGCGCCGCCAGCGCCATCAGTGCCTCGCGCTCATGGGCGTGTTTTGATTTTTGATCGTGCATCGAATTAGCTATGCCCCAGTGCCCCTCTACCCGTCTACTCCCGCTCAATGCTTGCCGCCACCTTCGGCTTCGGAGCGCGAGGTGGTCGTCACAATGCCATCAGGGCCGAAATGCGCGTTGAACATTGCATCGCGCGTCACGCCGCCCTCTTCCCAGTGCCAGCTCCACACGCGTTCCTTCTTCAGCGGATATTCAGCAATGGTGGTGGGCTTGCCCAGCAGCCTGCGAACCTCGTCCTGCGTCATGCCCGGACGTACCTTCGCGATATTTTCCGCCGTCAGGACCTGCGTGACGGCAACGAACTTGCCGTTCGCATCGATATCGACAAAATAGGTGTTCGTGCCCGCCGGGCCGCGCGGATATTCGAGGCGCTTCGAACCGTCGGTGTAGGTGCGCACCGTTTCCGGCTCGCCCATCTGGTCGCGGATCTGCGCCTCGGTCGTGACGCCCGGCGTCAGGTCCTTCAGCAACAACGTGTCTGGTTTGACGGCATTGAAAAACGCTTTGAGCTTGTTCATGGCATCCGCGTTTTGCTGGTCGTTGCAGCCGGCAAGCAGCACAGCGGACACGCACACTGCAGCGAGCAAGGGCCTTTTCATATCAGCCAGGCTCCCGTCGCATGCAAGCTGTGCGCCGCGTTCATCATCCGGCCTTCTTCAGCGACGGCACCGGGTCGACTGCCTGCCCTGACTTGCGCAGCTCGAAGTGAAGCAACGGCTTGTTGCTCGGGCCGGTCCCCATTTCCGCGATCGGCGCGCCCTGGCGGACCGTATCGCCTTCCTTCACCAGCAGCTTGCTGTTGTGCGCATACGCGGTCAGGAAGTCGTTGCTGTGCTTGACGATGATCATCTGCCCGTAAGCGCGCAAACCGCTGCCCGCATACACGACCCTGCCCGCCGCCGCGGCTTTCACCGGTTCGCCGAGCTTGCCGCCGATATCAATACCCTTGCTGCCGCCCTCGCCGAACTTCGTGATCACGTCGCCTTGTGCCGGCCACGTGAGCCACGCGCCCTTCGAATTGATCTGAGGCGTGCTGGTGTCGGGGGCGGGGTTGTTGTTCGCCGTAGCCGGGGGTGCGCCAATGATCGGCGGCGCCGATTTCGATCCCGCCGCTGACGAAGCCTGTTTGCTCCAGTCATCGGTGCTGGCCGAAGGCGTGCTGCCCGGAGGCGCCACGCGCAGCAACTGGTCGATGTTCACCTGCTTGCTTTCAGGCAGGTTGTTCCACTTGATAAGGTCGGACGGGCGCTGCTTTTGCGCGCGAGCGATCCCGTAGAGCGTATCGCCCGGCTTCACGCGATAAAACCCCGGGCCGGCGTCCGCCTGCACCGGCGGAGCAACGGCGACCGGCCCGGTAGGCCCGGTACCCGGCGGCGTAGTGGGAATCACCACTGGCGAACTCGTGCCGCCCGTCGACTGGTCGACGATAGGCGCGGGCGTCAGCGCCGTCGAGCAACCGGCGATCGAGACAGCCACGCTGATAGAAACGAGCGCACCCAGCACGCCCACCCGGCCGTTGACGGCCCATCCTGAATTACCTGAACGCGATACCGCCATGCTTGCCGTTTTCCCTGACTTCCTGTTATCGATATTTCCGGGCTGCGCGTGGGCGCTCAGAACCGCATGCCGGCCCCGCACCCGCCGAAAGCCCCGCCGTTCGTTGCACTGCCGCCGCAGCCAAAAATCCCGCAGCCGGCGAGCAGCGCCGTCACACCCAGCACCGCCACCGCCAGCCTGAGACGACGCCAGTTGCGCGCCGCTCCCGCTTCACTTCGTGTTTGTTCCACCATCAACCATGACACCTCGCCAACCTTCGCCAGCATAAAACATTTAACGTTTGTTCACGAAATATCGGAATCGTTCATCTCGATATTCGAAACGCCGATCCGACGATTCGGCATTCTAACCTTTTACGTTTTTGCGGCGAAGACACCGGCGAGCGCACCACCATGCCTGTGATACTCGCCCCTTGAAAGCACCGGCCCGGCGACTTCGAAAGCGTTGTTGAACCGATCAATGCGACTCAACTGCCCGCTCTGCGCCGCATGACCTTCCACAGCGCGCCCAGCGCAATCGGCACGATTGCCGCGCACACGCCAACCAGCGCAATCACGTTCAGATACTGGCGGATAAACGGGATGTTGCCGAAGAAATAACCCAGGAGCACGAGCAGCAATACCCAGATCAGCGCGCCGAGTATGTTGAACAATTGAAACCGCGACGCCTTCATCGCCGATGCGCCCGCCACAAATGGCGCGAACGTCCGCACGATAGGCACGAAGCGCGCGAGCACGATGGTTTTGCCGCCGTGCCGCTCGTAGAAGCCCTGCGTCTTGCGCAGCGCCTCGCGATCGAGGAAACGTTCGAGCACGGGAATGTGGGTATCGAATACCTTGGGGCCGATTGCGCGGCCAATCCAGTAATTCACCGTATTCCCGAGGACGGCCGCGATCAGCAGCAGCACGATCAGCGCGCCGAGATCCATCGAGCCGCTCGCCGCGAACGCGCCGCCAATGAACAATAGCGAGTCGCCGGGCAGGAAAGGAAGCACCACCAACCCGGTTTCACAGAAAACGATCAGGAACAACACCGCGTACACCCAGGCCCCGTAGTGCTGGATGAAATACCCGAGCGATTTGTCGATATGGAGAATAAGAGTCAAGAATGACAGCAGCGTATCCAAAAGGGGCCTCGATCAGGATTGAATTAGCGAAAACTTAGCGCACAGCAGCGTGCATGCACGGGCATACCGTTGCAAACGTTGCGATAAAAACAGTCGCGCCATGATACCGAACTCGACGCGGGAAAATTCCGGAAGCGGATATTCATTAGCCGGTTTTTGGCACTTATTGGCGCGCTGGACCGCGCAAGACGGCACCACGGCAACCGCGTACTGGGAGACCGAACGGCGACGAAATCGTTCGCGGGCGTGAAGCTTTATAATTCGGCATGCCCGATCTCATCGACTCATCCGACACGATTTCCGATTCGCCCGCCCCCGCCGCACGTCCGCTGCGCGCCATTGCGCCCCTGCCCGACCAGCTGATCAGCCAGATCGCGGCAGGCGAAGTGGTCGAACGGCCGGCGTCCGTGGTGAAGGAACTGCTCGAAAACGCACTGGACGCGGGTGCGTCGAGCTTGCGGATCACGCTCGACGAAGGCGGCGTGAAGCGCATCATGATCGTCGACGACGGCTGCGGCATTCCGCCCGCCGAACTCCCTCTGGCCTTGTTGCGCCACGCCACCAGCAAGATCCGCTCACTTGCCGAGCTCGAAGCCGTGGCGTCGCTTGGGTTCCGCGGGGAAGCGCTGGCGTCGATTGCATCGGTGGCAGAGCTTTTCATCACCAGCCGGACGGCGGCCTGTGCGCATGCCACGCGCATCGACGCCCAGACCGGCGCGATCTCGCCGGCAGCCGGAACCATCGGTACGACCATGGAAGTGCGCGAGCTGTACTTCAACACGCCCGCACGCCGGAAATTCCTGAAAAGCGAGCAGACCGAACTCGGGCATTGCCTGGAAGTGATCCGGCGCGTGGCGCTGGCGCGGCCGGACATTGCGATATCGGTGATTCATAACGGCAAGGCCGTCGAACACTGGAACGCGTCGGACCCATCCACGCGCGTGGCAAAAATTCTCGGCGACGTCTTCGCCACCGCGCATCTGCCGCTCGACGAACGCGCCGGACCGCTCGCCGTGTACGGTTGCGCTGGCTTGCCGACGGCGAGCCGCGGCCGTGCCGACCAGCAATACTTCTTCGTCAACGGGCGTTTCGTGCGCGACAAGCTGCTGACGCACGCCGTGCGCGCCGCTTACGAGGACGTGCTGCATGGCAACCGGTATCCGTCGTATGTGCTGTTCCTGGATTTGCCGCCGGAATCCGTCGATGTGAACGTGCATCCATCGAAGATCGAAGTGCGTTTCCGCGATTCGCGCTCGATCCACCAGTATGTGTTCCACGCCGTGCAGCGGGCGTTGGCGCGTAACGCGGGTGCATCGCCGGAAACGACGGCCGGCGGCCACGCCGCGCAATTGGAGCCGACGGGAATTGCATCGTTTAGCGCACGGCCTTACGCGGGCGCGGGTTTGGCGGGTATGGGCACAAGTTCGCTGACCGATTCCACGCTAGGTTCGGGGCAGAGAAATGACACCGGCACGAACTGGCTGCGGCAATCGAGGATGACGCAAGGCAACTTGCCGGTCGCGCAGCCGCTGGCACTGTACGACGCGTTGTTCGGCCGCCGCGACGTGAACGCCGGCACGCCGCAGGGCACGACGCTCGCCGCTGGCGTCACCACCTCCTCCGATGCATATGCACCGAACCGGGCCAGCGCGCCGCTCTACGCCGCGATGCCGGGTGCTCCGGACATAGAGGCCAGTGAGCAGCCATTGGGCTTCGCGCTGGGCCAGATTCATGGCATCTACGTGCTGGCGCAGAACGCGCAGGGCTTGATCATCGTCGACATGCACGCGGCCCACGAGCGCATCCTTTACGAACAGTTCAAGAACTCGCTCGCTAACCGGGCGATCGCGGTTCAGCCATTGCTGATTCCGGTGACGATGACCGTCGATGCCGTGGAAATGGGCGTGGTCGAGGAAGAGCGCGAAGTGCTGGACGCGCTGGGCTTCGATCTGGCGATTCTGTCGCCGGGTTCGATCGCGATCCGTGCGGTCCCTGCGCTGCTGAAAGATGCCGATTTGCAGTCATTGGCCCGCGCGGTGATTTCAGATTTGCAGGCTTATGGCGGCTCGCGGGTGCTGACCGAGCGCCAGCATGAACTGCTGGGCACGCTGGCGTGCCATCACGCGGTGCGGGCAAACCGGCGGCTGACGCTGGACGAGATGAACGGCCTGTTGCGCCAGATGGAGGCCACCGAACGCGGCGACCAGTGCAATCATGGCCGCCCGACCTGGTTCCAGTTGACGCTCGGCGATCTCGACCGACTCTTCATGCGCGGCCAATGAGCGCGCGGCGGATTGCGTGTTTGCTGGGACCGACGGCATCGGGGAAGACTGCTGCCGCGCTCGTGTTCGCTCAACGCCGGCCGGTGGAAATCATCAGCGTGGATTCGGCGCTGGTTTATCGCGGCATGGATATTGGCACGGCGAAACCCACGGCAGAAGAACGCGCGCTGGCGCCGCATCATCTGATCGACATCATTGATCCGACCGAGTCGTATTCGGCGGCTCAATTCCGGAACGACGCGTTGCGTCTTTCCGCGGAGATTGAAGGACGCGGACACATTCCGCTACTGGTCGGCGGCACGATGTTGTATTACATGGCATTGACGCGGGGATTAAACGATTTGCCGGAAGCGAATCCGCAAATGCGCGCTGAACTTGACGCGGAAGCAGCGCGCGATGGCTGGCCCGCAATGCACGCGCGACTAATGGCTATCGATCCGGAAACCGCAGCACGGCTCGCGCCCAACGATTCGCAGCGGATCCAACGTGCGTTGGAGGTCCATATGCTGACCGGCAGAACCCTATCCGCGATATTAAAAGACCCGAAAAGGAGTCGGGAAGGTGACCCTGAATTCGTTCCGATTGCGTTGGAGCCATCGGATAGAAGCGTGCTGCATCGCCGGATAGAACAGCGCTTTGACGAGATGCTGAAGGCAGGCCTGATAGAAGAAGTCGAGGCGTTGCGCGCGCGCGGCGATCTGACCCCGGCAATGCCATCGATGCGCTGTGTAGGATACCGCCAGGTCTGGGAATACCTCGACCGGGAAATCGACTACGCGACCATGCGCGATAAAGGCGTGTTCGCGACGCGTCAGTTGTGCAAACGCCAGTTGACGTGGCTAAGAAGCATTGAGGATCGGAAGATCGTGGATTGCGCCGTAGAGGGCTCTACCGTTGCGGTGCTGGAGCAGATTCAGCAAGTCATCGAGGGATAAGGCCCTGCTGTCCCGGGCCCCAATCGAACACCCCCTTCAAACCACAGCGTTAATCGCGTCGCGCGTTTGCCGTGCCGCTTCGGCCGCTGCGTCAGCAAAATCATCGCCCTTGGCCGCATAAATAATCGCGCGCGAAGAATTAATCAGCATGCCGCCTTTGCCCGACGAATCCCGCCCGGCACGAACCGTCGCTTCGACATCGCCGCCTTGAGCGCCAATGCCCGGAATCAAAAGCGGCATATCGCCAACGATAGACCGTACGACTTCAATTTCCCGGGGAAACGTCGCACCCACGACCAGGCCCAATTGCCCGCTCGCATTCC
>Ga0153929_1000475_pt1 | contig 15137 bp, 16 predicted proteins | sample TSNJ013MetaG_FD_104689 | JGI IMG/M metagenome (GOLD analysis project Ga0153929, IMG submission 104689) | Attine ant fungus gardens microbial communities from New Jersey, USA - TSNJ013 MetaG | ecosystem: Host-associated > Fungi > Mycelium > Unclassified | place: USA: New Jersey, Wharton State...
AGATCGAAAGCCGGACAGCGGTTGATGCAATCGATGAGATCCTTGCCGTCGAAGGCGTTGACGCCGTGTTCCTCGGTCCGTCGGATCTGGCGGCGTCGTATGGACACATCGGCAATCCGAATCACCCGGACGTGCAGCAGGCGATTGCACACGTCTTCGAGCGTGCCCATGCGGCGGGCAAGGCTAGCGGCACGCTGGCGCCCGTACAGGCCGATGCGGAAAAGTATCTGTCGATGGGCTGCCAGGTGATCGCGGTATGTGCCGACATGGGTCTTCTCAGGAATGCGGCGCAAGCCGTACAGAAACATTTCATGCAGAAATAGCAGCACGCAAGCAGCAGGAACCCCAGACAACTTGTGGAGATTGACATGCAGAAAGCAGGCTTCATCGGTCTTGGCATCATGGGCAAACCCATGGCCGAGAACCTCATCAAGAACGGCGTGGCGCTGGCGGCATTCACCCGCAGCGGCGTGCCGGAAACGTTGACCCAGGCCGGCGCGCTCGCGTGCGACAGCCCGGCCGCGGTCGCGCGCCAAGCCGACGTCATCTTCGTCATGGTGCCGGATACGCCGGACGTGGAGCGCGTGCTGTTCGGCGAGAACGGCGTGGTCGCCGCGTTGCGCGAAGGCCAGGTCGTGGTGGACATGAGCTCGATCTCGCCCATCGCGACCCGCGAGTTCGCGGCGAAGGTGCGCGAGCGCGGCGCGGACTATCTGGACGCGCCTGTCTCGGGCGGCGAAGTCGGCGCAAAAGCTGCGTCGCTGACGATCATGGTTGGCGGTTCACAAACCACCTTCGACAGCGTGAAACCCCTCTTCGACATGATGGGGAAAAACGTCTCGCTGATCGGCGAAGTCGGCGCGGGACAGGTCTGCAAGCTGGCGAACCAGGTGATCGTCGCGGCGACGATCGAAGCGGTGGGCGAAGCGTTGTTGCTGGCGTCCAAGGCCGGTGTCGATGCGGAGAAAGTGCGCACCGCATTGATGGGCGGTTTCGCCTCCTCGCGCATTCTGGAAGTGCATGGCGAACGCATGACCAAACGCACGTTCAATCCGGGCTTTCGCATTGAGTTGCATCAGAAGGATTTGAACCTCGCGCTCTCGACGGCGCAGTCGCTTGGGGTGTCGCTGCCCAACACCGCAACCTGCCAGGCGCTGTTCAATGCATGCGCCGCGCATGGCGGCAAGGCATGGGACCACTCCGGAATGGTCCGCGCACTGGAGTATATGGCCAACCACGAGATTGGTCAGACGCCGGCGGCCTGACCTGCGCTCGGCCAAACAAGTTTGCGAAATAAGTTTGTGAAATACGAAGGGCATCGCGATCAACATCGCGATGCCCTTTTTTCATACTATGCAGGCTTAACCCTTCGTCACGCTCGCCGGCAAGTCGCGGCCGTGATACTTCTTGTAAATCGCATTGAGCATGCCGTTTTTCTGGTTCGTGCTCACCCAGTTGTTGACCCACTCCCTGAGTTTCGGCTCGTCCTTGTTCATCGCAATGCCCAGGTCGAAATCCTTCTGCGGGAACTTCAATTCCAGATTGCGATTCGGCGCGCGCTTGACCATCTCGGCCAGGTTCGACGGCGTGCTGGAGAAGATGTCGACCTGCCCGGTTACGACCGATGTGATCAGCGTGGCGTCGTCTTCATAGCGTTGAATCTGCGCGCCCTTCGCCATTTGCGTCGTGATGGTGTCGTTGACGGTGGCGCGCGTAAGACCGATTGTCTTGCCGTTCAGGTCCTCGTAATTCTTGACGTTCTCATTTTTCGTCCCGCCCACAATGATCGTGATGACCGCGTAGGGAATCGAGAAGTCGACGACCTTGGCACGCTCAGGCGTAATCGACAGATCCGCTATCACGAGATCCGCGCGCTTGGCCTGCAAGGTCGGCACACGCGCCGCATTCGTGATCTGCACCAGCTCGAGTTTCACGCCCAGATCCTTCGCAAGCGCCGCGGCCGTATCCACATCCGATCCCGCGGGCTGAAGGTTGGCATCGGCGTAGCTGAAGAGCGGCGTGCCCATCGCTATCGCCACACGGATCTTGCCTGCTTTCTTGATGTCGTCGAGCTGGTCGGCCATCGCGCTGTGCGCTACGCCTGCCAGCAACAAAGCGGCCACGCAGCCGCGCATGATGAATCGGTTGGTCTTCAAAGCAGTCTCCATTCTTATGGTCAGTTCAAAAGATTTCTTTCGAGCTCGGCTTGCACCCTACAGCCCGTTGTTCAGGAACGTACGTAATTCAGGCGTCTGCGGTGCGTCGAGCATGTCGCCGCTGCCGACCTCCCACACCTTCCCCTGGTGCATATAAATGATCCGGTCCGCCATGCGCTTGGCGAACGCCATCTCGTGCGTGACCAGCAGCATGGTCATGCCGTCCTTCGCCAGATCCTCCATCACGCGCAGCACTTCGCAGGTCAGTTGCGGATCGAGCGCGGACGTCACTTCGTCGAACAACATGACCTTCGGCGACATCGCGAGCGAGCGCGCTATCGCCACGCGCTGCTGCTGTCCGCCTGAAAGCTGCTCCGGGTAGGCATCGGCTTTTTGCGCGAGGCCAACCTGATCGAGCACGCCCATTGCCACGCGGCGCGCTTCGTCGCGTCCGAGTTTCTTCACGTGGCGCAGCGCCAGCATGATGTTTTCTTCCACGGTCAGGTGGGCGAACAGGTTGTAGCTTTGAAACACGATGCCGACTTCGCGGCGCAACTGGTGCAGGTCCACCTTCGGGTCATCGACACGAATGCCGCATACCTCGATGGTGCCCCGGTCGATGGTTTCCAGCCGATCGATACAACGAAGCGCCGTGCTTTTCCCTGAACCGCTCGCGCCGATCACGGCGATCATTTCGCCCTTGGCCACGTCCAGCGACACGCCCTTGAGCACCTGGTTCGAGCCGAAGCTCTTATAGACGTCCGCGAGCTTAACGATTGCCGACATTGAGCTTTTTCTCCATCGATTGGCTCCAGCGCGAGAGCGGATAACACAGCACGAAATAGAAGACCCCGACGAGCCCGAACACGAGGAACGGCTGAAAAATCGAGTTGTTGATGATCTGACCAGCGCGGGTCAATTCGACGAAACCAATCACCGAAGCAAGCGACGTCATCTTGATGACCTGCACCAGGAAACCAACCGTTGGCGGCAGCGCGAGGCGCAGCGCCTGCGGAATGATCACGAGTCGCAAGGTCTGCCAGCGCGTCAGCGACAGGCATTCAGCCGCTTCCCATTGGGGCTTCGGCATGGCGTCTATGCACCCGCGCCAGATGTCGCCGAGATACGCGCTGGTGTACACCATCAGCGCAAGGCCCGCCGCGACCAGTGCGGGCACCTGGAAGCCATACACGGACAAACCGAAGTAGACGATGAACAGCAGGATCAGCAGCGGAATGCCCTGAATCGCTTCTATGTAGACCATCGCCGGTCGGCTGAGCCAGCGGCGCGGCGAGATGCGCGCGAGCATCACGCCGAAGCCGCCGATGCTGCCCAGCACGAACGCCAGCGCAGAGAGCACGAGCGTCCACCAGATCGAGTGCACGAGATAAAACAGATGCGCCGCAGTGAAACCGCCGGTCATGCCGCACCTCCGGGAATCACTGTATCAATGCGGCCTTGATCGGGCACCGGTTTGCCGGCCCGCTCCGCGGCCTGGCGGATGACCCGACGACGCTTGAACGCGACCTCGCCCACGCCCCACGCAATCAGCTTGATCAACAGCGACAGCGCGAGATAAAGCAGCGCCACCACAATGTACGTTTCGAGCGAACGGAAGGTATCGGATTGCACGGTGTTCGCGGTTGCCGTGAGCTCTTCCGCCGAGATCTGCGACGCAATAGCCGAGGCCTGCATCATCAGCAGGAACTGGCTGGTCAGCGCGGGATACACCTTTTCAATGGATGGCTGGAGCATCACGTGCCAGCCTATCCGCCAGCGCGACAACCCCAGGCATTCGGCTGCCTCTATCTGCCCGCGCGGCACCGATTCGAGACCGGCGCGGATGATCTCCGCTGCATAAGCGCCGATGTTGATCACCATCGCGAGTGCAGCGGCGGCGAACGTCGGCATGCGCACGCCGAAGCTGGCCAGCCCGAAGTACAGCAGAAAGATCTGCACGAGAAACGGCGTGTTGCGCACGGCCTCGATATAGATCGAGCAGAGCCGCGACAAGAGGCGGTTCTTGCCGCGCTTGGCGAACGCCACCAGCGTACCCAGGATCACACCGAAAAACACCGCTACGGTCGTCATCTTCAACGTCAGCCAGGCGCCTTTCAGGAAGACGGGCCAGTACGGAAGCAGCGGGCTGAAATCGAGAGAGAAAGTCATCGCAGCAATGCCGAGGTTGTTGCAAGCACGGGTGGCGTGCCTGGGGTCAGTCTTGCGGGCTTACTCGAACGTTAGTCGCACGTTAATCGAACATAAGCCGGACGTTATTCGAACGGTCCGGTCGTGGTGAACGCCCCGCCCTGCAACACGGCTACGGCACTGCCGGGCTCGGGCGCCGGCTGCGCGTCGATCTTCGCCCGGAAGGGCTCCGACGAATCACGCGGCACGAACCCCAGCTTCGATGCAAACCGGTTGTCCCACCATGTGACCAAGTTATCAGACATCCCGTAGACCACGGTATGACCGACATCCGGCGTAAACAGGCTGCGTTGCAGGAGGTCGAGCAGGTCGTCGTAGCTGAGCCAGCTCGCCATCATCCGGCGATCTTTCGGCTCCGGAAACGCCGAGCCGATACGAATGCTCACCGTCTCGATTCCGTAGCGATCGAAATAGAACTGCGCCACGTCTTCGCCAAACGATTTGGACAGGCCGTAATAGCCGTCGGGACGTCGCAACGCGTGCGCGTCGATCTTCTCGTCCTGCCGATAAAACCCGGTTACGTGATTGGAGCTGGCGAAGATGATGCGCTTGACGCCGTGCCGGCGAGCGCCTTCGTAGAGGTTGTAAACCCCTTTGACATTGGCTTCCAGCACCTCTTCGAAGGGCCGTTCCACCGATACCCCGCCGAGATGGATGACCGCGTCGCAACCCGCCACGAGCGCGTCGACTGCCTGCTTGTCCGAGAGATCGCAAGGGATGACTTCCTCATGCGGCGCCGCGTCCAGGGGCAATGCGGCCGACAGGTCCGAGACCCTGATCTTGTCCGCGAATGAGGCCACGCGCGAACGGATGACCTTGCCTACGCCGCCGGCAGCGCCGGTCAGCAACAGGCGTCTAAACGGGACTGCGTGTTCTTGATTGGCCATGTAAGCCTGTCTCCAGTAAGCGCGGCTACCGGGAGCTTTCATGCCCCTTTCGGTCGGATAAACCGCTTGATCCGGTTTTTATTGTACGTTGTCATACGACTATAGCGTGCATATAATCATTCGCACATCCGTTTGTCAACTTTGGCGAAACATTATCCCAATCGAGGTAGCCGTGCAGAGACCGACTCGTGCTGTCTTCGAAACCCCGGCGTACCACTCGGTACGGCGCAGCCTGACGACCGAAGTAGTCGATGCGCTGCGCCAGCAGATCGAAACCGACGAGCTCAAAGTCGGCGACCGGCTCGCGACCGAAGCCGAAATGGTCCAGCGCTTCAGCGTGAGCCGCACGGTTGTGCGCGAGGCGCTGTCGAAGCTGCAGGCCGCGGGACTCGTCGAAACGCGGCATGGCATTGGCACCTTCGTCTGCGAGGCGCCGGGCAGAGGGCTCTTTCAGCTCGATCCTGCGGACGTGGCGGGTTCCATCGACGCCCTCGCCGTGCTTGAGTTGCGCATCAGCCTGGAGACGGAGAGCGCGGGCCTGGCTGCGGCGCGATGCGATAAAACGCAGATCGCTGCCATGCGGCGCGCGCTGAATGACTTCGAGCGCAACCTTGGCGAGGCGAACGGGACCATCTCGCCCGATATCCGCTTTCACCTGGAAATCGCGCATGCCACGGGCAACCGCTATTTCGTGGACATCATGACCCACCTCGGCACTCACATGATCCCCCGCACCCGGCTCACCGCCACGCAGATTCCGCCGGCCCGGTACGCGGACTATCTGACACGCGTGAATCGCGAGCACGAGCAGATCTGCGATGCTATCGAGCGGGGTGACGCCGACTCGGCGCGTACCGCCATGCGGCTCCATCTGATCAACAGCCGCGAACGGCTGCGGCGGGCGCAGGAAAGCATCTGAACGCTACGCTTCGTTACGTTAGGTTAGGTCATGTGCGCAGTCGTTTAGCTGGAGCGGCGACCGACGCGCGGTTCGTCACGGTCACGGGAAACTCGCGATAGATCGTGTAGGCGGTCCCATAACACTCGTTGAGCAACCATCGAACGGCGTTCTGCGTGAGGTCGGCGGTCGGTATGTGGACCGAGGTCAGGCCCGGTGCGGAAAACGCCGCGGAATAGTCGTCGTCGTAACCGACTACCGACATTTCGTCCGGCACCGAAATGCCCGCTTGCTGCAAACACGACAAGGCGCCGATCGCCATGGTGTCGTTGGCGCAGAACAGCCCGGTAAACCTTTTCTTCGACGCCAGCAGCTGCCGCGCCGAGTCATATCCGCCGTCCGGCGAAAAGTCCGATTCGATCAGCTGGACCTCGGTCCGGTCAATGCCGTTGCGCGCGAGCTCTTCGAAGAATCCTGCGATCCGCGCGTAATTGTCGGAAGCCTGGAAAGGCCCTGAAATCACGGCGATTTTCTTGTGTTTATGTGCAAGCAGCGTCTGCGCCGCCAGCACCCCACCCCGATGATGATCCGCGCAAAACGACGCCTCCGGCATCTGCGCGAAGTCGCGATTGAGGAACACCATTTTCGGATGCATGCGATGCATCTTGACGAGGTCGTCGTCATGCAGGTCATGGCTCGTCACCACTACGCCATCGCAATCCCGGCCGATCAGGAACTGCACCGCTTCAATCGCCTGGTCGCGCGGCGGGTCGTCGCCGCAACCCGTCGCCACCACCACATGGCGATGCACCTTGCGCAACTCCATATCGGTCTGCTTGAGGATCGTGCCGTAGTACGGGCCGAAGAACGTCGGCACGAAGATGCCGATCATGCCGAGCGATTGCGTTGACAGCGCCCGCCCGATCGATGAAGGCCGGAAATTCAATTCGGCAATCGCGGCCTGCACGCGCGCGAGCGCATCGGCTGAAACAGGTCCGCGGCCGGAGATAGCGCGCGATGCCGTGGACATGCCCACGCCGGCAAGAACCGCGACGTCCTTCAGGGTTGCCACTGTTACTCCGTGAATAATGACTTCTGCTGGCTTAGAGCCGGTCACCGCTGGTTTCGTCGAAGAGCGAAATACGCTTGCTGTCGATCGAAAAGCCCGTGATCTCGTCAACCGCCGCCGTCGCAGTGTCCTGCACGATCGACGCGATTTGGGCGCCATGATAATCGAGCCAAATTACCCGGTGGTTGCCCATGGGTTCAACGAGCGACACGGTGCCGCGATGCCCGAACGCCGGATCGATGGAGACATCCTCCGGGCGCACGCCGAGCACGCACGGTTGATTCTCCGGCGGTGACTGCAGAAACGGATACGCGGAAACGTCAATGTCGACGTGCTCATTGCGAAACCGCACGCCACCGCCCTCGCGACGCAGCGTCCCTTTCAGCAGGTTCATACCCGGCGAGCCGAGAAACGTCGCAACGAACAGGTTATCCGGATGCGCATAGACCTGCGCAGGCGTGCCGATCTGCTGGATCACACCACCGCGCATGACGGCCATGCGGGTCGCGAGTGTCATTGCTTCGACCTGGTCGTGGGTCACGTAGATCATCGTGGCGCCCAGACGCTTATGCAGTTGCTTCAACTCACGCCGGAGTTCCGTGCGCAATTTTGCGTCGAGGTTCGACAACGGTTCGTCGAACAGGAACACGTCTGCTTCACGCACGATCGCCCGGCCGATCGCCACGCGCTGGCGCTGCCCGCCCGACAGTTGCGCGGGCCTGCGCTTGAGCAACGGGCCAAGCTGCAACATCTCGGCCGCACGCGTGACGCGCCGTTCGATCTCGGCTTTGGGCGTACCGGCAATACGCAAGCCGAACGAGAGATTGCGCTCGACGTTCATGGTCGGATACAGCGCGTAGGACTGGAACACGAGCGCGATACCGCGATCTTTCGGATCGGCCCAGGTCATATCCTGGCCACCGATTTCGATGCTGCCGCCGCTCACATCGATCAATCCCGCAATGCTGTGCAGCAAGGTGGATTTACCGCACCCCGAAGGTCCGAGCAATACGAGAAACTCGCCCGGTTCAACCTCAAGGTCGAGCGACTCGATGATCGTATGGGAGCCAAGCTGGATCTCCAGGTCGCGGATTGAAACGTTCGACATGACTGTAGACATGAATGAGCCCTGGACTAACCCTTGACCGCACCGGAAGCAATGCCGCGGACGAACCAGCGATCCGAGACGAAATAGATGGCAAGCGGCACCATGGACGTGAGGATCGTCGCCGCCATGTTGACGTTGTAGAGGCGCTCGCCTGTCGTGGTATTGATGATGTTGTTCAGTTGTACTGTCATTGGCAAGTTCCGGGTTCCTGCAAAAACGAGACCCAGGATAAAGTCGTTCCAGATGCCGGTGACCTGCATGATGATGGCTACCACGACGATCGGCGTGGACATGGGCACCATGAGTTGCAGGAAGATGCGCCAGAAACCGCCGCCGTCCACGCGCGCTGCCTGGAAGAGTTCATGCGGCAGCGCCGCGTAGTAGTTACGGAACAGCAGGGTCATCACGGGCATGCCGAAGATGGTGTGGATCAGCACAATGCCGGGCAACGAGCTGAACAAATGCACCGTTGCAAGCACCCGCACGAGCGGATAGACCATCACCTGCACCGGGATGAATGCGCCCACCAACAGGATGGCGAACAGCGTCGTGGCCCCACGCGGTTTCCAGAACGACAATGCGTAGCCGTTCACCGCGCCGACCAGGATGGACAGGACCGTACTCGGCACGACAATGCGCACCGAGTTCCAGAAGCCGACCTGAATGCCCTGGCAATCCAGTCCCGTACAGGCCGATTGCCACGCGACACGCCATGCATCCAATGTGAAATGCACCGGCAGCGACAGGATATTGCCCAGCCGGATTTCAGTCATCGGCTTGACTGACGTGACAAGCATCACATACAGCGGCAGCAGGAAAAACAAGGCTGAAGTCAGAAGGAACGCATACACGCCCAAGCGCGCGGGCGTAAAGCGCGACCTGCGTTTTAACGGGTGGCGTGGCGCGTTCATCGGGAATCCCTGAGCCGCAGCGCGCGGCTGCGAATATAGAAGACCGGCGCGAGAATCGCGAGCACGGTAACGAGAAGAACGATGGACGCCGCCGACGCCATCCCGAGATTCGCGCGCCCGAACAGGTATTCCATGATGAACTTCGCCGGCACTTCGCTTGCCGTGCCGGGGCCGCCTTGCGTCATGGCGACAACCGCGTCGTAGAGTTTGATGACCATCACGAACAACAGGATGAAGGCCGTTGAAATGGACGCACCGAGCATGGGGATGACAATGCTGACGTAGACGCGCCAGCGCGGAATGCCGTCTATGCGCGCGGCCTTCCAGATCTCTTCGTCAATGCCGCGCAGTCCCGCGAGCAACAGCGCCATCACGAGTCCCGACGCCTGCCAGACCGTTGCGATAACGAGCGTGTAGATCACGCGATCCTGATCGACGATCCAGTCGAAACGGGCGTGCGTAAAACCAATCCTGTGCAGCACCTCCTGAATGCCGAGTTCCGGATTCAGGATCCACTGCCACACAAGACCCGTTGCTACGAAGGACATCGCGTACGGATACAGGAACACCGTTCGCAACGCGCCCTCCGCCATCACCTTCTGGTCGATGAACACCGCCAGCAGCAAACCAATAGCGAGGCACAGGACGATGAACAAGATCCCATAGACCACGATGTTTTGCAGCGACAGCATCCACCTGTCGTTATTGAAAAGCCGTACGTATTGCGACACGCCCGCGAAGCTGTTCGATGCAAACGTGCGCGAGTTGGTGAACGACGTGCGCAAGCTCCATAACATCGTGCCGAGATAGGCGAACACCACGGTGAGCGCCATCGGCAACAACGCGACATAAGCTGCCAGCGCAAACCGCTTCCTCAGCGGCTTGCGCTTCGCGTGACTGACCGGAGCGCGCAGGGTCTTGCCCGCGGGCGTGGACGCCATCAGCTTTTCAGCCCGCTGGCGAAGGCCTTTTGTGCATCCTCCACCGACTGGTTCTTGTTCCAGAAGTTGGTGATGACGTCCTGCAACGCACCATTGATGTCAGGCGGCGTCAGCATTTCCGGATTCGGCAATTGCCGCGACTTGTCCTTCATGATCGCGATGCCCTCCTTCGCGCACATGTCGAGACTCGAATCGTCGATGTCCGAGCGAATCGGAATCGACCCCTTCTTCGCACTGAACGCAACCTGCGCAGCCGGTGACGTCATGACCGTCGCCAGCAGTTTCTGTGCCTTGACCACGTTGGGGTCGTCGGTCTTCGGGAAGACGAACGCATCGCCTGCGACAAGATACGGCGAATGCGGACCAAAGCCCGGGAAGCAGCCGAAGTCCTTGCCCGCGGTTTGGTTAGCTGCGGAGAACTCGCCCTTCGCCCAGTCGCCCATGATCTGCACACCGGCCTTGCCGGAAATCACCAGCGCGGTGGCGTCGTTCCAGTTGCGGCCCGGTGAGCCCGGATCAATATAGTTGTGCAGGCGCTTGAACTGCGTCAGCACCTTCTTGAACGCATCGGACTTGACCGCGTTCACATCGCGATCGCGGTATACCTTCAGATACAGGTCCGGGCCGCCGACGTCGGCAAACACCGCGTCGAAGGTGACCTTCTCCTGCCACGCCTGACCGCCGAGCGCGAGCGGAATCACGCCGGCCGCTTTCAGCTTGTCCAGATCCGCGATGAACTCATCGTAGGTGGCCGGCTCTTTCGTGATGCCGGCCTTCTGGAACGCCGGCTTCGAATAGAAGAACCAGGCGGGCATGTGGATATCCACGGGCGCTGCATAGTAATGCCCGTTCGACTTGATACTTTCAATGATCGACGGCGGGAAGATCTTGTCCCAGTTCTCCTTGGCCGCGACGTCGTCCACGTTGTTCAGCAGCCCCTGGTCGATGATGTCGTGGAATTGCTTCGATGTATTGAATTGCGCAGCCGTCGGCGGATCGCCGCCCATGATGCGGTTGATTGCGGTCGAGCGCGCCTGGTCCGCACCGGCCACGGCCTGGTCGATCCACAAGCCGCCGGCCTTGTTATACGCATCGGCGAACTGCTTGATGGCGGCTGACTCGCCACCCGATGTCCACCAGTGGATTACGGTGGCTTTCAACGGATCCGCGTGCGCTGCGCTCGTCGCCGCAACTGCTGCGATGACACTGACGACCAGTTTCTTCATGCTGTTCATTGAGTCTCCTCCGGGCTATGTCTTCCATTTGGCCCTGTAGTCCATTTGGTCCAACGGCTTCGGCATTGAAATCGAACTGCGGGTCAGGCGGGTGTTGGTCTAAGCGTTGGAATTGCGTTCCTCAAGGAATTTCGCGATCAGTTCGGCGCTGTGTTTCATGGTGCGTTTCTGGGTCTTGTAGTCGACATGAAACACGCCGAAACGGCGTTCGTAACCGAAGGCCCATTCGAAGTTATCCATCAGCGACCAGATGAAATATCCGCGTATGTCGACGCCGGCTTTGATCGCGCTATCCACGGCCGCCAGATGGCGCTTGAGGAACGAGATGCGCTGCGAATCATCGACACGCCCATCAACCACTTTGTCGTCCGATGCCATCCCGTTCTCGGTGATATAGATTGGCGGCAATGACGCATACGTCCTGTTGAATCCGATCAACAAGTCACGCAGGCCATCGGGATGAATCTCCCAGCCCATCTGCGTGCGCTCGACGCCTGGCAACGGCACTTCCGTGAAGCCATGCGCGCCATCGCTCTTCACGTTGGTACGGAAATAATAGTTGATGCCGAGGAAATCGAGCGGCGTGCCGATGGTTTCCATATCGCCGTCGAGCACGAGCGGCTCGGTGCCCGGCCACAGTTCGAAAAGGTCCTTGGGGTAGGCCTTTTTAAACAGCGGGTCGAGTATCCATGCGTTGTGCTGGACTTCGAAGAGATGCGCGGCGCGGACATCGGCTTCGCTGTTGGTGTCAGGGGTACCGCGGCCCACATTCGCGACAATGCCCTTGAGCGACGCGGGATCGTTCGCCCGCAGGACCGGCACGGCGGTGCCGTGCGCGAGCAGCAGGTGATGCATCGCCTGGGTCGCGTAGCGGTCGTTCGCGAGACCGGGCGCATGATGGCCGTTGCCGTAGCCAAGGTACGCGGAGCACCAGGGTTCGTTGAGCGTGGCCCAGGCATCGACCTGGCCCCTGACTTCACGGCTCATGAGGTCGGCGTAGTCGGCGAATCGATACGCTGTATCGCGATTCAGCCAGCCGCCGCGGTCTTCCAGATATTGCGGCAGGTCCCAGTGGTAGAGCGTGACAAAGGTCTTGAGGCCCTTCTCTTTCAGCCGCCCTATCAGGCGCTTGTAAAAGTCGATGCCCTTGCGGTTCGGGCGCCCCGCTTCATCCATCACGCGCGGCCATGCAATGGATAGACGATAAGCGTCTACGTTAAGTGTCGAGAGCAGGTCGAGGTCCGACTCCCACCGATGATAGTGATCGCAAGCGACCTCGCCGGTGTCGCCGGCCAGCACTTTGCCGGGCGTGGCCGAGAACGTGTCCCAGATCGAAGGAAGCCGGCCGTCTTCGTTGACGGCGCCTTCGATCTGATAAGAGGCGGTGGCGGCGCCGAGCAGAAAGTCTCGTCGCCAGAGGGCTGAATCGGCAGGAGGAGAAAACGGATCGCTGGAGACAACGGATGCGTCGAGTGCCACGAGGACTCCTTTTGAGCGGTGGAGTGGAAGCGCTTCCACAAGCGCTTGCGAACGATAGCAGCGCCGAATTGGCACGGACAATACGGGTTTGTATGGAGAGGGGTTGGGGGCGGAGTTTGGAACTGCCGCGTCGGTCACGACGTGGCAACGAACTCTGGATGGCGCTAGATCGACCCACTGCAAACTGTGACGGGTGCCGTGTTGACCAGTGGAAGTCCTGAACGGAGTGCTTGGGCTATGCGCAATGGAGAAGTGCCGCTGTCAGTGGCACTGTGCTCACCCCTCCCGTCAGAGTCGGTAAGGAACGCGGACACCTGGTTGATCAGCCGAAAAATCCTTGATATTGCGCGAGACCAGCAAAAGCGAGTGCGCCTGGGCCGACGCCCAAACAATTGCGTCAGGAAGCTTGATCCGATGCTTCTTACGAATGTCGACCGCCCTGGCGGCAATCAATTCATCAATAGCAATAATGCGAAAAGTGTTAAGCCACGCCCGAAGCTGCTGTTCAGCTTCGGGCGTGGCACCAACCATGATCTCCATCCAGGTGATCAGACTGATCGCACGAGATTCGTATTGTGTCATCTCGGCTTTTGCGGCTTCGACCTTGTTCAAATAGTCAATGAGAATGCAGGTGTCAAAGAGAGCGTTTACCATTCCGAGCGCAACTTATCTTGGTAGTCCAGACCATCGACGTTTCTGTCCTTCCATAACCCGAATACATCAACGGCAAGTGCAGGTTTGCGTTGCGCAATATATCCATCAAGTGCATCGCGAATCACGGCCGCCCGCGATCGTTTTTCAGCTTCAGCGATCTGCATCAAATCGTTGAGTTGCGCGTCGGGCACGTCAACGAGAATACGGGTCATTGCAACCTCCAATATATGATATCTATATTGTATATCACTTTATCCGGACAAGGGACTCCGCCGCCCGGCTGACTGCTCGCCGGGCGCCAGTAAGGCTCGAAGATCTTCTCCGCGTCTTGCGGCGCGATCGACGCAGCGTCGAAGCAAAGAAAGAATCTCTTCAGCGAGCGTTTCACCAATCGACTACTGACAAAAACTGGCAGTAGCAGCGCTTAGGATGGGATCAACTTCAGCACCGACAGTTAATCGCCGGCCACGCTGGATTCCCGGCCGCACGTCCCGGCGGCCTCCCCCGACCCATCGCGAGCGAACACCATGACCGAACCCAACTTCATCATCCTGTACGTCGACAACCCTCCCGCCAGCGCCGATTTTTATGCGGGCCTGCTTCGCAAAACGGCCGTCGAATCTTCCCCGACGTTCGCCATGTTCATCATGGAGTCGGGTCTCAAGTTGGGCTTGTGGTCAAAGCATACGGTCGAACCGGCAGCGGCTGCGGCAGGTGGCGGCGGGGAACTCGCATTCTCGGTGAGCAACAGCGACACCCTGCACGATCTCTTCGCCGACTGGGTGGAACGCGGCCTGGAAATCATCCAGCGGCCAACGGAAATGGATTTCGGTTTTACCTTCGTCGCGCTGGACCCGGACGGTCATCGTCTGCGCGTTTTTGCTCCTTCCGGGCAATAGGACAACACGGCACGACGTCCGCTTTTCAAGCAGACGGACGGCTCGGTTACCACCTTCTCGACGGCGCTATCGCCGTGACCGCGACACGCAAGTGCGGATCGGTTTCGTCGAAGGCGCCGTCTCCTCTGCGCCGCGTGTGCTCCATCTCTTCCGCCAGCCGTTTCGCTTCCCAGTCGCGTTGCCAGGCCTCGGCTTTGTTCCGGCGTTCGATCGCGCGCCGTGCTTCGTCCTCGTGATCGATCCATGCCGCGAAGATCGAAAAAGCGCGTTCCATTGCTTCGTATTTTCCTGCCGGACCAGTCACCGAAAACAGCCGGCGGTCACCCTGGCCCGGATGCATCCAGTAGACGTCAATCTTGCGTTCACCGACGGGCGCCGTGGTTGCGCCGGCGGCTGTATCGGTGCCCGTATCTGAAGCGGAAGCCTGCGCCTCGCCCACCCATCGTTCTGAAGCCGCGGACGCGGCGCTGACGCTCGCACCACCCGACTCGGGCTCATCCGCCAGCACCCGGAACGGCCATTCGAAGCGGCCGGAGCGCAGACGTTGAAACTCGCCGGGGGCTTCGGTCGAGACAATCCGCTTCGCGACCTTGTTGACCGTCAGCGTTCGCGACCTGAGATGAAACGCGAGATCGACGCCGCCGCCCGCTACCCGGATCCGGCCCTCGTCCTCGCTGATCTCGGCATCGCAT
>Ga0153929_1000477_pt1 | contig 15128 bp, 13 predicted proteins | sample TSNJ013MetaG_FD_104689 | JGI IMG/M metagenome (GOLD analysis project Ga0153929, IMG submission 104689) | Attine ant fungus gardens microbial communities from New Jersey, USA - TSNJ013 MetaG | ecosystem: Host-associated > Fungi > Mycelium > Unclassified | place: USA: New Jersey, Wharton State...
AGTTGGCGACAGTGGTTGCCCAGATAAAAATACCAGCAGCACCAGGAACCAGATAATCAAGAGCCTTTGCGATCCACGCAGGTTCCATTTCCATGTCATTGAGTCGCGACTCGAGGAATGTACAGATGTCTTGAGAAACACTATCTCCCGACTTGACGTCGCTGCCAGAGGGAACAACAATATGAGCGCTGATGGATTCGGGGAAGATTCGGCTGATCTGGCCCTCTGGTCGACTAGTAATGACCAACTTGAACCTCTTCAAGTGATCAACCTGAACCCAATACTTGAGCGTACGTAGAAGACTCTTGTAATCATCCTTTCCACACGAGTCATGTCTCAGCCCACCGCACTCGTCCAATGCATCTATCACAATCACTGGAAGTTCCTCACGCGGAATAGCATCAACCAGCGTGGATAATGGTTCCTCAATGAGTGATTTGAAAAGCCGGTCGATGTCGGATGAGCTGTGTCCTTGGTTGCCTTGAGTTAAGTGTTGCCGAAAAGAGGGATACAGGCGGGAAAGATCACAGGCGACAGTGCGCCACAGGACACTTGTGGTGATGGTAGAATCCGTGCGATCGAACCGGAATGGGATTACATGTCGTTTCTGGTCCACTAGCCGATTGGCAATGCTAGCTGCCAAGGCTGATTTCCCAACCCCGGGGGACCCCCTTATCCAGATCACATTGGGGCCACTGATGTTCTTAATTTCCTTTTCAATGTCTTGTAAGATGGTGATGCGCGTGCCTTGCATACATGCCTTGCGTAAGGGAAGCCTGTTTTCCCCAAGCGTGTGCATTAAACCATCCAACTCTTTCTTTTCAACTTGTGCCATGTGCATCTCTATATTAAGATCTCGGTCGAACTTGTCCTTGAAGGTATCGAGTTTGTCCTTCAACTCAATTGCTTTCTCCTTTTGAGAGTCAACAAAGATATACTGGACTGAAGTCAACTAATCAGTCACGAATCCACCTAGATGAAGATGAATGGACACTCACATTTCCAGCTTTTAAGCCATCTCCAAATGAAGTTGACCACTTCTTCCATGATCTCGGGAAACTCCCTCATTGTACGGCACAGTCGATCTGAGATTCGAACTTCTTTGAGTCTGTCGAGCTGGTCAGCGAGCACTTGGATGCTGTTTGCAAGGCTTTTCATGGCTTCATAGGATTCCTTTTGCGTCTTCAAATGCTGCCAAAAATATCAGTCATGCTATTGATTTGAAAATAGAAAAGGAGCCAACTTGGTAAACGACCTGGACACAAGAGAATACAGCGTGCGCCACAGGATTTAGCTGCCTCAAGTCAGACAACATACAGGTATACTGGTCAACGATCATTACCTTGCTGACTGCCGTCCCTAGATCAGTCACCATTCTAGCAACATCGCTTGCAGAAGCGGAGCGATGCAGAACAGACTGAAACTCGTTCAATTTTACTATCATATTTGCGATTTGTGGATCCAGCTTTTTCGGATCAATGTCGTGAACCTATGATTGTGTTCGAAGAGTAAACCAACGTAGCAGTCATAATGATAGCATACCTCGATGACCAGACACAACTGTAATCCTTGGATCGGATTATCAAATTTCATCTCCAAGTTTGCTGAGGTCCTCTGAATAGATTGGGAATGATAGAGGTAGCAATTCGCTCACAATCATTTTCTGTTCTGGAAGACACATATTTCCATAAATCGTCAAACGTGACGTTGGCTTTACACATGGGTTCCTCCTTTGAAGTGCGCCCAAGCATCCGTATCTTCTGTCCTCGGGAATGTCTTTTGTGTATTTCAATATTCAGTTCACTTCCTTCCACAAGCATGCTGCACTACATGAGTATGTAGGACTGCTCAAGCACAATAAGCTCAACTTACCATTTGTTTTGGGTGAGTGTCAAAGCCTGTTCACCCCTAGTGCGATGGTCCAATATTCTTTCAATACACTCATTGGCACTGTCAGAACATTTGACAGCGAGCGGCCGTGGAAATTTATCGAGTGTCCCAATCAATCCTATATGTCAATTTAGTCCCTGATCTACTGAGCCGATCGAACATAGTAGCACTCACTGACAACTTGGATGGCTGAAAACTGTTTGACTGGATTTGCCATTACTTTAACTATTGGAGAGGATGAGAAGGAAATGTGGGATACTATCACACGACGAACAACGCTGTGTCACAGGAATGATCCAAGTAGCTATCAATATCCCGGGAATTGAACCAGGTGGGAACAGACATAAATATCTAGTGTAGAACATACAGAAAACCCAGTCTCAGCATCACTTAAATCGGGTAGTTGTACTGGTGACTACAGTCTAGATTGTATCATTAAATTACCATGGTACTTGAGATTTATACTCAATTCAGGTGTGCACCATGAAACATTTGTGCCGGTCTCCGTATCAATCATAAGTGGGAGATTTTGTAAATTAAATATTATTTTATATTCTTAGATATAAAACCTCATATTTGTAACATATAGATATAGTCTGCTACGCTTGTCATCGCATTGCCCTCTAGGCAGAACACTGCGCGTCCACATCAAACAAGTCAGTAATTAGTGTTCCTAACGCCACTACGCTATGCTGGGCACCCATTAGAACAGATTTATAGCTGCTAAACTGGGATAGAAAAGAAGGGTAGTAGGTATGGTGGCGAATCACAGTTCATTTGACGCATCAAACCTCGTTGGATGATCTTTGTGTCGTGGGCTTGGGCAATGATGAAAGAGATCACGTGCACCAGGGTTAGTGTCCCATCCGAGATTTGTTGATCTGCTTCAACCAAGTTGCTACCAGCTATTGATAGATGGACAGCCCAGTGACTATATACCCATCCCAATTCAAGAATGGATGAATCAATTAGGCTGCCGTAGCACTGGCTCGGCTGATTCCCCCAACCCACCAGGATCCAAGCCCTCATAGGAGAGCGCGTGAGGAAGTCCAAGGCTGTGGGGGAACAGGTACCACAGCTTTGGGTGGGGTGGTGTTTTTTTAAATAAGATGAGGGCGCACATTTTGAGTTTGTACGTGCCTACATTGCTCCCACACAGGCTCCACCCTGAAATCTATCGGGATATTTAAACATTGTCCTCCTGTGGCTCACAATGCCGTCATGTGTAATCAAGAAACCCCACTACTATGAGGACACGTCTGTAACCGTTGGAGAAGACTTGTTTGAGAGCCTGCTGAGCTATGGACTTGCATCAACATTGTCATTCTTCCCCCTGCTGGTCTCCAGAAAACGGCACCTCTCCCATACATTTTTGCCTCAGTATCGTACTCTTGTGCCCTGCCGCTTTCTATGTCTATCCCTCTGCTCCGACTATCTATCAGTTACGCCAGCACAGAACACCTTGATTTGATTCGTGCTCCGTACATTGATGTCTTTGCCGTACATAAATTTCGCTGGAAATCCCTCTGGACCTACAAATGGCCCTAATTTTTAGAGCAGATCCACACTCAATATTCTCGTACCTTCGGATGAATAATTCGACTTCAACTTTCCGTCGAGACGAGAAAAGATCACATGCTATGTGCGACCGGCTTGTGAAAGCGATCTCACCAAGGTACTCAATGAAGAGATGGAGTTGACTACTAGATTCCATCCTTTAATCAGAACTGGGGGTGTGTCAAACGGCCTTTGTTGTTATTTCGTACTGCTGTTCACTGCACTTGGACCAGTACCCGCGCGTCGATTCGTCCCTATACGTGCGCAATCTTTTGACCTCGCTCCGAAAGGCATGCATCCATGCCTTGCCTGTCATTATAATATTGATCAATCCATCCTATCTCACCTCGAATCCCTATTGGTGTCACTGCGTAGTTTTACGCATCGTCCTACAGTGTTCCATGATCTCCTGTCCGCCAGCCTTTCGGGACAGTGGTAACTTCTCTAAAAGGGTGGGCAAGCAGAATTGAGGGACAATTATCTTCCCTCTAAGCCTCGTTGAATCTTCATGATGACAATGTGGGAAAGCTGTAGTTGTTGAAGCTGTCCAGGGTGTATCGCATTGAACCCTGGTCGCTGTGCTTGGTTGACATATGAGGGGGTTTTTGCGGCCTTGTGGTGGGTTTGGATGTTCATCTAACGGGTTGCCGTAGTGAGTGTTGAAATTTTTGATTTGATGATGTGAAGCACAAGGGTGGATTTTGAGGGACGAGTGTTGGGTGGGATCTCGAGAGTTCCTCCATCATCCCGTTTGCAGAAACATCTTCCATTTCTGTGCGTAGGTTGCAAAGTTACTATTCAAGAGCCATGCTGAAAGATTGCAATGTACCAGGCTCTTGATTTTTTTCTGACAGTTGAGAAACGACCGTTCCTAATGACAATGTAGAACTGGCCGGTTTTATCGTTAAAAACCTGTTTGACAGGGTGGTCCCTTATGCGTGGTCAATTGACTTGGTGCCATTCTTTCGCTTGTCTAGTCATTCATGAGCTACCGATCACTCGCACCAGTGTATTTTTGATAGGCGTTTGCTCCTCCAATGCGATCGGTATCAATGCAGTTCCTATATCCCGAGTTTCCCTATCCGGGGAGTGTGATTATCCAAATATATTCTTCCCAAAAGGGAAATGCGCCATCTCATGTGATTACTCAAGATTATTGCAAGTTCGGCATCGGCAGGATCCCGCAGGTTTCGAATGCACGTGTTCTTTAGACAACCCACACCTGGCATCCGATGGCTTGACCGTCGTCATCGTGCCTTTTTCTTCCTCCGCCAAATGTTATTCATGGAATCGCGACACTGCCCAGTTTGATCCTGTCCAATTTGACGATCAAGCGCATATTCGCTTCTACTCCTTACCTGAATACTCACCGGACGGGAAACTCCTCGAATGTTGGTCTCGCGATCACTTTCACATCTGAGTCTGGGACACGCGAACTTGCCGACTCGTTCCGAAATTTTCAACGTCCAGGGTGGATAGAACAGCCCTCTCACCTACTCTGCCTGACTATTCCCTTGGTGACAGATTTCTTGCCCTTAGGTCCAAATGTGAAAACGTACTATGTCTCTTTGACGCGTATACATGATGATGTTAGGCATGTGACTTCGAAGGTTGAGCCAATTAGATAAGGACGTATCTAAATGCTGGAATGTATCTATGCAACTGAGCACTTACACTGCATATCAGAGATAAATCACCACATTTGGGGAACCATGACATTAATGTTGTATTAAATAACTCTCTAAGAGGGGATTGAAAAGGCATAGAATGCCTGTTTTTCCTGGTCCGTGATGGGAGTATCCAGACATAACAGAGGGATGGTGAAACCGTGAGTATAAGATGTTATCTTATTAAGGTGCATTTGCAACAAGGATGATTCAAAGCTGTGACACACTATCAGAACTCAGCAATAGTAGTCGCAGGTCATGTCAAATAAAAATGACCTTCGGGACATCAAGACGTGCATTCAATACATGCATTCCACTTCCACACACAATTAAACTCTCATCTCAATGATGGCAAGATACTAGGCAGGATATTATAAGAGGTCTCTAAGACTATTCGAGATGGACCAGAGCCATCTATATATGACTTGAACTGGCAAATACCGACGAGCTCATTTGTCATTGAATGATTACCATTGTGAGTACTTTATTTGGACATTGTTGATCATTGCATCAGGCACCTGTTGATCATTGTATTTTGTTGATCTTCCGGCCATCAAACGTGATGGTCATTGTTTGTTGCTTATTTACAGCTGTTGTGACAAGACACGTTCTGACGGACATCACTATCACGAACTGTCTGTACGTTTTTAGCGGGTATGGCTTCTTGGACTCAAGGTAAGCTCTCTTCTCCGTCGTCGCGGGATTTTTATCTTACATAGTGTGCGGCAGATTAGGTGTGGATAAGAATGTGATCTTACCATCAGAACTCGTCCTGGGCAGCCATCTCTCATTGTCCTCGTTGACCACTCCAATGCCCTTCTCCCTCTCCCCGTCACTTGAAAACGCCACCCCAGGCTTGGGTACAGCTGTTTGAGTCCTTGGGATTGCAAAGCCTCCAACACACAGCTCAAACAACGCCTGTCCTGTCTCTCTCCTTGCCCATATAAAATCCCTCTACCCTTCCCCCCGCGATCCTCCTCTCTCTGATCTTTTACGCTTTTTCCAAGCCCATTATTACCCCGCAGACAAGGTCCAAAACAGGAAAACGACTGCACAGTTCAAGCGCACCGCTCTTCGACTTCCCGATAAACTTGCTCGTGATGCATCGCAGAGGACTACATCAAGATTGTCGCCGTGCTCGAAGACATAGCCGATGCTTGCACCCCCTGTTGGGAGCAGTGATACTGACTACAACAGTAAATTTGGTTAGTTACAATTCTTGTCGTTTAGCCGTACACAACACTCTAGATGTCAATGCTCATTTGTTCCTTGCCCCTGACATTTTCCTAACGAGGCCTCCATATCTGAGGTATCAAAGAAAAGGGCCTTCGCTATAGCCGAGTCACTCTTCAAGCGATAGAAATAATTCTTCTTGTGTGAACAACTCGCAGTCATCCAACCTGGACTGTCGATTCTTCAAAGGGGTGTTAGTGATTCAACTGCATATCGCCCCGCCAGTAATGCTGCAAAGTTGATTCCAAAGACATTGGCATACTCACTCAGCAGCCGGTAAATTTTCTGAAGACGATGCGCCAATCTTGTGGTTAGTTCCATATTCGTGTCCTCTATGGGTCCCAGTCGAGCGCAGGGACATCTGTCCGTGCCACCGTTGAAAGTGGTGATTGAGGGGTTCCAGTATCAACAATGCTGGACATGTCTAACTCAAGACTCTGCAGAAAGTGGACGGAATGCATCGACAAAGGGTGGTTGAGAGAGCTCGAGCAAAAGGAAAAGGAGGTAGGAAACCTGCCGGAGTCAAAAACAAGGTGCGTCCTGTCTTTACCCGATGTACTTGAAGGTGTTCAAATTCGTGGACAGGACAGTAGGACGAGCTCGCTGCTCTACTCACGTTTTTGCTCTTTCGTTGTCCGAAGACCTGTTTTCACTTCAGCGAGTCCAAGGTTTCCAAGCCTCTATCAATGTAATCATGAATAGTCTCAACGTCTTTTCGTAGATATAATCATGTAGTGAAGATGAGATACAATGGTCCAAGCCTCATATCAAGGTGCAAAGAAAGAGGTCAGATAATGTTAGTTAACTGCAAACAGAGGGTGAAAGGCAGGGTAACACCGACAAACTTGCTTGTTGATTCCCTTCATTTGAGCTCCGATTACTTGACACAATCACAACCAAGTACTTTCCGATGCAGGACACACTCATCCCTTGGCCTTTAAGGCGAAGAAATACCTCAGGATATGATCTCGCACAAAGAATATGATTTTCCACTCACGTTGACGGAAATTGAAAGATTGGCAAGTCATGATCTATTATTGTTCCCCAGGTCACTTTTTATAAGTTCATTACGGATTGAAACAACTGGTCCTTGTCGCTGAGCTATAGGTTTCTCTCGATGATGACAACATAGACTAAATGAAAAAGAAACAGCGATTCAACAAATACACCATTTCGACTTGACCAGCCAGTCATTTGCTAAAGAACCCAAGTCCGAAAGACTCCTACTGCACATCCTATTTAAAAAAAATGTCATTCACAACCAGCTCCCAGCCCATACAACATCCTGTTCACGTTCACTCTCACTACTATCCCACTCATGATCAACATCACTACCTCTCCATCTCCATCCGCGTGTCTTCTTTCATCCTTCAACCACACCCTTCCCAAACGCTTCTTCTAATGCTTCTCCTACATTCCCAACAATTGCAAACTTGATTTCTTTTTTGATTTCCTTTGGAACGTTGTGTTCGGGATCCAAACCTGTACAAGTGCTGCGCAAGGATATCTATGTATTCGTCCAGTTTCATCAACTTCGTCGAGAAGAATGACAAAATCAACATATAAGCCTTTATGGAGCACTTGAACGAAAAGTCCGGGACCGGATGCAACGTAGATACATCTCTGACCACGTATTTCCATCACGGGCACCGCCGAAAGCTATACATTGGAATGGACGATCGAGGGCACAGACTAAACTTTGGCCGAGAGAGATGTTTTGCCTGTACCTGGTGGCCCGACGAATAGAAGTGTTGGATCCTTGATCGATGATGAGCGAGGTTCGGAAAGAGGAGCAGATGGCGGAGGATTTCGTAAAGGGATGGTTATATCGCTGGAAGGTGAGATCCATAGAGCAGGCTTATCTGTGTCGATAGAAGCAACAGTTTTAGCTTGTTGAGCCGGCTCCTCGTCTGCAGCTTCCTTGTCCGTATTAAACTCTTTGAGACGGACTACTGCGAGGTGTTCAAACGGCTGTTTCTTGATTCTTCTAGACCAGAATAATCTGCATCAAGTTGAGCTGAATATTTTGTCGCAAATAACGGAGAAGGAAGTAAACAATGGCGATGACAGTGAGCTGGGCGAGGGAATTGGGGTTAGGCACTCGAGCTGCATAGTGTATATGAGTGGAGTGAGACGCACATAGCTCCCAATGTCACTATTTTCCACGCTCCCTTGACGAATTCTGTTAAGAGCCTTCCCCATTTCATCTTCCTCTCCTCGGCATCAGATTCCATGACCTCAATCTCCTTCGGAGCGGCCAATTCATCTGCTCTATACTGGTCGTCATCGTCTAGTTCACTTGTGGAAGTGTTACTGGCGGGGGTATATGCAGTTGAATCACTGACACCCCTTTGGAGGATCAATAACTTGGGTTGAATTGCTGTGGCTCGTTGACACAAAAAGAATTCTTTCTATTACTTGGACACTGACTCGGTTGCGGCGGAAGCCATTTTCTTTGAGGCCTCCTTAGTAAAACGTCAGCGGCAAGAAACAAATGAGCATTGACATCTGGAGTATTGAGCACGGCTAAACAGATGGTGAAAAGGGAGGGAGAGCCAACAAGAATTGGAACTAACCAAACTTGCTGTTGCAGTCAGTGTCGCTACTCCCAACGAGAACGTCAGCCATCCAGGGGGTGCGAGCATTGGCTATGTCTTCGAGCATGGTGACGATTTTGATGTAGCCCTCTTTGCTAGCCAGCTACAGGGCATCACGAGTAAGTCTATCAAGAGATTTAACAGCGGCCTGTTCGAACCTTGCAGTTGTTTCCCTATTCAGAACCCTGTCTGCGGATATTAGACTTGGAAAGAGGGTGAAGAATCAGAGAGAGGAGGATCGTGGGGGTGACGGTGAAGGAATTTTATATGGATGAGGAGAGGTTCGAGCTGCGTGTTGGCGGCTTTGCATTGCCAAGGACTTGTACAGCTATGCCCCACTCTGTGAGGCAAATGGCGGAGAGAGGGCATCGGTGGAGACTCTGCGATTTTGGGACACAAAACACCTGATGGAGAGTCATCCACGAGGCAATCCTAACGAGTCCCCCATTCCATTCGCCCTCAAGCTATCATTGCTCAACACCTCTCCCCTCACTCGACATCCATGGCGGTTTCGGGTCAGACCGTCTTCATGGAACATCCATTCGCAGCCATGGTACTACTATGTCAAGTTCCGAGTTCATACAGCGTGTTACTTGAGTCGTTCACAGATCCCTCCCTCGACTCAGCCTCTGCCTTCGTGAAGACTCGTTGACTGCCTCATCTTTGCCTGGTCTCCCCGATTCCTTAAGAGGCGATCTGGCAGAAGCGTTGAAGAGTCTGAGGTTCTCGCATCTGAGTTGAGTGTCGGACACCACGCCCATTCCCACGAGTCACGATGATCGAGAACATGCTCAAAACTCTCCTCAAATAGGGTTGTGCTTGTACCAATTTTCATTAATGTCAAAGACCAAACCTTGCTCTGCTTTTATCTCTATAAGAAGAGACCGGTCGAATTGTCCTGCGAAAGCATCTAGCCTCTTCTGTAACTCAATAGCTTTCTCCTTATGAGGGACAACGAGGATGTGTTTGGCTGCGACCAACGACTCAGTTGTGACTCTATCTCACCCGGCTGAATACGCACCCGACCAACTTTCGAGCCACTTGTCAATAAAGTCCACTACTTCTTTCATCATTCCAGGAAAATTGTTGATAGTATTACACAATTCCTCTGATTTTGGAACTTCCTTGAGCCTGTCCAGCTGGCCGGCTAGGATACGCATGCCCTCCGCAAGATCTTGCATTGCTTCATGAGATTCTTCTTGAGCTTCAAAATGCTAGAAAACCTATCAGTTATATCGTTCGCGTTGAAGGAGAATGTGGCCAACTTTGTATATGACATCAATGCAATTGACTACTGTTTGAGCCACAGGGTTCAGCTGCTTCAAGTCAGATAACATGCACACATGCTAGGCAATGATTCATTACCCCACTGATGGCCTTCCCGAACTCGATAACCATCCTAATACCAGTGTTCACAGGGCCAATGCGGCTCAAAAGTGGTTTGAAAGATTCCAAGCTTTCTGCTGTGGTCTTAATTTGGGCGTCTAGAGCACTTAAATCCTATGACCAACTTTCAGTAGGGAATCCACATTTTACAGTGATAAATTCATACCTCAGCAACGATCCAAAACTGTAATCCTGAAATCGTGTTAGTGAATTTCACCTGCAAGTTCGCTAAGGCGCCCTGAGTAAATGGGAAATGATTGACACAAAGATCAACTCACAATTAGTTTTCTGCTGTGCTTCGGAGGCCAGGTGATCCCATAAATCATCGAATTTGATACTAGCGTTGCACAGTAAATCATCCTTGGGCCTCAAGATTCTCGGCCGTTGGAAATGCTTGTATATTTCAATAACTAAGCTGCTCCCTTCCCGAAATATCCTACATCACATGAATATGTAGGATCACACGGGCTCAAGCTCCACTTACAATCCACTCTGGGTCAGCTTCAAATGCTGTTGAATCCTGGTTTTGTTGTCCAGTTTTTGCTCAAGTTTGTGAAGAGGACTATCCGCCTTGTCAGCGTATTTAACAACGAGCGGTCGTTGAAATTCATCCTTAAGCTCTCCAATGAATTATGTGAGGAAATTTAACATGATAACTGATCAACAGAGCCGATGGGACGATGTGACACTCACCAACAATTCGGATAACTCGTACCATGATAGCATTTTCCATTGCTTCAAAACTTTTGAATAGAGTAGACAGGAAGAGATAGGAAGAGATAGTGTGAGCGTTGGATGTATATCAGATGGATAAGAACAAGACACAGGCGCTCCTGGCCCGGGAATGTGAACTTGATCGTCCACATCTAGACATATCAACACACGACGAAGCTGTAAGCGGGGGAACAGTCACAAGTGCCTTCTTTCAGCTGACATGATCTCCAGTTACAATTAGTTAACTCGCTGCACCAGTTATAAAAAGCGCTGCTGGGTCATTTCCTGTGGAGGGAGACTCACGCCCCACTGTCTGATTGTTCTGATATACTCAATTCAGGTTCCTATCCGTGAACACTATGAAAGAAGGGAAATATAAACATTCGTGTCAGTCTCTGTATCAATGAGTGCGAAATTTGTAGCTGCTCAATTAGCGTAGAAAAGAAAGGTAGTGAGTATGATGATGAATGATGATCCATTTGACGCATCAAACCTTGTTGGATCACTTTCGTGTCGTGGACTTGGGCAACGATGAAAGAGACTACATTCTTACTATTGTTATAACTCCTGACCACACTCCTATCTCAACCATCTACTTTACCCGCGCCTTCCTCTCCTGGCCTTACGCCTCCTGTAGATGCATCCCCTCGACGCTGAACCTGGATAGAAGTCCGAAAAGAAGACATGGTCACCTGACTCAAAAAACCTCGGAAATTTGTCGGACTATGAAAACTCGGGAGCAGGCTTTCCAATATCCACATTCAGAACGCAATGGCACAAGAAGTGTTATTCCATCGCAAGGTCATAGTTGAAGACCCCATCGAAATGACTGACCTGTCAACATCCCACGTTGGACCTGCCAAGTCTCTCGAGGCCACTGCGAAGACATGTCCACAAGATGTTACGGAAGAAAACAAAGACATACGGACGAAGAAGCAGAAGGCTACGGAGAGAATCCAATTTTCTGCGGTCTGTTGGTGCCTCTTCCTTGCAGGATGGAACGATGGAACGACTGGCCCACTGTTACCCCGGATACAGGAAGTGTATCATGTGTGTTTATCCGGCTTTCTCGTTATACCCTCTTTGTTACTTATTTTGTATCCAGGTCAACTTTACAATTGTATCTTTGATTTTTATCTTTGCTTGTCTCGCAGGTCCCTTCTTTCTCTCAGTTTTCCTACTGTTGATCACCAAATTACAGGGTTTCATCCTGGGAGCTCTTGCTAATGTACACCTGACGCATCAATTTGGATTTGGAAAGGTGGGCATAGGCGCTGATCTGAAGAGATTTGATATTTGAGTGTATTGACGTGATTTTACGATAGACCATTATTTTAGGTATGCCGACCATGGCAATATCTGATCATTCTTCTGTTCGACATAGTAATACCTAGGATCTATCCTTCAAATTATTGCATATGCACTTCAATCTCCTGCCCCTCCATTCCCAGTTTTTGTGATGGCATTCACTATCAATGGATTTGGTATTGCGCTCCAAGTTGACTTTCCTTTTTCTCTCGTTCTGGTGCCTTCATAACTTACTTGATTTTTTCATATCATGTAGGATGCTCAAGCCAATGGTCTCGTTGCAAGTTTCAAACATCAAGCTGAAGCGAAGATGGGCATCCTGCATGCTGTCTATGGTGAAATCCCTTCTCGGTTCATCTAGCGTTAATTGGATCACTCATTAGGCTAGGTCTTGGTGCTTTTACCTCACCTCTCGTTGCCACTCAGTTCACCCAGCTACGACATTGGTCATTCCATTATATTGTCTCGCTCGGAATTGCCACTTGCAATACTCTCGTCCTTTGCCTTACTTTTGGAACCAAAACTCTTGACGGTGGGTTGATCTATCTTTAACCCTTGACTCATGCAAGTTTACTCTTTTGTTCAAGAGTGTTTACATCTTATCGGTCAAGAAACAGCAGAGAAGGGGGAAGACGAGCATAGTTCGTTTAACCAGATCCTTCGTATCAAGACTGTCCATTATCTCGCATTCTTTATCCTTGTTTATGTTGGTGTAGAGGTAACCATTGGTGGTATGTTCCTTCATCGTTCCCCATCTCAGAGGCTGATTTGAAGAATCAAGGTTGGATTGTCACATTTATGCTCAATGTACGTGGCGGGGGTCCTTCTGCAGGTTATATCTCCTCAGGTTTTTTCGGGGGTGTGTGTCTTCTTTATTGGGCCGCGAACAGTACTCACATGTGGACGTGCACAGGTCTCATGGTTGGGCGCATCTTGCTACTCTGGATCAATAGAAAAGTGAGCTGTTGCGATAACCATGTTTTCTAATTCCCTTGAGCTTGATTTCATAGGTCGGTGAACGTCGAGTCCTGTTCATTTACAGCCTTCTCGCCATTGGGTAAGGTCATGAATTAGTATTGGCTAACGTTGTCTTGATTGATGCCTTTCTAGACTCGAACTCATCGTCTGGCTCGTACCATCCCTCATAGGAGGAGCTGTTGCAGTCTCTATCGTCGGGGTGGTTCTTGGGCCTATGTATCCCATTGCGATGAATCAAGCCGGACGTGTTCTCCCTCAATGGCTTCTTACAGGCTCTATTGGCTGGATTGCTGGCTTTGGTCAGGCAGGAAGCGCTGCCATTCCGTTCATCACAGGTGTCATTTCATCCAAACACGGAATCTCGAGTTTAGAACCTCTGTACGTGGACCCTGGACTCTAGATTCACCCGATGTATACTCACCACCTATCTATAGTTTGATCGCAATGATAGCATGCATGATGGTTCTATGGTTCTTGGTACCAACGAAACGAGGTGACTGAGCTTAGAAGGCAACCTTGTAGCCTATACAGCGATTTAGATATATTAAGAAAAATACACTGGTGTACAAGGATAACAACACGAGAACCTTCAGAATCTACTTACGATCAGCCGATGAGAATTCTAGTAGACAGAAATCAACAAGATGTCTTGGAATTTAGATTCAGATACTTACTCGTCACCGACTTGGTGCCCTCAGAGATAGCATGCTTGGAAAGTTCACCAGGAAGGATGAGACGAACTGACGTCTGGATTTCACGGGATGAGATGGTGGACTTCTTGGAATACGAGGCAAGCTCTGCGATAGCTATGAGTCACACAATAAGCGATCAAACCAAGACGAACTCACTTGATGCCTCAGTGGCGATACGCTCAAAGATATCGTTGACAAAGCTGTTAAGAATGGCCATAGCCTTGTTGGAAATACCGGTGTCAGGGTGAACCTGCTTAAGGACTAAATTACACATGAGCCACTACCCTCGAAACATTTGGATGAAATCTTTGACCTTTGTAGATATATGAAGAGTAAGTCTCCTTTCTGACCTTCTTACGCTTCTTCTTGTTGTCACCGTCTCCTGCGGTTGAGACCTTTGAAGTCTTCTTCGCAGACTTAGAGGCCTCTGTCGATTTCGCAGGGGCCTTGGAAGCAGTGGAGGCGGGAGCCTTTCCAGCAGTAGATGCGGGTTTAGGTGCCATAAGTTGACGATATATGGGTCAGAAAGGACGATTAGATGATGGTAGCCTGGAGAAAGTAGCAGAACGCCTGCTACTGTGAGAGAATCTATATATATAAGCACGTGAGTTTGTGTTTATTTGTCTTTCAGGCTCGTCAGGTGATACGCGTTTTTCTGTTGATTGATTTCGTGCACGGATAGGTATAAATAGTTGGGCACACTGTTTCGTTCCGCGTCTATCTTTCTACCCGTTACTGTTGCTACTCAACACCACCGAACTCATTTTATAAAATGTCTGGAAAAGCTGGCGGAAAATCTGGCAAGGTCTCCTCTGCTCCTGATGCCAAGGCGCAGTCCCGTTCTTCGAAAGCTGGTCTCCAGTTCCCTGTCGGTCGTATTCACCGTCTTTTGAAGAGGGGCAACTATGCTCAGCGTATTGGTGCTGGCGCTCCCGGTAAGACTTGTCTATTCTAGTCGAGTCGTTCGAATTTGACTCTTTCCCAGTTTACCTTGCTGCCGTCCTTGAATATCTCGCTGCCGAGATCCTTGAGTTGGCTGGAAATGCTGCTCGTGATAACAAGAAGGCCCGTATTGTGCCTCGTCACCTCCAACTTGCCATTCGTAA